>CEWR01013958.1_pt1 | contig 13650 bp, 5 predicted proteins | sample 356321 | NCBI WGS metagenome assembly CEWR01 (sample SAMEA2621551, study PRJEB7988) | marine metagenome | biome: marine biome (ENVO:00000447); feature: mesopelagic zone (ENVO:00000213); material: "saline water (ENVO:00002010), including plankton (ENVO:xxxxxxxx)" | depth 790 m
TGTGCCGTTTACAAGTACCTGCAGTCGGGCGCCGGGTTGCCCGGTCTCGATTGTCACGTGGACATTCGTCGACTCGAACGTCGCGGGATCGTCGACGATTCGGACCGCGAGCGTGTTGTACCATTTCTGCACAATGCCGGAGTTCGGCGGCAGATCGTCTGTATTGAAATTGAGGATCGGCATACGGAGAATATCTTCTTCGCTGTTATTCGCCTTCATGGCGTACCGGTGGTGGTGCGGCAGGGGGGCGCACGCCTGCGGATCCCGCAGCCAGTGAAACCACCCTTCGATGACCTCCTGGGAATTACACATGAGGTTCATTCCGGAAATTCCATGGGCGCCCTGCCCGTAAAAAACGTGAGCCGCGGTTCGCAGCGTATCGCGAGTTTGCAATGTATAAGATTCCCATGGATAGGAGATGCGTGAGTGCACGGTCGGCAGAATGCGGCAGTCCGTGCCCTCGGCCATCTCAACCCAGAGATCGACCGGCATGCCAAGATCCGTGTTGTTGGCCCGAGTCGGCATGACGTAATCCACTGTGCCCTGCTTGATCCAGTCCTCGACGTTGTGGCCGTGGCGACGGCCGTCATTGGGGCGGGCACACACCTGTACGGCAAACCCCAGTCGCTTGCCTTTCGCCTCGCCCACTTCGTCGAGCATGGCCCTGATTTCGGAGATGTAGTCGGTGAGCAAGCCGGCGCATTGCAGATCCCGGTCCGGATGAAACAGCGGGGAATACCGCAGGAAGTTCAGCAGCAGTCCATCGGTGTCGTAGTTCTCGACGACTTCGCGACAGATGGCCATCATGTAGGCGCGCACTTCCGGCAGCTCGTAATTGAGCATCGGCCGGAAGAACCCCCACCAATGCTGTTCGGTCATCAACCAATCCGCATGCGTCTCGTGAAACTTCGAGCGGTAGATCAGGCTGGCGCCCATCCGGACACCGGCCCAGAACTCCACGCCGGCGTCATGCAGGGTCTTTTCCATGATCTTGCCGACATCGATCCCGGCATCCATGTATTGATGAGCTTCACCGGGATGCGGATCGGCGACCTTTGACGGGAACGAACTCATCTGTCCGCCGCAAAAGTCGAAGCTCACGGCGTCGATGCCCTGGTTGGCATAGCCTTGAAAGTAATCCTCTATCTTGTCGACCGGCGGCTTCTCGCCGGGGTCCAGGGGCAACGGGCCGCCGCCCACGATGTTGCCGTCGTCGGTGAGGAAAACCCTGATGTCCTTGCTCATGGTCGTTGTCCTTGTTGATTCCGAGGTTTCGCGGTCGCGCTTTATCGGATCGAACCTACTTTGATATCGATGTCCTCGCGCATACGGATTTTCTCGATGCGGCCGTCGAGCAGGGAGATCACGCGATCGGAGACCGACAGCATTTTGTGATCGTGTGTCGCGGCGATTACTGTAACGCCGCGCTCACGGCAAAGCACACTGAGCTGTTCAATAATCTCTTCACCCGTCTTCGTGTCGAGGTTGCCGGTCGGTTCATCGGCCAGCACGATAACCGGGCTGTTGGCCAGGGCCCTTGCCACCGCCACCCGCTGCTGCTGACCACCCGACATGCGTCCCGGTTTGTGTTTCAGACGATCGCCAAGTCCGACTTTCGTCAGGATATCAACGCCGCGATCGCGCGCTTCATCCGCCTTGGCACCGGCGAAGATCATGGGTAATGTCACGTTTTCGAGCGCTGTCATCACGGGGATGAGGCGAAAGTTTTGAAAGATGTACCCGATCTTTCGGCAGCGCAGCCAGGCCAGCTCGAAGGGGTCGAGCTGGGCGATGTCCACGCCATCGATAAACACCTTGCCGGTGGTCGGTTTGTCGAGCCCGCCGATCATGTTGAACAGGGTGGTCTTGCCGGTGCCGCTGGGCCCCATGAGGGACGTGTACTCACCGCGCTTGACCGTCAGATCGATACCCCGCAACGCGTGAATGACATTCTCACCAAGCTGGAACTGCCGCGTCACATCAACGGTCTGCACAGAATTCTCGGAATGCCGCCGGTCCCGCAATTCCGGGAGCTTAGCGCGGATCGCCTCGAGTTTCGATTGATCAATCGCCATCGACATGGTTACGCTCCTCAAATCTCACTGCGCAGTGCCAGTGCGGGCACCATGCGGGTGGCCACGACTGCGGGGTAAATCGCCGCGACCATGGCAACCACGATACCCACGCAAAGACAAATCACCGCAAATTGAATCACCGGCGGCCAGGGCAGGTTGGACCAGACAACTCCCCAACCGATATTGAATGCGGACGCCGTCAGCGCGATCAACCAGCCGCACACCACCCCGAGCGCCGAGCCGAACAGCCCCTGCAAGGCGCTTTCGATCGTGAACATCTGGACGACGAGCTTGTTCTGCGCGCCGATGCATTTCAGCGTGCCGATCTCACGAAACCGTTCGGTCACCGACATCAACAGTGCGTTGGCGATGCCGATACCGCTGACCAACAGAGAGATCACGATGAGCCAGGTGCGTCTGCCGCTGCCCGCGGCCAGTTTCACACTCGGCATGCCCTCGAGCTCACCGAGGGCGCCGGCGCCGAACAAGTGGCGATAGCGTAAGCCCTGAGCGGCCAGTGTCTCCGGGTCAAACACGCCGGAGAGATCCATGACAACTTGCCCCGGCAATCCGTTGACCGCCGCCGGCAATGTCGCGGCATCATCGACGCCGTCATTGCACACGATCAACGCATCGGCGCCGGCCAAAGCGCCCGCCAGGTCACCGGCGCTGTTGCCGACAGCCTCCGACAGCACGGAGCTCGGCGAATAAATCTGCAATTTCACGTCGCCCAGCTGGTTGATGTTTTCCAGTATCCAAGGTGTTCGACGACTCGGCTTTTCCACCCACACCGCCAGTGTGCGACCATCCAAGGTGCCGAGCTCCGAGAGCACATTGACGGCTGCTGTCGCTGCCGACAACCGATTGGCTTCCTCCTGCGCGAAATGCGCCCGGAGGATATCCCCTGTACCCGCCGCCATCAGAAACGCCGCGCCGAGAACGACGCCGAACAAAGTTACCGCCGAGCGGCCAAGCCGGCTGCGGACGTTGCCGACCACCATCGAAATTACCGTCGAAAACGGCACCGACTGCGTCTGCCCCGGAACGAGATTGTTCTGATCACTCATTCGAAAACCTCAAGATCGGAAAACCAAAACCAGAAACCTAAAAAACCCCTTTCGATACGGCATTTGCGATCAACGCAAAGGCGGCCCCAAGCATTCCGACGAGCCCCATGCCGGTAAAGTATCCGGCCAACAAAACGGGAGCCATCCGCAGGAAATTCTGTTTACCGAAACGCTTGTACAGCACAAACCGCGCAATCAATGCACCGATGATTTCCAATACGAACAGGTGCGGGATACCACCGAGACCGCGGACAAAACCATAGATTGCCATCGTCGGCAACTGCAGCCAGCTCATGGCGCCGAATGCAATGATGCAAAGCAGTGCCCCGGCGGACAGATACCAGACGTTGAACGCCTGTTCGAACATGCTCTGGCCGCCGACCTCGCCAGTCGTCGCAGAAAACATCAGCATGGTGTTGCGCGCGTTGAGCTCCCAGGTTTTTTGGGCAAACGGAAATGTCGAGGAGGGGATCGCGTCAGAGTGCCAGATGTACGACCAAAAGATCAAGCTCACGATGAGCAACAACGGAATCGTCAGCAGATGGGCCTTGGCCAGACTCCAGAACTTTACGCCGAGCAGTTCCATCGTCCGAAACTGTTGGGCCTGCAATCCGTAATTGGCGACCGGCACCGGCGCCGCCCAGATGTCCGCGCCTTTGTAACCGCTCAGGACGAACATGCCTTCCTTGACAAACGGTACGTCGACGGGCTGCCCGGCAATACCCAGAATACGGGCGCTGACATACGAGATCAGCGGATTGTACACGAAAACAATGATCACCATCAGCCACATCATGTGGCGGAAGCCCGGCAGCAGCGCCCAGCAGAGCGCCAGGATGATCAAACTGTTGAACACATAGATCCCGATGGCGTATCGGATCTTGAAATCCCCGCGGCCCTCCGGCAGGTCACTGGAAAACGAGCGCTTGTTGCGCCTTGCCCGCCGCAAGCTGGTCACGGTCTGAAAAATACTGACTGCCGCCAGCCCCAGCATCACACCCATGCCGGCGCTCCACCAAAAGTCCAGGCTGTTCGCGTACATGGTATTCACAGTGTCCATGCCGGGCTGCCAGGTGTGCAGGACACCGATATTGTACAGCAGCGGATTGAGCATCATGGTCAGCAGCACGGCCGCGGCCGTACCCATGACCGCCCAGAACGGCAACACCATGCCGACGAAAACAAGACCCAGCTCAAGCACTGCGCCGAACGCAACCGCCGGCAGCAGCGACTGGGTCAACGGCGTCATCTCCAGCCAGGGCAGCGGCAGCAGCATGATGGGCTCGTCGAACATCGCGCCGGTCACTGTAGGGATGAGGACATTGACGATCCCGAAGCCGACACCGATCATGGCGCCGGTTGTAAACACAGTCCAACGGGAGGTCGATTCCCCGGTCTCCCCTTCACACAGCGCGAGGGTGCCCATCGCATCCACCGGCGCCATGGGATAGGGAAGCTCTTCCACGTCGCTGGTCAGGCGGAAAAAGACATAGCCCATGCAGTAGGCGTTTATCGCACCGATGACGGTCAACACAACCATGATACCCACCGGTACCAGCCAGTGGCTGTGCAGGAAGGTGCGCTCGGCGAGTGCCGGCGAATCCGGCGGGGGAATCCACCAATCCGGGAACTGACCGACCAGCCCGGCATCCTGCGATGCCTGGGACGTCGTCAGATACGCCCGCCACACCAGCTCGCCAAAATAACCGACACCGCCGACCATCGTACCAGCCACCATCAGCAGCACGACAACCTGTGCCTGATCGAATTTCTTCAACGCCCGGCGCCCGACTTCCATGAACAGGATGACGGTTACCCAGGTCGCCGCCGGGCCCATGCTCTGCCCGATGATCAGCTGCAGATATATCGCCCCGGGAACCATGAGAAATCCGCAGAACAACGCGCCGACAACGCTGCTGGTGTCGAAGCCGTCGCGGAACGTCCGCGCCGGTTCCATCAGTGTGCGGTACTCTTCCAGCTCCGCATCGCCGCTGCGGCGCGTGTCCGGGCTCGGTTGGTTGGGATCTGCCATGGTTCAGCTTTCGCTTGTCGTTCCGCCTTCAGGTGGTTGGCCGTTCACTTCGAGTTTTCCTTCGACTGCCCGACCTTGGCCCGAGTCCCGGCTTTCAGAAGCTCATAAAGGGTTCGAATTTCATGTCCCGAAAGCCGATGCCCCGCCTACACAAATTTTTCCAGCGGTATACCGAGCGCGGCCATTCCGCGTACAAGGTATTCATCTCGTTGTTCGTCTTCCAGACCGCGCCAGGCCAGCAGGTGCCGGCGCAGGATCTTCAGAAACAATTGATTGCCGCGGCGCCAGGAACTTACGTCACCGGTCAATCGCCGCAACTGCAAATGACAGCTCCACATCCCCGGTGAATCCGTCTCGTGCACGATGAAGGTCATTTGCTGGCTGACGCCGAGATCGTACGGCTTTAACCAGCAACGCGCTTCTACGCCATACTCCGGCGACGAGTCGAAACTGCCCGCGTGCTGCCCGCTTTCGATCAATGTCGGCAGTTGACAATAAAATTCGCCGGCCGACCCTTCGCCGTGATCTTCAAGAACGTCATACAGATAGGGAACGACGCTGACCGCATCCAGCTCGACATAGGTGAACGGCAGCTCGATCTCCATGACATCCCCAACCGCTTCGGGCACGGTGATGGTTGTGCTTTCCGATGGCATCGCCATGCGCGCCGCCTTGCGCGCGGGATAGAGGGTGGACAAAAATACGGCGACCGCCACGGCCCCTGTCGTGTACACCGTCGACAGCGTCGTGTAGTTGAACGAGAGACCGCCGGCGAGGCCGGCAGCACCCAATACAGCACCCAGGCCATGGGCGAAGAGATAGCCGCCAACAGCGCCGATCGTCGCGTACACGCATGCTTCCGCCAGGAACAGATAATGCACATGAGTCGGCGACAGCCCGACCGCGCTGTACACCCCGATCTCGTCCGCCCTTTCGTACACACTGCCAAGCATGGTGTTGAGCACGATGGCCGCCGCAATCAACAGTGGTACCAGAACATCCCCGAGCCCGCGGATCTGTGTCCCGTGATAAATGCGGCCCATATACGCGACACCGCCGATGCCGTAATAGACAAAGTCCGTCGATCGTTGGACATAGTCCTTGATCTCTGTCATCGCCTGCTCCGGCGGCACGTCGTTCATATTGACCGCCACCCGGTAGACATCGGGCGTCGGGATCAGTCGCGGGCTGACAAAGGCGACCTCGTCGGCCGGGAACCTTGGAAACTGCGCCGGCGCCAGCAGCGCGTCGCCCGCCTCGCCGCCGCGTCTCACGGCGGCGTCGTACGGCAGGAAGCTGTTGCCGTCGAGATCGCGAATCGTATCCATGATCGCGGGGTCGAACACAGCGATGACCGACAGCTGCATCTGACCTTTGGTAAGCCATACCTTGGCCTCGCCGGACTCGACCGATTCCCGGCTGATACCGAGCCGCTGAACGACCCGCAGCGGGACGATACAGGCACGTTCCGAATCGGTCTTGAACCAGCGGCCATACAACAACGCATCCATCACCGGCGTCACTTCGGGCTCCTGCGGATCGAGCCCGACGATCTTTGTCACCTGCGAAACGGGATGCTCGCCGAGCGAGTGCTGCGAGGGGTGCACGACCGAAATTTTCGTCTCCCCTTTCGGTGTATGATAATAGTACTCGTCCCACACCACCCGGCTGGTTGGAAACGACTGGCCGAATCGCTCCAATAACGATGCCGTACCCGGGACCGCAGCACCGTTGTGGCCACGAATCTGCAACCCGGTGTACGCCGAGTTGCCGACGGCAATCTTCTTGAAGGTCGACTGCCGGCCGACCGCGGTAAGCGACAACAGTGCGAAAGTCAGCAGGACCAGTGTGGCACAGGTAAATGCCGTGCGCACCTTGCGCTTGCGCATGTTGTTGATACCCAGCACAAACGCCGTGCCGGCTGCCGACAAGCGGCTCACGTCCGCCGCTTCCGCCGTCTTCTGAAGATGCAGTCGCAGCTGTTTGATGTTGTTTTGAAATCGGACGAACAAAAAGAAGGTCACGAAGATCGACATTGCCAGTGTGACAAAGCCGATCAGAATCATCAACCCGGAGTTCACCAGCTCGAATGCCGGATGCATGATGCGCAGCAGACCGAAAGCAAGGATGAAAATGATCACCACCGTCGTCACTTGCGTGCGGATATCGGCAAAGCCGAACACCAGGCGCTCGAGGAAAATCGAAAACGGGATGAGCAGGAACAGGTACATGATGACGGCGATGACCGCGTCGCGCTCCGTCTCACCGATCCGCGGATAGACCTGCATGGAAATCGCCAGCGAATCCAGCGCGTCGCTGAGTGCCTCCGGATACTCGCCGGCAGCCGCGTGGGCAAGCGCCTTCTTGTTCGTCGCAGTGGCTGTTTCCTGCTGCTGGAGAACGACCGGGTCGGCGACGCGATGGCGTTGCTGACGCGCCAGGCGATGGCTGTTGATTGTCGCCATTGCGTTGGCCGCATGACGCGGCCACATCCGAATGGACTTCGTGTCCGCCGCCAGGTAGCCCGGGCCCCAGATCGTCTTGTCGGCAGGCGGTTCCGCAGGCAGCTCGCCGGCACCCACCAGGAAAGTGCCAAGAGCCTGCAGCGTCGGATCGAGCAGGCTCGCGTCGCGAATCCCGAAGTACAATCGCGTCGCCGGCGGATTGAAAAAGCTGTAGCCCTGGCCAAAAATCCGCACCGTACCCCAGTAATTATCCAGTTCATTACCCCGGCGAACCCCATGGGACAACGGCGTTGTGAGGCTCGCCCGGTCAACTGCAAACGCCGATCCCAGCTCGGTGCCCTGCAGCGGATGGAGCGGGTAAAAAATGTCCGTTTGTGCACAGCGGAACAACACCATGCGCAGGGGATTGTCGAAATTGTTCCAGGCCCGCGTCGTCGGTGAGCTGCCTTCTCCTTTCTCGCCCATGTCATTGACGCCGATGATGCTGCCCGATTCGGCATCGATGCGAAACGCGAGAAACTGGCGTGCCGGCTTGATGCTGTCGCTCGGTGGCAACCGGAAGTACCCGCGGTCGTCGGTGATGGTGACATCTTCCAGGCGCACGCCACCGACAAACATTCGCCTGTACTGCCGCGCCACGACAACGGCCCCGGGCACGCCCCGGGTCGGGATGGCGCTGCTTGCGTCGGCGGCCTGGAGCACCTGGCCGTTGGCTTGTTTGGTACGGGCAATGTGCTCAGCCGGATTGAGTTGTACGTGCCCGGCAGCCACGCGCGTAGTGACAGCTGTTGCCACGCGCGTAGCGACCACCAGGTTGTCGATGTTCAATCGATCGAATGTGTCCTGTGGCGTGCCGATTTGCCGGGCCTGATCGAGGGGTGTACACCAGGTCATCGCATGCCGGCCCTCCGCCAGTATCGCCAGGTACTCGTAATAATAGGTAAACGGAAACTCCATCGAGCCGCCATCGAGTTCGCTCTGCGGGTACTGCGAGCCGGGCTCACTCAATCGATTGATCAACAACCCCCTGGCGTATACCTGGGCGGTTTCATCGCCGGGCGCAACCCCGGCCAGTGTCGGCAGCAGCGGTCGCGCGTCTTCGGCAATCTGGGCGGCAATCTGGCCGAACCAGTTTCGGGCACCGTGACGCATGGCGGTTTCCGGATAATGCGCGACAATACTGGTGCCCGGCGCACCGGAAGTGTAGGAGAGGCTGAACACGAAATGATTGTCCAAACCGTGCAGCACCTGCTGCACCTGCTGTGCCTGCTCAAGGCGCCAGATCTCGGCCTGCAGCCGGTCGTGTTTTGCACTCAGCCGCTCTTTCAACGCCATCCACAGATCGCCTTCGCGGGCCAGTCCGTGATAGACCTTCATTTCCAACAGGGTGGCCGTTGCCGCGATGCGGCGGCGCTCGACCGTTTCCCGCGCGCCCTGATACACCGCCTCGAGCGCCGGGCGCATATCGGATTGTTCCGCCGTGTCCAGGACCATCGCGCGCTTGCGATCGAGATCGCAATTGATCATGGCTTCCTGCGCAGCTTCGATTTGCCGGTCGGTCAAGGCACGGACATCATGGACCATTTCAGATTCGAGTGCACCCGCCTGCTGCTTCCAGAATGCGCGCTCGGCGGCGCGACTTTTTTTGTCGTCGCTGAGGATGGCCCAGTAGCCATCGTCAGTCATCAGCGCCTGCTGCTGCTTGCACAACTCGAATCGGCGCTCGACCGCGAGTAATTCATCCTGTGTCCGATTGGCGGTGGCTGATTCACTTCCGGCGGCACCCCAGAGATGCGCAAACCAGCGGGCGCCGGCGCAGGCCTGGCCGTGTCCGGCCAGGGCCACGAAGAGCATGGGCCGGCGCAGATGCTCGCGTTGACCCGCTGCAAACTCCGCAAGCGCAAGCAGACCCGCCAGGGAGCTTGCCTCCTCCGCACCCGGCGCAACATCCGGAACGCAGCCGATACTGTCGTAGTGGGCGGTCACGATCACGCCTTCGCGAACCGGCGGCGGCTTCGGCGGTTCGAGCACACCGACGATCTGCGGCACATGACAGGTCTGCCAGTCCACCCGGCATCGAATACGAATGCTTTGGCCGTCCAGCTTTTTCGGGTCGCCCTGCAGATAGAAGCGCGGAATGTCCGCCGGGATGTCCAACTCCTTCATGAAGTAGTCCTGCGTCTGCACGGAGGCGTCGTCGAAAAACACGATCGCCTCGAAGCCGGCGTCGGCAAGGCCGATCCATTGCTCTGCATTGCTCGTGCGGATCACCGGAATTGTCTCAGCCGGATCGTACCCTTTGAAGCCGTAGAAAAATGCACTGCCCCGTGGCGGGATAACGGCGGTCCCGCTCAAACCAGGTTCCGGTATCGTGCAGGTTCGCGCCACATTCGGCCAGAACGGATGCAGTGACACACCGGGCACGGGATTGCCGTCGGCATCCAGGATTTCACAGTAGCGGGTGACCGGGACGGTGATTGGAACGGACTGTTCGAGAACCTGCAGGCCGGCGCGATCAAACGTCTCGCGAATGTGGCGGGCGGCATGATCGCTGCCCGGCGTGCCGGCCATGCGGGTCGGGTACTGCGAGAAGGCGTCGAGGTGGCGTTGCAGGGATGCCGACGTGATGCCGACGACAACCTTTTCCGCGGTCAGTGCCGACGTCGCCTCGACCGGCGGCATGCGTTGGCGCACGCCGCTTGTACCCGAGCTCAGCAGGGCGAGTGCGAGGATCGCCGCGGTGCTGAGCAGCAGGCCGATCAGGATTTTGATGATAGTTCGCATGTCGGTTTATATCACGTATCGTCGCCGTCTCACCATGTCACATACACCTTGCCGGTAAAGCCGTTCATGATCTTGAGCACTGCCACGAGATCCCACAACAGCAACGCCAGCACACTGCCCACAATCAGGCCGATCATGTACGGCTGCATTTTTTCCTTCAGGAACCGCACGCCCCCGAGCCGCAGGCCGATGAACCGGGCCAGCCAGGCCAGGAAAATGCTGAACCAGAAGTAGGTCATCACCTGTGTCGTGGCGAGGGCATAACCCACGGGATGAAAGGGAAAGTTCAGAAAGAGCAGGCGCGCACCACCGAGCAGGCACGTGAAGAGCAGCGCCAGGCCGGCTATGCCGCTTTGCTTCTTGATTTGCCAACCGGTTACCTGCTGATGGGTTTTTTGCTCTTCTGAGTTCAACGTTTCACCTGCCGCCAGGCGGTCTGCAAACGCCTCCCGCTTCGACAGCGTATCGCGACTGGTCTGCTGTTCCAGCCGAAAGCGCCAGAGCACGCCTTCTCCGGTGTATGTCCCTGCCACCCCGGCCCAGCCGACTTCGTCCTGCAGGCTGCCACGCATGCTTGTCAATCCTTGCGCATAGCCCCAGTTCAACAGCATGTAACCGCCGGATGCCACGGCAACGACAAACCCGATCATCATGGCAAACAACACAGCGCGCCGCGGAATCGATGTCAGCCTGGCAATCTGAAACGTCTCCATCAGCGCCGGCATGATCATCAGGAAGTAGCCCACGCACATGAAACTGCCGATGAGGACCATGTACGAAATCGGCAGCACGCCGAACTGTACCATGCTGCCCAGCGTGATCAACAAGATCACCGGCGCCGCCGGCACGATCCACATGCCGGGTGCCGCGCACTCCGCCCGGACCCGTGCGGCCATCATCGCAAAAGCCAACATCAGCCCCATGCCCCACACGCCGAACCACCAGCCGGCGCCGGAAATGTGCCCCCAGACGGCAAGCAGCACAAAACTTGTCAGCAGCAGCAATATCGCACCGCGGTAAGGCAGTGGTTCGTTTGCGTCATCGATCTTCGATCGCGGCTGCCAGAGGCTCTGGAGCACGCGCCACAGGTGTTTGCGCGCCAGCCACAACGCGATGAGTACGATACCGATTGCCGAGCCAATCCCTTGCAGATACCACAAGGCCTGTCCGTTGCTCGGCCCGCCCTCCCACGCCCACAGATCGAGGGTACCCCGATAAAACGGGATCAGCATCCACAGCTTGCAGGCCACGAAAAAGAACCAGAGGTTGAACGACATGTTCAAATCCATGAAATAGGCGACGCCGATTCCCAGCAGCACGATGCGCAGCACCAGGCCATTGCCGTCCCCCAATAAGGCGCGCCCGGGCGGCTTGGCGAACAACGGCGCCAGATCCACATTCGTGGGAAAGCCCGGCATGTTGTTGTTGTAGAAGTGCAGGCCGTTGAAGACATAGACAACACAGGCTGTTGCAACGCCGGCCCACAGCGCCCGGCTGCGCAGGATCTTCGGCAGACCGCCGGGCCGGTCGGTATCCGGTTCGGTCAGGGCCAGCGGCAGCACGGTCAACGGGAATGTCAGCTTCTCATGTTCGGACCACTGGCGAAACAGAATCGCGCCCACCGCGTACATCGCAAAAAACATGGCGGTCCAGAGCAGGCCCCAGGACAGCAGCGGACGCCGCCACATATCCCACGGTATGTAACCGGTCAGGGTATGCTTGAGCCGTGGCCAGAAACCGCTTGGCCGTGAGAACAATCGTGCCTTGCCGTCACGCGGCACGGCGTCAAAATAAGCGGCGTCGATTTCCTCGCTGCCCTCCAATAAACGCGCAACACCCTCGTTGCTGATGCAACTGATGTGTGCCAGCGCCAATTGTCCTTCCCCGATCAGCCGCAAGCGCAGCCACAGGCCGTCGCCCATGCCGTAGGGCAGTTTCACCATCGGCGCGATCATCGTCTCCAGGCCGGTGCCATCGACAGTTTCCCGGCTGAGCTGCGAAAGCTGCAGCCAGCTCGGCATGCTGAGCGACGCATCTTTCCAGCGATGGCCGTCGACGCTGATGTCGGCCCGAAATCTGGCACTGGACTTGAGGGTGACCGGGCGAATGCGGGCCTCGATACGCATGACCTGACCGGGACCGAACAGGTCGCTGCCATCGGCAGCGCGGCGCGGGATGAATTGTTTCAGGTCACAGACGGAATCAGGTGAATTGTTGGCGAACAAAACAGCCGGAACCGGGCGGTTGTTTTCGGTGACTTCCGTCGTTTCCAAATCGCCTTCCCAACCTTCGAGGCCATCTTCGAAGGCAGGATTCCGAATCAGATTGTCGGCACCCTGCGGGACCATGTAGCCCGGCATCGGCATGGTGTATGCCGTGAAGGTGCGCGCACTGATCATGGTGCCGACAAATCGTTGCCAGAGCCCCTGCGACGCCAGCGGAAAAAAGGTGATGAGCATGCAGTAGATGAGCAGCAGTTCACGGCGGTCCAGGGCCCATCTGCGCCGGATGACGCCCAGCAGCACGGCAATCGTCAGGACACCGAGAAAAAGACCGACAGCGCCCACCGGCGGCGCGTTGGCGGAGATGTTGCCGGCGTTGAGCAGGATCTCCTGCACCACAACCCAGAAGGCACCGACAACCAGGAGGACTGAGCCGATGCAGATGGCGCGGACGGCGGAGAATGGTTTGGTGGTGTCGGCAGACATGCGTGTAAGGTAGGCAGTCGTCTTGGGCGTTCAAGGGGCCGCGGAACTCGTTGGCAGCCTCGTCACGCCACAAAGACCGTGATCAAGCGCCCCACACATTTACGCTGACAGGAGATCTCTGTACTGTAGGTATCGGGACTCGAGTGAGTGCGCGACGTGTTCCGCAATACACGTGAAGCGGCAACGGGTGGTGCGATATGTCCGGCGAATTCAACGGATCGCGAAGCGGCCTCATGCTGACGAACTGCTGTTGAAATTACCCCATTCTCCCGCCGCACAAAAAAACCCGGCAGTCGCAGGGACCTGCCGGGCTTTTCAAATCGAATTTATTCGGTTTCCGCCTAATTACTCAGACAGTTTTTCTTGAACCAGCGTGGTCAAGCCCGCCATGACTTCGTCGTGACAGTCAGAGGTTGTCCCCTCGCAGGGATTCACGCCGAGCAATGCCAGACTCGCCAGGACGCCACCGCAATCGAGGGCTTCCTGAAGCGAAGTCGGACTGGTCAGCTTGCAGAGCGC
>CEWR01091363.1_pt1 | contig 13644 bp, 9 predicted proteins | sample 356321 | NCBI WGS metagenome assembly CEWR01 (sample SAMEA2621551, study PRJEB7988) | marine metagenome | biome: marine biome (ENVO:00000447); feature: mesopelagic zone (ENVO:00000213); material: "saline water (ENVO:00002010), including plankton (ENVO:xxxxxxxx)" | depth 790 m
GTCCTGCTTCCAGTTTACATCGCCGGATTTCCTGTCAAAAGCCACGACGAAGGAATTGTCAGAGTAGGTGGGGGGCTTTTCGGCGCCTTCTTTTTTTGCCGCAGATCGCTGGTAAGCGAGTACAACGGAGCGACGAGTCAGGACCGGGGATGTTCCCATGTCCCACCAGATCGTGTCGCTGGTGTCCTTGCCGAAGAGCTGCTGGACATTCTGGTGCCAGACGATCGTGCCGTCAAAATCCAGACATGCCAGGTCACCGCTCTTGAAGAAAACGTAGACGTACGTGCCATCGGTAACAGGGGAGGGATTCGCACCGCTGGCAATCCCGTATTTTCCAGCAATGGCCGTTCCCAGCTCCACCTTCCATTTTTCCTTCCCCTGGCGATCCAGGCAGGCAACCGTGTTGGCAGCGGGGCCCACGTTGTAGGTAAGGAAGATACTGTCTTCCCAGATGGCGGGCGTACTGCTTCCCTTGCCGGGAATTGCGATTTTCCAGTTGACCCCGTCCTCGGTACTCCAGCTGGCAGGATAATCCCCATCCGGCACGACGCTATTGGCATTCGGTCCGCGCCACTGGGGCCAGTTTTCGGCCAGGGAGTTGGCGGAAAACAGGAGTACGACAGACAGGCTAAGCAGGGCACGGTAAAGCATGGTGAATTTCTTGACCTCCAGCGGTGCAGAAACGGGATAAGGATGTCAGTGCCGCCCAGTATATCGAATCCAGCCCGGGGGGCATCAGGTTTCCAGGGGGTGGATGGCAATGGGAGTCGTAATCGTTGTGAATAACGCATAAGCTAGATTGCTCGGAACAGCGACATCTTCTCTCCTTGAAATGGAACAGTCCGATGCGGAAATTCGCCTGCGTGATCCTGGTCTTTGTCTTCTCGATAGCTGGATGTTCTTCCCAGCAGGGCATTGAAACTACCGGGGACACGGGCAAACCAGGGGGAGAAACCAGGGGGAATGCAGGTGGGACGATCGGTTATTCCGCGATGAGTTTCAAAAACCCGTTTTTCGTGGTCATCCGGAATAACCTTGAAGCTGCCGCAAACACGGCAGGTTACGAACTGATAGCCAACGATGCGGATTCGGATGTCAGCAAGCAGGCGAATCACATTGATGAATTCATCAGCAAGGGTGTGACGGCGATCGTACTGAACCCGACTGACAAGCTGGCGATTGGTGAGGCGATCAAGAAGGCGAACGAAGCGGGGATCCCGGTCTTCACCTGTGACCTGCAGTGCACGGCAGAGGGTGTGGACATTGCCGGCCACATTGGAACTGACAACTACCAGGGCGGGACGCTGGCCGGCCAGGCAATGGTCGAGATCCTGGGAGACCAGGGTGGAGAGGTGTTGGTGCTGGATTACAAGCAGGCGAATTCCTGCGTGCTCCGTGTTGACGGGTTCATGGAAGTGATCAATGCACATAACGAGGGCCGCGAGGAGGGCAAGATCGAGATTGTCGCCGAGCTTAATGGCGGTGGTGACGAGGACATCGGCTTCACAGCAACAACAGCGATCCTCAAGGCCCACCCCAACATATCCGGAATCTTTGCCATCAACGATCCTTCTGCCCTGGGTGCCTGGAAGGCGATCGACGAAGCGAACAAGGTTGAGCAGATCACGATTGTTGGGTTTGATGGTGCAAAAGCCGGCAAGCAGGCAATCCTGGAAGGGAAGATTTATGCCGACCCTATCCAGTATCCGGTCAAAATGGGACGAGAAATTATGGCCAAGATCCTCGCCTACCAGAACGGTGAGGATTTTGAGACCCTCGAGTTGATCCCGACGACGCTCTACCGCAAGTCGGATGCTGAGAAAGACCCGGAGCTTCAACCCTAAGGCAATTCATGCCTGAGCCGACTTCCAGCGAGCCGCTCCTGGAGATGCGGGGGATCAGCAAGATGTTCCCCGGTGTCCGCGCCCTGGACGATGTAGATCTGACGCTTTACCCGGGCGAGGTGCTGGCGCTCCTGGGAGAAAACGGTGCCGGGAAAAGCACGTTGATCAAGATCCTGGGCGGCGCACATGCCCCCGACGCAGGTGAAATATCTATCGATGGAAAACAACTCCGGATCGATAGCCCCCAGGCGGCCCAGCAGGCGGGGATCGGCATTATCTACCAGGAATTCAACCTGGTGCCTGCGCTCACGGCCCGGGAGAATATTTTCCTTGGACAACATCGAAACGTGTTGAGCTGGCTCCATGCCACAAGGGAACGGCAGGAAGCAATGCAGCTGTTCGAGCGGATTGGTATCAAGGTGGACCCGGAGATGGCCTGTCGTGACCTGACCGTGGCGCAGCAACAGATCGTCGAAATTGCCAAGGCGCTTTCACTCAATGCCCGCATTGTCGTGATGGACGAACCGACCGCGGCCCTGACTCCGCGCGAAGTGGAAGGCCTTGCCCGGGTGATCGAGGAGCTGAAAGCCCAGGGAATCGGGATTATTTACATTAGCCATCGCCTGGATGAGGTCGAGCAACTGGCCGACCGGATGACAGTACTTCGAGACGGCAGGCTCGTGGGCACCCGGCCAATGGACGAGGTAAGCAGGGACCAGATGATCGAGATGATGGTCGGTCGAAGTCTCGATAACGAGTTTCCAGCCAGGGAATCGACACCCGCGGAGGAATGCCTTGCGGTCCGTGGCCTGACGCGATCACCTGCAGTGAAAGATGTTTCCTTCTCTGTTCGAAAGGGAGAAATCCTGGGTATTGCAGGGCTGGTTGGGGCAGGACGAACCGAGCTGGTACGGATGATCTTTGGAGCTGATCAGAAGGATCGTGGCGAAATCTGGCTTAATGGAAAGCAGGTCAACATCAACAGTCCCAGGCAGGCAATCCAGCAAGGGATCTGCCTGCTGACCGAGGATAGGAAATCCCAGGGCCTGGTGCTGGGGCTTACGGTCCAGGAAAATTTTGGATTACCGAACCTCGGGGACTTTTCCCGGGCTGGTATTATCAACACCCGGCAGGAAGGCCAGGCTTTTAACGGGTTTGTCGAAATACTGAAGATCAAGACAACAGGGGCCAGCCAACGCTCGGAAACACTCTCGGGCGGAAACCAGCAGAAAGTGGTCCTGGCAAAGTGGCTTCAACAGGATGCGCAGCTGGTGATCTTTGATGAGCCTACCCGGGGCATTGATGTCGGTGCAAAATACGAGATTTACCTGTTGATGAATAAACTGGCGGCAGAGGGAAAAGCGATATTGATGATCAGCTCAGAACTTCCAGAAGTTCTTGGGATGAGCGACCGTCTCCTGGTCATGCATGAAGGGACCGTCGCCGGTGTAATTAATGAACCTGGTGCTGTCAGCCAGGAAGATGTGATGCGACTGGCAACGGGTTCGTCCCTGGCCAGCGTTCAAGGGATCAGTCGAAAATGAAACGGATACTCCAGTCCAAGCTGATTACTGATTACGGCATGGTCCTGGTGCTCCTGTTGCTGGGTATTCTGATCAGCTGGGTTACCTGGAGTGAACAGCACCCGGAAGATCCGCGAGCGGGTCGCTCCCTGGCCGGAGGCATGGTCCAGGTACTCGGTTCGGATGCTCAGGTTGCCATCGTGCTGCGCCAAACGAGCGGGGACAGGGAGTATGCGGCTGCGATCGCCGGGGAACTTGAGCGACTCGGTGCGACTGTTGCCGCAACAATTCATGTGAAGACACCGAGGGAAGCACGTGTTGCGCTGGAAGAACTCGGCACGCAAGGGATCACGGTTAATGCAATTGCCACCCATGATTTCTGTTTCAAAACCTGGGGAGTGCTCAGGCAATCGTCGCTCGACGCCCTCGCCGCTGAATACCCGTCACTGACGGGGATCAAGCCGTACAAGCCTGGGAGCCACATGTGGCCAACATTTCTCACCAGGCAGAACCTGGTGAGCATTCTCAACCAGAATGCGCCGGTTGCGATCATGGCCATTGGGATGACGTTCGTGATCATTACCGCAGGGATTGATCTTTCGGTCGGCAGCCTGATGGCACTTGCGGCGCTGATTTCCGCGGTCACGATCCGGGACTGGTTTGGTGGAGCGGATGCTACCAGCCTGGGAGTCTATGGCGCATTCGGGATCGCTATCAGCGTCTGTACACTGTGCGGTGTTTTTGTTGGGCTACTGGTTACCTGGTTCAAAATGCCACCCTTTGTCGTCACGCTTGCGATCATGATGGTTGCCCGCGGTTGTTCCTTTATTCTCGCGGGCGGGGCGGATTCGGTGGATATCGAGGCGGCCGGGACAGCGTCACTCTATAGCGGCACGATCCTGGGGGTTTCGAACCAGATTGTCTTGATGATCGTTCTGTTTGTCATTGCCCATGTCGTCATGAGCCATACGGCGCTGGGGCGATACGTCTACGCGGTGGGGGGTAATCCTCAGGCAGCCCGGCTTTCCGGCGTGCCGGTGTTCTGGGTTATCGTCACGGTCTATGCCATCTGTGGGGCGGCAGCAGGCCTGGCAGGTGTGCTCGATGTTTCACATTTCACCAGCGGCCGGCCAAAAGCGGGCGAGTTCTACGAGCTGCAGGTGATCGCTGCCGTTGTCGTTGGTGGTACCAGTCTGATGGGCGGGGAAGGGAAGGTTTTCGGTACATTCATCGGGGCAATGATCCTGGGGGTGATCCAGAATGGCCTGAACATGCAGGGCGTGGATTCTTACCGCGCGAATGTTATTTATGGCGCACTGATCCTGGTTGCCGTGCTGGCCGATCAACTCAAGCGGAAGCTTATCAAGCCGGGCACTTTGTCGTCTTAACTGGCCCCTGGAATTATTTTCTGGGGAGAGTGGGATTCTCTGATTCGGTCGGTTGACAGACGCCCTGCAGGACAGCTACTTTAGGTGTTTTCGCAGGCAAGCCAGCGGAGAATTGCCGGTAAATCGGGACGGGAGTGATTTTTACCAGTCATCGGATTGTGGCCTGGCCGGCCGATGACTGCAGCAATATTTTGACGTGAAAACAATAGGAGAACGTTCAGTGAATAACCTCGTGAAAATCGCCTCCCTCTGCTTTGTTGCCCTGCTTTTGACGGTAAGCCCGCTCCTGGCACAGGAGGGGGATGACCCGGGCGGTGGTGACGCGGTTGCAGCAGCACCGGCATCGAATGCGCCGCTGATTCCCAAGTCCGTAGGCATCGGCCTGATTGTCATCGGTGGCGGCCTCGGTATCGGGAAACTTGCCGGCTCGGCACTGGAGAGCATGGCTCGCCAGCCTGAAATGGCCGGACAGATACAGACTGCGATGATTATCGCGGCGGCTCTGATCGAAGGTTTTACCTTCTTTGCCATCATCATGTCGTGACCGCGTCTACTCTCGATTGCTCCGCCGGTTTTCCACCGGAAAGCAGGTAGCTGACAAGTGTCCCTACCGAGAGGTTTGCCAGCAGGGCCAGGATGCCAATGTAGAGGAAGCTGATCGGATCCAGCTCCAGGTCCAGTGCCAGGCTCCCGTCGGACTTGATCGTGGCATGAAACGGGGGCTCGACCGTGTCAAGCTGCTCGATGATCGCCGCACCAACCTCCCGGGCCGTCGCTCCAGGATTAAATTCGACTGGCAGGTGGCCATCTTCAACGCCAGCGCCAGGCCCCCATCGCGGAACGGGTAATCCCTGCTCGCGTGCGTCAAACCTCTCCTTGGCTGCCTTCGAATGGAGCTGGACGTTATCGAATTCCAGTACCACGCGCTGGTCTGGTCGCTCCAGTACCAGCGTGTCCCCGTCCTGGAGTAGCTTCCCGGTATCCTCCGGAAGCGAGATTCGAGTGGACTGGGAGTGCTCGAAGGAGGTTGCCGCTGTCATGCCCTCCATCTCGATGGTGAAAGGGGTCTCGGTGACATAACCAAATAGGCCGCCGGAGAAAGCCACCAGCAGGGCTGTCGCAATCCCGGTCACGCAGCCTGCGATGACGCCCAGTGGCCGGGCAAAGGGGACGAACATGGCAAAGAAGAAGAGTGCAAAAATGGGTGTTACCAGCAGGTTGGTGGTTTTCTGGGTGACCGAGGTGATGTTGCCTGGCACCATCCCCATGGACGAGCTGGTTACCACCACGATCGCACCAATCGCCAGTGCCAGCCACATCGTCGTGCGGCGACCGGTCGGCTTGCCAAAGCGGTCGAGGAAATCGCTGCTCACCACCGCGGTAATCGAGTTGACGCCCGAGTCGATACTCGACATGGCCGCTGCAAACATGGCTGCCACGACCAGCCCGGAAACACCCGGTGGTAGGATACTGCCGATGAAATAAGGAAAGATCTGGTCGGCACTTGTCTTGATCGAGATATCTGCCGGCAACGAGTGCTTCTGGAAGTATCCAAGCAGGGCAACGCCCAGGGCGGCCAGGGTCAGTGAGACGACCACCGAGACAATCAACTGGACCTTGAATGCCTTGCGGGCGGCGGCGGCATTCTCGGTGGACATGAACCGCTGGATACAGGTCTGGTCCCCGGCAGCCGTGCAGACGTACCACGTCATCATGTTCAGGAATCCAGCAAACACCGTTACCCGCGTTGAGGGATCCCAGCTGAAAAGGGGCTGGACGTCCCAGTTTTCACTCCAGGACGTTGGGAACCAGCTGAAGCCACCGAAATCAACCGTCACGATGGCAAGCACTGTCAGTGCACCACCGAAAAGCAGGATGGCCTGGATGAGGTCCGTGATCACGACCGCCTGCAGGCCCCCCAGTGAGGTGTAAATGACGGCCACGAACCCGGTAATCAGCACGATCAGTGGGATCCACTTTTCGTCCACGCCCATCATTACGGTCATCGCCATCGATGCCAGGTAGATCAGTAAGGACATCCAGACCAGCCGCAGCAGGATGAACATGCAGGCACCCAGAAGGCGGATTTTCACACCCAGTCTCGCCTCGAGAAGCTCGTAAGCACTTGTGACCCGTTGTCGCATGTAGAGCGGCAGGATCAGGTAGGCGACGATGAAGTAGACAAGTGGCATCCCCAGCAGCGTGATCAACCCGGCCGGTCCCTTGCCAAGGATCTCTCCAGGCATGGAGAGATAGCTGATTGTGCTCAGCAGGGTGGCAAACAGGGAGATGCCCACCAGGGTGGGATTCATCTTTCCGCTGCCGATGAAATACTCTTCTTTCGTCTTCTGACGTCGACTGACGTACCATCCCAGGCCGATGGTCAGCAAAGCGTAGATCACGACAATGACCCAGTCGATGGCCGCCAGGCCACTCCCCTGGCGAATCGCGATGGTCGATTCACCGCTGGCCGTGATGATGATATTCGTTACCCCCAGCAGCAGGAATATTCCGGCAATTGACAGCAGCAGGATATCAATGGGACGGGATTTCATTACCCGGGTTCCAGCAAGAAAAGAAAACGCTTGTCCTGGACAAGAAATTGTATCACGATCCAATGACGCTGGAGGTCCAGAACGTGTCGTCAAGTTCATCTTCAGCGATGACCCGACTGGTCGCTAAGAATCTCTCCCCTGCCCTCTTCTAGCGAGATCGAGAAAATGCAACCGCTTGTCAACAGACGTCGATTCCTGGGAACGTCCCTGGCCCTGGGTGGCGCCGCCCTTTTCTCTCCTCCCGTGGTGGCAGCCGGGGTGAGCCAGCAGTACGCCGGCCTGAAGAGTCGCCGTTTTCTGGGGAAACCTGAAATCCTGGTAGAAGTTGTCGACGAGAAGGTCTTTACCGAGGGGCCCGCTTGGGCAGGGGGTGGCAGGCTGCTCTTTACCAATGTACCAGCTGCCAAGATCCTGGCCTGGGATACTGGCAGGCAGTCGCTTTCGACGTACAGGAAAGAGAGCAACCTGGCTAACGGGCTTTTCTTTGACAGCGCCGGCGATCTGCTTGCCTGTGAAGGAGGGGCCGGCCGGGTGACCCGCACCGAGATGAAGAGTGGCAGGCTGACAGTACTGGCCGACCAGTACAACAATTTCCCCTTTGCCGCGCCCAATGATCTTTGCCAGGACAGGCAAGGCCGGATTTACTTCACCTCGCGGCCAGGAGCTGAGGATCCGAGCACGGGGAATGTGAATGCGGTTTACCGTATCGACCCCGGCGGTGCTGTGACACAGCTGCTCAAGTGGCCCGAGATCCACATGCCCAACGGGATTGTCATTTCACCGGACAACAAGACGCTTTACCTGATCGAGGCGCACCCGGATGCGGATCATCATCGAGACATCCGTGCCTACGACCTGGGTGAGGATGGTTCACTCAGCAACGAACGGATCCTGGTTAACTTCTACCCGGGCCGCAGCGGCGACGGCATGTGTATTGACGCCGAGGGGAACCTCTACGTGGCGGCTGGTCTCCATGTAACTCGTGACACCAGTGAAACGCTTGATACACGTCCGGGGATCCACGTTATTTCGCCGGCAGGAGAACTGGTTGCCTTCCAGGAAACCCCGGTCGATACGATTACCAACTGTACTTTTGGTGACGATGACCTGCGCACGCTGTACATCACGTGCGGAAAGTACCTGGTCAGCATGCGAACGCGAATCCCGGGGAAATCAACACGCCATCCCGGCAGCTAACAGGCAGTTAAGGGCTGGTGGCCTGTGCCAGTACATGAGTACTTCGAAGCTGGGCAATCAGGGCCAATGATCGCTGGCGCAATTCCTCGTCCCCGGTGGACTTGCTCACCGTGGTGAAAATCCGCAGCGCGCTGCGATAACGGCCGTCGGCTGCCCATTTTTCGCCAACCTGGAACTTGACCTGGTTGATGAGCTGCATGGCGCGCTGGTTCACGACAAACGACTTTGTTGCCATGCGGACTTGTTGGAGTATTTTCAGGGCCGGTGTGTGCTTTCCTTCAGCCGCCAGTTTCTCCGCATAGCCAATCCGTGCCTCATGGATGGCTGGCCAGAGCAGCATGGCAAGATTCTCGGGAGAAATGGACCCATATGATGTTCCCATCTGCTCACCCAGGGAATCTGTTGTTATCAGAAGCGGAGAAGACTTCTCGGTTAAAGCGTAAACCGGCAGGTCGGCAAGATTAGAGAGTGCCGCGAGCTGTCTCTTGGGAATAAAGATGGTGATGTAGTGGCGCAGTGCAGGTGCCACCTGTGGCGTGTAAAAAACATCCTTTACCAGTTCCTTGGTCTTGCTGTCCCATTCGTCCTTATCCTCTCCATGGCCGTCGTAGATCACCAGCAGGATTGGGAGACCACTCTCCTGTGCTCTCTTGAGGCCCTCTGCGGCAGCATAAACAGTACCCCGGTTTTCAATCACACGTTCATTTGTCAGTTTTTCGAAGACCTCTCTGTAGATGTCCCGGAAAGGTGCCAGTGGCTGGGCGGCCATGATCTGGTGTGCCCGATCACCTCCAAGCCGCTGGGCGGCACGTCGCCTGGCAATGACAAGTGCCGGCTCTGGAGGGCGTTTCTTTCCGGGATGTTCATACTGCGCCCTGATCTTGTCGTGATAATCTTTCTGGGCCCGGGGCATTTCGGCCTTCACCTGGGATTCAAACTCCAAAATATTGCCCTGGAGCGTGCCAAGGTGAGCCTGTTCCACGAGCTTCCATTGAGCACGCAGATTTCCAGGTGCCGCATTGGATACCTCCTGGTAGGTCTCCACTGCCCAGGTCGCTTGCTTGAGCAATTGTTCCGCACTAATCGGCTTGGCAGTCACGTGGATGACCCTGCCATCGGGAGTGCAGAAATAACTGGCCACGTTGCCACCGTTCTTTTGAATCTTCCCATTCACGTTGACAACTTCAAAGTCTCCGATCTGGTGGTAAGTGGCGATGAAATGCTCGCCAAGATATTGACCAACGCGTGGATCTGACAAGGCACCTGCCCTGAATTTCTGGGCGTTGTTTCACGTGAACTCCTCGCGAGCGAAATTGCCCGAGACCTGGATGAGGAAGACAAGCTTTCCCTGTTCCCTGGCCAGGCGAGCAGCGAGCCGGGAGTCGTCGTACCAGGCAATGGTTGTCCCCAGCTTCTCACCCGTACAAACCTCGGCAACCGGTTGATCCGGGTCGGCGTCAACCGGTGGACCAAAGGCGAGCAGGGCCTGGCCCGGAACGGTGAGCAATCCTGCAAAGATCGCCACAGATACTGTTTCACGCCATCGTTGTCGCATTCCCAGCATGGATCGTGCCCCTTCTCGATATGATGCGGTTCTTGCCAGAATATCTGCAATCGCTGTGCCGGAAAAAAACGTTTTCGAGTTCATCGCTCTCACCTGCTACCATCGTGCGGGATAGAGCAAAAAGCCTGTCCCTGGCTGGCTTTCCGCGATCACCGTGTCGCCATCAGAGATGTCATCAGAATGACAGCAGGGCACTCATTTTGAACTCACCTGTCAACTGGTACTGTTTTGACTTGTGGCCCGGAGGAAGTTGCGAAATACTGGGTGTATGCAGTTTCCAGAAGTGATAACGTTCCAGCCCACCTGCCTTTTCCCACCAAGACAATGAGAACACCTACCTACCGATCTGGCGTCCAGGCCTTCCTGGTGCTGCTGGCATCTACTGCAGCCGTCCTGACGGTCGCAGCCTGGGAGCGAGGGTCGCCAGGGGAGTTATCTTACGAGAAGGATGTACGGCCGATTTTCAAGGCCAACTGTTTTCATTGCCACGGCGAGGGAGAGGAGCTCAAGGGAGGCCTGGACCTGCGGCTTCGCCGGTTCATTATCAAGGGTGGGGAATCGGGGCCCGCGGTTGTTGCCGGGGAACCTGACGAGAGCCTGCTCTACCAGCATGTCAGCGCGGACCAGATGCCTCCGGAAGAAGTGGAAAAGCGGTTGACTGCTGACGAGGTAGCCCTGATTGGTCGCTGGATAAAATCCGGTGCCCAGGTGCTGCGACCAGAACCGGAAAAGCTTGGGGACAAGCCTTACTTCACAGAACAGGAGCGATCATTCTGGGCATTTCAACCGATCCGGCGAGTAGCTCCTCCCAGCGTCAAGCACCTGGATCGAGTACGCAACCCGGTCGACCAGTTCTTGCTCAGCCGGCTCGAGCAGGAAGACCTTGGGTATTCCGCCGAAGCGGACCGGGTAACGCTCATTCGGCGAGTCTCCTTTGACTTGCTGGGAATTCCCCCTTCGCTGGAGAGTGTGAAGGCCTTTGTCTCGGACCCCGCGCCGGATGCTTACGAACAACTGGTGGACCGGTTGCTCAGCTCGCCCGCTTATGGAGAACGCTGGGCGCGTCACTGGCTGGATGTGGCCGGCTACGCTGATTCCGAGGGAATGGTTGACGAGGATCCGGTTCGAGCCAACGCGTTTCGCTACCGGGACTGGGTGATCCGCAGCATTGATGCCGACATGCCACTCGACCAGTTTATTCAGCAACAATTGGCCGGTGACGAGATGGTTGGTCGCAAGCTGGAGAATCTCACGGCAGACGAAGTCAGCAAGCTCACCGCAACAGGGTTTCTTCGCATGGCACCGGATGGCACTGCATCCGGGGACGTCAACCAGGACACCGCTCGAAATTCTGTTGTCTCCGAGACGATCAAGATTGTTTCGACCTCGCTACTGGGAGTCACGGTCGGCTGTGCCCAGTGTCACAACCACCGCTATGATCCGATCAGCCAGCAGGACTATTACCAGATGCGGGCGATCTTTGAGCCCGCGCTGGACTGGAAGAACTGGAGCACGCCCGCGGGCCGGCAGGTGTCACTCTATACCGACCAGGACCGGGCAGAGTCCGCGCGTATCGAAAAAGAGGCGGCGGAGATTGACCATCAGCGGCTCAAGAAGCAGGACGAGTACATCCAGCAGACTTTCCAGAAAGAGCTGGCAAAGCTTCCGGAGGAACTTCGAGAGCCAATTCGCGAGGCTCGAGAGACCGCTGAAAAAGACCGCTCGGATGAACAAAAACAATTGCTCAAGGACAATCCCAGCGTCAACGTGTCGGCTGGATCGCTCTACCTTTATGACAAAAAGGCGGCGGACGACCTGAAAGTGTACGACGACCGGGCCACGACAGTGCGCCAGACAAAGCCAGAGGAGCGATTTGTCCGGGCCCTGACCGAGCCACTTGACCAGGATCCTCCGGGGACCTTTCTTTTTTACCGGGGGGACCAGAGCCAGCCTCGCCAGCAGGTCATCGCGGCAGAATTGCCGATCCTGGATCCAGAACAATCCCTCAAGCTCCCTGAAAACGACGAGACCGTGCCGACCACGGGGCGTCGGCTGGCCTACGCCCGCTGGCTTACCAGTGGTTCCCATCCGCTTCTCTCGCGAGTGTTGGTCAACCGGGTCTGGATGCACCATTTTGGCCGCGGGATCGTAAACACCCCAGGCGATTTTGGTTATCTCGGAGTGCGTCCGACGCACCCGGAACTGCTTGACTGGCTGGCCAGTGAACTGGTGGAACAGGGCTGGAGCCTGAAAGAGCTTCACCGGCTGATCATCTGCTCCTCCGCATATCGCCAGCAGTCGACGCGCAGCCCCGAGCATGATGCTATCGACGGGGACAACCAGCTTCTCTCGCGGATGTCCGTGCGACGACTCGATGCAGAGTCGCTGCGGGACGCGATCCTGGTCATCAGCAACAAGTACAACTCCCGTCGCTATGGACCAGCGGTACCGGTGATGGCCGATAAGGTCGGCCAGTTTGTGATTGGTATCGAGAACCTGAATGCCGGTCGCCCGGGAGCAGTCCTGCCGATGAAGGGGGAGGATTTTCGCCGAAGTGTTTATGTCCAGGTGCGACGTAGTCGCCGCCTGGGCACGCTCGATACCTTTGACGCTGCCATCCTGGAGCCAAATTGCACCATGCGGACCCAGTCAACGGTAACTCCCCAGGCACTGATGATGATGAATGGCCGCTTTGTACGGACCCAGTCGATTTACCTTGCCGAGCAGATCCAGGGTGAAGTTGGCAAGGATCTTGCCCTGCAGGTGGAGCGGGCCTGGGAACTTGTTTACTTCCGCTCTGCAGAGCAACGCGAACAGGATGAAGCTGTTGAACTTCTCCGGCAACTGTTAGAACATTTTCAGGAGCTGCTTGCCGATAAGGAGAAAGCAGGTGAGAAGAGTGGTGATCTGGCCGAGCCGGTCACTTCCAGCGATCCACAGATCGAGGCCCTGGCAACCCTCTGCCAGGCGCTGCTGAGCTCCAGCGAGTTCCTCTACGTGGATTGAGATGAGATCCATGCCAGGAAGACAGGCAATGAATAGAACAATCAAAGAGCAATCAACACGACGGCATTTTCTTTCCTCCCAGGCAATGGGACTTGGATCGATTGCCCTGGCCAGCATGTTGCATGAGGAAAAGCTCCAGGCTACCCCCCGCAAGCCTGATGCCCAGCCGACCTCTTTTGACCTGGCGGCCAAGCAACCGCACCATGCCCCACGTGCCAGGTCGGTGATCTCGTTGTGGATGCAGGGTGGCCCGAGTCATATCGACCTGTTCGACCCCAAGCCAGAGCTCAACAAGCTGGACGGCCAGAAGTTTCCAGGCGAGGTCAATTATGACAATGCAGCCCAGGCAAGTGCCAAGGTGCTTGGCTCGCCCTGGAAATTTTCCAGGCATGGCGAATGTGGTATGGATATTTCCGAGCTGCTGCCGAATACGGCTGGCATTGCCGACGATATCACGCTGATTCGCTCCATGCATACCGGTGTGAACAACCATGGCCAGTCGATCCGGGCACTTACCAACGGCACCATCCTGGGGGGACAGCCATCGCTCGGCAGCTGGGTCTGCTA
>CEWR01293262.1_pt1 | contig 13632 bp, 14 predicted proteins | sample 356321 | NCBI WGS metagenome assembly CEWR01 (sample SAMEA2621551, study PRJEB7988) | marine metagenome | biome: marine biome (ENVO:00000447); feature: mesopelagic zone (ENVO:00000213); material: "saline water (ENVO:00002010), including plankton (ENVO:xxxxxxxx)" | depth 790 m
CATAATTTATTTTAACTGTTGATTATTCATTGTTATTCAACTAAAATTCCAAGGTTGGACGGGGAGTGACTGCGAATCGTTTTACGGCCCCTTGTTTGGATGGTTGTTTCAAAGTGATGAATTAGGCACGGGAATAGCTTGACATCCCTTGGGGTGGTGCATATCATGAAACCGTTCATTCGCCGTTGCTGGAGTTTGTTGCTTTATTGCTACTTGCTCCTCCAACAAACATGTTTGGATTAAAATTCGTTCCTTTATAGAAAGAAGGGGGTCAAATGGGAAAGCTATTTAGCCTTCAGGCGTTGTCAACAGCCCTGGTTTTCTCAGTAGTGTTATTCGTATTATCAGCATGTGCACCTGCAGCTGCTGGACAGCCTGGTCTTCCAGGTTATCCAGGTAGCGCTGGAATTTCTGGTGCTCAAGGATCGCAAGGAGAGCCTGGTCTTCCGGGTTTACCTGGTAATCCTGGTCCAGCCGGCGCTCCTGGTCTTCAAGGGCCAGCAGGTCCGGATGGCTCTGATGCTGTTGCGCCAGAGGGTAACATTGCTGTTAGTAAGTCTAGGGTAACCATGTCTGAGGAATTTAGTGTTTCTGGTTCGGGCTTTAAGCCGAACGAACCGGTCGTAATACAGCTTAGAATCGACTCAACTTTGTCACCAATTATTGGTGGCGGAAGAGGTTCTCAAGTAACTGCCAACGGTGCAGGAGCCTTTGAAGTGTCCTTTGACTTCGTGTCTCAAAAAGGCGCTGTCATAAGTAGGGCAGGCGGCCCTTCTACTGTGTTCGCGCAGGGAGGAAGTGGCAGTAAAGCAAGTGCGCCTTTAACAATAGTATCTTCGTCTTCTCCAGCTGGGTCCGTATCGGCTAGCTTGGCGGCGACACCTGCTGAAGCTGGTGGTACTTCCGTTGTTTACGGTGCAGGATTTGTAGCAGGTGAAATGGTTAGTATCATCGGTGTTGGTGCAGCTGACGGAGTTGACAAGATATTGGCAGGCGGAGAAGCAAATGCTTCAGGTGCCTTCCAAATTGACGTTAAAGCAGCTCTGGATGCGGGTCTCTATACACTTACTGCTAGAGGTTCCTCTAATTCAGAAGCCACCGCTCCATTACTAGTAGCTGATAAATAAGCAAACTGATTTCCTAACTGAATCAAATTGGTTAGGGAACACAGAACTTAGCTGATAGAAGGCTCTCAAACTTAATTGTTTGGGGGCCTTTTAGATTTTAGTAGATGAAATCCTTCCGCTGATGGTGACGCAGTTTTTGAGAATTAATGTTGGAAGTGTTTGAGGGAAGCAAGATCAAGAACAATTAGGGGCTATATTCATTTTGCCTAAGGTGCCTGGAGGTGCGAGGTATTGGATATTTGTGGTTACTGGACAAGTCGGGGGTCGGCTTTGGGTGGCTAACAATCGATTTGTAGGATGTTCATGAAATCACGGAACAATGGGCAGGTTAGCCATGGTAAAACGTACCTAGGTTTAGCTTCCTCAAACCTATTAGGTTTTAAGAATCTTTATTTCCCTAAGTCTTCGGCCAACTGTAGAGATGACTTCAATAGAAAGGTTGTTGTAAGAAAAAGTATCTCCAGGGCTAGGAATTTTTCCAAGCTCGTGTAAGACGAATCCTCCAATAGTGTCAAATCCTTCACCTTCAAAAGAGACTCCGATAGAAAGAGCGATGTCATCGATGGCTATGCTAGCATCCATGTAGAATTCATTTTTTCCCACCTCTCTTATTCCTAGATCACGTGTATCGAATTCGTCATGAAGTTCACCGACAATTTCTTCTACTAAATCTTCTACTGTAGCGAGACCTGAGACCCCACCATACTCGTCTATCACTATAGCCATCTGCATTCGTTTGTCTTGGAAGTCAGTTAACAAAAACTCTAAAGTTTTTGATTCAGGTATAAACAGAACTGGGCGAAGGAATTCTTTCAATTCACTAATATCATTTGATTCAGCTGATCTTATTTGACCTAAGATGTCCATTGAGTGTGCGATACCTTCAATTTGGTCCGTTTCATTTCTGTAGATTGGTATTTTGCTATGACCTTCTCTAATCATTATGTCCACCACATCATTTATAGGCGTCGATATATCAGCAGTGATCATATCTACTCTTGGAGTCATAATTTCCCGCACCACTGTTTTATCTAATTGGAAGACACCCCGTATCATTCGTACTTCATGTTCCTCGAGAGGCTCGCCTTCATCGTCCATTTGCATTGCAATATTACTGTTTTCACTGATTTCTGATGGATTTTCTTCAACAGTGCTTATCTCTATTAGACGTTCTTGAGAGCGTGTGATTGGCCTCAGGGTTGTGCCAATGAAAATAGCTATTCTATAGATTCGTACTGCGACCCTAGGCCCACTATGCCGGCCAGCTACTTTTGCTATTGTTTCTAACACACCTAGAACTATAAGGGTGGATATGGCTATGAGGCTTATTTGTCCGAAATCATAGGATGTAAGTTCATTCTCTGGGGGTTGATAAAATATGAAATAGCAATTCATCACTGTGGATGCTAGAGAGATCGTTTTTATGATTGAAAACGCTGAGTTGGATTGGTCAGCTTTACGGAAAAGATCCTCTAATTTCTCTAATCCGGACCTTTCTTCACTTCGCCATATGAATATGGATTCTTTGGTAACTGTACCAATTACATGTTGTACGAAGCTTATTAATGTGAAAAGTGTGATCGGAACTATAACGGTTAAACTTGATAAATCACTTATATCAGTATCCAATTTGGCTTGGGTCTATTAAGACCTATCCTCCTTTAAAATACGAGCTGGGGAACCTATCCCTTTTGCAAAATCTGGTATGTTTTTTGTGACTATTGATCCTGCGCCTGTAATAGATTGTTTCCCGATGGTCACTGGGGCGACCAGCTTTGTATCAGATCCAATGAAGGCGTTGTCCTTTATAGTGGTTCTATGTTTTTGTTCACCATCGTAATTGCAGGTTATAGTCCCTGCTCCTATATTAACATTGGAACCTATATCTGAGTCTCCAAGATAGCAATGATGACCCGATTTTGTACCTCGACCTAGAGTACTATTTTTTATTTCCACATAATTACCTATACTAACATCCTCGTATAGGACAGACCCCTCTCTAATATGGCTATATGGCCCAATTGATACGTTATCATGAATCATGGTCGATTCGATGGTAGAGGACCTGATTATACAAGAGGACCCAATAGAACTATTTGTAATTTCGCAATTGGGACCTATTTCGCAATTTGAAGAAATATTGGTACTTCCTCTGATGTAAGTGTTTGGAAAAATTACAGTGTCAGGGCCAACCACTACTTCCTGGTCAATATATGTCGTATCCGGATCTATAATTCTTACTCCAGTTTCCATTAGGTTTTCACAAGTTGTGGTTCTCAATATCTTTTCGGCTTTTGCCAAATCTGATTTATTGTTTACTCCCATTATCTCCTGATGATCAATACTAATGGACTCTATAGTTAAGTTAATACTTGCAGCAAAAGATATTAGATCAGTGAGGAAAAACTCCCCAGACTTGGATGGTTTTAGGCATTCCAAGGCTGCCCATAGCCATGAAGTTTTGAAACAATAGGCCCCTGCATTGATCTCATTGATAAGCAGTTGAGCTACATTGGCCTCGGATTGTTCTACTACGTTAGTCACTTTCCCTTCATTATTTCTAACTATACGTCCGAAGTCCCTTGGATCGGTGATTTTTCCTGTTAGTAAAGTAAGGTCGGCCTTCGATGATTTGTGCTGCTTCATAAGATGGGATAGAGTTCTTGGTTTAATTAAAGGCATATCGCCATTTATGACAAGGATATTCTCAATGTTGGACGCCTTCTGCCTGCATTGTAATAAAGCGTGACCGCTCCCTTTTGGGTGTTTTTGGACCGCGAAAACCACCTTTTTCTGGAAGAGTTTTTTGAATGGTTCATGGCAGGTTGGTACGACAGCAATTATATTCTGCACCCCAGCCCTGTTTATCGAATCCTTTACTAAGGATATCATTGGTTTTCCAGACAGCTTATGCAACACCTTCGGGAGGCTAGATTTCATCCTAGTTCCCGCCCCGGCTGCTAATATAATTGCTTTGAAGTCAGGCATCATGTTTATTAAGGGCAATTTGATTAATCAGTATTTCACCAACTGTACAAATACATTATCAATACAGGTCTATTGAGCTGTAATTCCTCCATCTATGACTAATTCTGATCCTGTCATATACGAAGATTCATCAGAGGCGAGGAATAAGACACCCATAGCAACGTCTTCTATAGTTCCTATGCGTCCCAAAGGTATCCTGGATATGGAGTTTTGCCTTCCCTCTGGAGTGGATATATTATCTGCGATCATATCCGTGTCTATTGGACCCGGGTGAACAGAATTAGCTCTTATGTTATCCGAAGCATGTTGTATTGCGGTGAATTTAGTAAAAAGCCTAACCCCACCCTTTGATGCACCATAGGCTCCTCCACCGTGGTTCCCCACTAGCCCTGCGGTAGAAGAGATGTTGATAATTGAACCACCTCCGGAATGGCGCATTTCCGGAATAGAGTATTTAGTGCCCAGAAAAACCCCTTTAAGGTTCACTGCCATTATCAAGTCAAATTCCTCACTTGATGCATCTTCAATTGGTACCCTACTATATATGCCAGCATTATTTACCAATGCGGTTAAGCCCTGATATTTTTCGATAGTACTTTTGATACAATCTTTCCAGCTGGTCGGAGAAGTCACATCTAGGTATATTCCGACAGCCTCACCGCCTGATTCCACTATATTACGGGCATTTGATTCGCATGATTCTATGTCTATATCTGCCAATACGACTTTGGCACCTTCTTTTGCAAAAAGAGCAGCCTCAAAGGCTCCTTGCCCTTTCGCCGCTCCAGAAATTATTGCCACCTTGTTTTCCAGTCTTCCCATGATGCTATACCTCTAAGGTAGATTGTTATTAGGTATTCTATCTCAGAAGCGGTCTTTATATCATCTGAATCTTGTAATTCAGCTATACTCACCGCCATTAATTGACAGAACAAGTGTTCTGTTCTAAAATGTTCTAAATTAGATTATTCGACAAGGTGCTCCTATGGATCAATCGTTACAGTTGACTTTATCTTTGACCAATGAAGCTGACCGCTATGCTACTTTTAAAAATGGCCTAAATATAGACAGTGGCCAAGAAGTTTTGTACCTTGGGAATGTTAGCGGTGGACCAATTACTGGTAGCAGGGGTATCGTAAAAAAACTTTATGCTAATAAAGCTGTTGTAGATATGGGACAGGTAGGGACATGGAATGTGCCATATTATTTTTTGGCTGATACAACCAAAGTTGCTTAATTAAAAAAACCTTTTTTAAGATGGCTAGAGATAGTGGCTGCAACCAGCATGGGTCTTTGAAGCGGCACATCGTGGATGCTATGCTCTAGCCATACCGTTTCGAATTCAGCTATGTTTTTTTCTGCCTGAACTATCAAGTTTTTCCGAAGTGTTTGTCTGGAAGTTTCATCATCGTTCAACCTTGCTGGCATGTTGAGGACCGGACATTTTACTGAGGAAAATAAAGAGGAAGGATGATGATTCCAGAAGGCTTCTACCACTTTCAAGTGGTTACTTCTCTCAAATCGAGGTGTTATGGTCCCTTTTGGAGCTTCTTGAAAGTTTGCCATTACAATATTAGCTAGATCGTACTGTAGGGAGAGACTATCCCGCTCCCCCCAATCTCTTTTTGCAATTCGTCGCCTAAGAAATTCTTCCGTTAGGTTGTCAAATAAAGGAGGAGCCATATCCACAAGGGCTTTTTCCAAAGAGTTACCTGGTATGGAAGATATTTCGATTAGACCTCCATCAACAAGGCAGAGGCCGCCTATCATTTCAGGGTGATTCGCTGCAAAGTTCAATGCAACACTACCTCCCCATGAATGACCAACCAACAATGGATTCTCAATATGATGGGTCTCTAGGAATAAATGTAAATCATTTGTGACCGTGTCGAAATCGTATCCCTGATTTGGTTTAGAGGACAATCCATGGCCTCTTTGGTCTATTGCTTTCACTGAATTGGTTTCTGCTAAAAGCGGGCCAACTAGATCCCATATTCTACAATTTGATGCTAGCCCATGAATTAATACGACATTCCTGCCTTGACCACCCCAGTCAAGGCAATTAATCGAGATTGGTCCGATATTTATTACATCGTGCTTTGGGCTTTTTTGATTATTTATTGCATAGCTCCCGGTATTGAACTATCCCATTGAGCATGTGTCAAAAACTCTTTGGATGTTTTGTAGATGAATTCAGACCCTTTTTCAAATCTAACAAGGAAACCTTGTTGAAGAAGGTTGATCCTTATTTGAACATGGTCGACAGAAAACAGGTTTCTATCTTTAATTCCTTCGTGAATCTCATCTTCCGAATATTCCTCACCTTCAGCAAAGGCTAGCATTATGAAATGAAGTGCAACTAATTTCTCTTTTAGGTCGGTCGGGAAATCAGGGAGCATTGCAATGTCATTTGTCCAACGATCAAAAAGGGTTCGGTAGTAGCCTGGATCTATTGATAAATGCGGCACTTATTGGATGTACGCCATTATGAATCTTCTTATTCTTGTTCCTGTCCACTGGACTGACTTTTCAGGAAATTTTCAATTTCCTCCACCATATCGGTCCCAGTTGGCATCTCATTTTGAGAGTGTTTTGCTTCATCATATTGGTGTTCTAGGCGAGATACGTATGAGCTGATATCAGGTTGTTTTGCGATCGCATTGGAGATTTCCTCCCTGAAAGCCTGTCCAGCTAAATCCAGTTCACTCATATCTAAGTCAATGTCCACAAGGCTTTTAAGGCGTTCGAGCAAGGCGAAACTAGTTACGGGATTTGGAGAAGTTTGTACGTAATGAGGGCAATGGCCCCAAATATTTGCATGAGGTATATGATTTTTCGCGCATGCTTCAGCGAAAACAGAATGGATTCCGGTTGGTCCTTGATAACCAGAGTTTCTTATCCCTAACCATCTTGCCTTTTTACTTAGTTCCTCACTGCTAGCTCTGCCAGTTATTTTAACTTCCCTAGTGTGCGGTACCGCGTCCAGCAAGGCCCCTAACGATATAATTAGCTCAACTCCAGATAATTTTGCTACCTCTAGCACTGTATCAGAAAAAGTTCTCCATTTAAGGTTTGGTTCGGTTCCCACATACATCAGAAGTCCATTGTCAGGATTCTCCTCAGGAACATAGCTGTAAAATTCGTTTGCGGGCCACTTTATAATTCGGTCTTTTCGTTTGTTAATCCGAGTTTGGGGCCGGTTGACTGTGAAGTCATAATAATTTTCAGGATCTATCTCAGCGATCTTTTTACTTGGTAGCTTTCGCACCATGTATCTTATTGCTCTCGTGGCTGCTTCAGCAGCATCTGGCCATCCTGCGAAAGCTACGACCATAGTGGAAAGCTTCGTGTTCGGGGTATCGTGAACGATCAAGCCGTCCATATGCTGCTCCGTTGCTGCTGAATTTATCCGAGTTTAACACTTTACACTATATAATCCAACAAATGTTTTTAAATACCGTGATATTGTGCTTGTGTCAAGTAGGTTAATTAATTCGGTATATACTTGATATCTAAAAATACCAAGAATTTAGGAGAGGTAGCCACACTACATGACATTGTTATTACATTCATGGAAATTTGTAAAATATGAAATAACTAAAAACACCTCCTGGTATTTTGTTTGGATTAAAGATGCCTCTGGGCAAGATACTCACGTTGAGTTCACTAAAGGCACCGAATCTGATGAGGTCGGAAGACTGATACATGAAATGCTTAATAAATTCAAATTAGAAGATTTACCGGAAGAAAAATGCTTGGAAAAAAATCTAGGGTTGTCACGACAGGTAGAAAATGGTTCCACCATGGCGGTGGCCCTAAGTTCGGTTCGGAGTGCAATTAGCCAATTTCGTTCTATGGAAAGAAGTTTGCCTTTATGTGAATATCTAAGTGGCAAAACTCCTGCGTCAATAGATTTATATGCCAACATTAATAGGGGATTATTTGCAACTGAAAGGTTACCGAATGATTTTGCTAAAGCCGCTTATAAGGCTGTATCCAGGGGGTTTAAAGTGATTAAATGTGCCCCGTTTGATGAGGTAACCCTTCCCAATCCTCAAAATATAAATGGTGTTATTAAGGGTGGGTTAGACAGAATTGTAGCCGTTAGAGAAAGTGTTGGAGCAGACGTTGAAATTCTCATTGATTGCCATGGGAGATTCGAAGAATCATCAGCCAAGATTGCAGCCTCTCTAATCCAGCCGATAGAAATTGGGTGGTTTGAAGAACCTTTAGATCCAATTAATTACCCTGAAGGGTTAGCCAGAATTTCTAATGAAATCGCGATACCATTAGCAGGCGGTGAATCTGGGTATGGAGAAGAATTCTTCGATTCTCTTGCCCAACTCGGGGCGGTCCAAACTATCATGCCAGATATTAAATATTGTGGCGGAGTTCAGGAAGCTGTCCGAATCGCCAATAATGCTCACAATAACGGTATCAATTTTTCCCCTCACTGCCCGTCTGGCCCGATATCTCTTCTCGCCTCAGCCCACGTTTGTGCGTCATTAAATAAAAAGGTTTTACTGGAACATGCGATTGATGAGATTAACTACAGGCATGAATTGATATCTCCACAGGAGATTGTGAGAAATGGTTCTATTGAGATGCCGACAGGTACTGGGTTAGGCGCAGCCCTGTCAAAGACGGCTCTTAAAAAATATGGGGAATATTTTTCATTCTAGCGTTAGTGAAAAGTGGGTTATTTTTCAGCCAGCATGTCATACGCCAAATGCAGCATGACTTTTGCTCCACTGACTAGACTTTTGATTCCTATAGATTCATCTGTCCCATGTGCTTTACTGAGCATTGGATCATCGTCTGGGTGCGAGCCTGAAAATCCGTAAGTAGTTACCCCCAGAGGTCTCGTAAACCTAGAATCAGTGAATCCAGTACTGATAGCTGGAACAAACTGTACGTCCTCTCGGCCCACAGCTTTTTTTGTAGCCTCATGCAAGCTGGTCATGAGCTCGGTTTCAAAGGGGGATGAATTAGGAACAGCCATATAATCTATGGAATATTCCACTCCAGGGATTCCCTCTAATATTTTATTCAACTCATCTTTGAGATAATCGTCACTCTGATGAGGTAATGTTCTCACATCACAAGTGAGCCTAATTTGCTCCGGTACACTATTTGATTTAATTCCTCCATTAATCATAGTTGGAGTTATTGTCATTCTTGATAAAGCCCGAAGCATGGATGCAAATCTTGGATTCTCTTCTTCTTGATCTTTAATAATTTCATCTACGTTATCGGATGATGGTTTGTGTTCAATCGCGAATGTGGATAAATGTTCAAACAGGCTAGTGGATGTATCTCTCTCTGCCTCGTATTCTTCAATTCTGTTAAGTACTTGAGACAATCTGAAAAGGGCGTTGGTTCCCTGCCACGGAACCGACGCATGTGAACTGACCCCTTTCACATCTATTTCGATCTGTAATCGGCCTTTTTCGCCGACCCCTAAAACATACGTTAATGACCCTGCAGCCTCAATAGGAGATCCTCCTCCCTCGTTAACAGCGAATGGGGCCTGTAATTTTTCTGGGTGGTTTTCTGCCAACCATCCAAATCCATATCTTCCTCCATGCTCTTCGTCAGCACCTGAAATCAAGGATAATCCGTCTTTTAAAACCACTCCATTTTGCTTTAATACCTTCATGGCCATTAATTGTGCTGAAAGGAGGCCTTTGCAATCAGAGGCACCCCGGCCGTAGATTCGACCTTGATGTATCTCTGCACTAAACGGAGGAAAAGTCCATTTATCCTCATCTTCAACGGGGACAACATCAGTGTGTGACATGAATAAAAGTCCAAGCTCGCCAGAAGTTCCATCGATGTTGGCAATAATATTCCCTCTGTTTGGTGATGACTCCAGGATTTCAGATTCGATCCCTGCTTTAGATAACCAGTCTGATATGTATTTGCAGACTGGAGTTTCGTCGCCTGTCGGCATAAACCCTGTATTAACTGAAGGAATTCGAACTAAAGCCTGTTCTAAGGCTATAAGATCTCCTTCCAAGTCATCGATTTGTTGAAGCATTTGATCAAGGTTTCTCATTTTGTTACCTTCATATAGTATTTTTATGCTGTCGTTTCTAGAGCCATTAAAAGTGCGATGCTCTTAGCGTCCTGTATTTCTCCCAACCGGATAAGTTTTTGTATTCTCCTAACAGGTATTTTCTCTACTGAAATATCTTCGTCGAAATCTTGGGGTAGTCTTCCCTCCACTAAATCTTTAGCTAAATAGCCATAAATGTACTCATCCGTAAAACCGGGACTCGTCCAGAATCCAAATAATAGCCTAAGATCTCGTGAAGTGTATCCTACCTCTTCTCGGAGCTCTCGTATGGCTGCTACTTCAGGTTCTTCTCCAATTTCTATAATTCCTGCTGGCACTTCTAATAGTTCGCTTTTTGCTGGGTGTCTATATTGGCGGACAAGTAGTACATTATTTTCCGAATCCACCGGAACAATAGCGACGGCTGGTCTGTGTTCGACGACCTCTCTAGAGGCTTTGACCCCGGTTTTTAGCAGCACATTATCAATTTTCACATTTATAATGCTGCCCTGGTAAATCTTTTTGCTGTCTATAGTTCGGTCAAGATCAATATTTTCCATACTATGCCTACTCTTCTGGATCTTCGGGAGGGCGTTGTGATCTGTATGCGAGGCCAAGTCGCATATTCAAGGCGGTATAAAAGAAATCCGGCTTTTCTGAACGTAAGAATCTGGCATTATAAGGGCTTTTCTTTACGATAACTTTTTCTCCTGGGTCCACGTCTGAATCGACAAATCCGTCTGCGCTGATAGACGCCAAATAATTTTTGGAAGCCTGAAGCTCAACGGTTGATTCGGGATGGAGTACCAGAGCATCTCGAAGGCCTGTATGTGCTGCTACTGGCTGCAATATCATCATTTGAGCTTCAGGGAAAACTATGGGTCCTCCAGCCGAAAGGGCATATCCTGTGCTTCCAGTCGCAGTAGACACTATTACAGCGTCAGCTCTGTAGTTGGTTAAATGGACATGGTTTACAGACGCTTCAAGTTCTACCAGTCGGGAGACTTTTCTACTTCCAACCGTGATGTCGTTTAGAGCATGTACGGATAGTCTAGGATCCCCTCCTTTTGTGGGGATTATGTCAGCTTGCAGCATCATTCGCTTCTCAGTTCTTATGCCGTTACCGTTGCTTTTTTCCGATCGGTAATTTATGTATTTGGGAAGTGCTGAAATAGCCTCTTCAGGTGCTAATTCCGCTATGAACCCGACCTTTCCCATTTTTATGCCAACCACAGGAAGTTCATAAGGACTTATTACTCTTACAGATCTTAGGATTGTTCCGTCACCTCCCACCACAATAACCAGGCTCGTTTCTTTTAGGTTTTCTGAGTACTCAGATAAATTTCCTGCTGAACTTAACCATGAAACATTTTCTATTCCTAATGAGTCTATGATTTCTTTAGCCTTGACCTCTGTGGCAGGCATTTGAGAGTTATATATGAAGGCAATCAATTTATTTTTTGACATGAACACCAACAGATTATAGATGCGTGTTGATCGGTTTTTAAGTATCTATAGTATAAATACTAACTTATTTGGGTTAACCGATTATGGTGTTTATAGCATCACGGGCTAATTCGATAATAGGTTTCGGGAAAAAACCAAAAAACACAGTACCGGAAATAGCTATGACTGCAGCAGAGAGAACTCCGAATTTCGGGTGTATTTCCTGTTCCTCATCTGGACTATCTATGAACATAGTCTTAACTACTCTTAGGTAATAATAGGCCGATACGACGCTGTTAATGACCGCGACTATAGCCAGCCAGGTAAGGTTGGTTTCAACGGCCGCTCCAAATAGATAGATTTTTGCCATAAATCCTATAGTAGGAGGTATTCCAATGAGGGATATCATTGAAACAGTCATTATTACGGCGAGAGTCGGGGATTTCTTTATAAGGCCGGCAAAAGAGTCGACTGAATCATCACCAGAATCTTCTGAGACTGCCGTGATTACTGCAAACGCTGCGAGGTTAGTAAACGTGTATCCGGCCAGGTATACAAGGATTCCAACGGGCCCTGAGGTGTATAGCGTTGTGTTGCCGGCCATTGCCGCTAATCCCACCATTATGTAGCCTGCCTGAGCTATAGTGCTGTAGGCTAACATTCGCTTGATGTTGTTTTGTTTTATAGCTATTAGGTTTCCAACAGACATTGAAATCGCGCTTAAAACCGCCATCATGCTAGCCCAGTCGGAAGATAAGGCCTCATTTTCAAAAACTGCATATAGGATTCTGAGAATTATGGCGAACCCCGCCGCCTTACTGGCTACAGAAAGAAACCCCGTGATGGGGGTAGGGGCCCCTTCATAAACATCTGGAGCCCACATTTGAAATGGGACTGCAGAAATTTTGAATCCGAATCCTGCTGTTATCAAAATGACACTAAAAAGAAGAATTCCGTTATCTGTTATCTGTTCTGAGGTGGAAAGGTGATTCGCTATTACTGTTCCTATTTCAGATAAATGGGTAGTGCCAGTGAATCCATAAATTAGGACCATCCCATAGAGTAGAACCGCAGAGCTGACGGCACTCAATATGAGGAATTTAATCCCGGATTCAGCCGATTTCTTCTCCCTTATAAATGCTGCTAGTGCTGCTGTAGGAAGGGCAGTCAATTCCAAGGCTATGTATATAGTGATCAATTCTACGGCTGACACTAGTAACATCATTCCGGTGGCTGATAAAAGGATGAGTGAGTAGTATTCGCCTTGATGTTTGTCGAATCTTTTCGCATAGGTCGTGGATGAAAGGATTACTAGCCCTGTTGCGAGGATAATGACATATTTGAAGAATAGGCTGAAATCATCTACCTTGACGGTGCCCTTGAATCCAAGGCTCGGATTATCTCGCACCATAATACAAAAACATAACGGTACTAATAAGCCAATTAGAGACAGAGGAGCCAAAAGTTTTTTGTTAGATGAAAACAAATCCACAATTATTATTATGCTAGCTAATAAGGCCATGCTGATTTCGGGGGCTATCAAAATTATGTCGGCGTAATTCATTAATTAGCTCCCGTCATATTTAGCATTTCTGTTATGCCTTCGGTGAAAACATCAGACACAAATGCTGGATATATTCCTACCCCAATTATTGAAACGATAAGTAGTCCTATAGGAATGACTTGGACTGCTGTGGCATCACCAATTTGCGCGAACCGTTCTTTTTCAGGTCCAAACATGGATCTTTGAATCATCCATAATATGTATGCAGCTGTCAGTACTACTCCAAAGGCAGCTATTATCGTCGCTAATTTAAAGGCTGGGAAAGCCCCTAGGAAGATAGTTATCTCTGATACAAAGCCGCTGGTTCCTGGTAGTCCCAAAGATGCTAATCCCGCAACTACAAGAGATACGGTGAAGACTGGCATTCTACGTGCCAAACCTCCTAGGTCTGGTATGTGTCGAGTGTGAGTCCTTTCATAGATAAATCCTATTGTTAAAAATAAAAGTCC
>CEWR01031127.1_pt1 | contig 13627 bp, 14 predicted proteins | sample 356321 | NCBI WGS metagenome assembly CEWR01 (sample SAMEA2621551, study PRJEB7988) | marine metagenome | biome: marine biome (ENVO:00000447); feature: mesopelagic zone (ENVO:00000213); material: "saline water (ENVO:00002010), including plankton (ENVO:xxxxxxxx)" | depth 790 m
GGGTTGCCCATCAACACAATCTTGGGCTTTTTCGTGTTGCGGGCCAGGATCGCCGCTTCCAGATTCATGGTTGCGCCCAGGCAGGTGGGGGTATTGTGGTGCTCGTTGAGCATAAGCCCATCGAAGCCGGCCTCCTCGCAGTATTCGTATTCGTCCAGGTACTCGTTGTACTGACGGGCGCCGACCTTGGGGTCGAAATTGCTGTTGGAGAAGGTCAGCCGCACCGCTTCGTTGGGGCTGTTTCTCACGGCTTCCTCGGTATAGGCCGTGTAGGCCCGTTCGGTGAACCGCATCAAGAACATGTCATAACCTCCGGAATCTTGAGCTTTTATCGTATGAGGATGAGTGGATGCTCAGCCCTTCACATACACCAGTTTCTCGGCTACTTTGCTGTTTCTTACTTTGAATAATCGACGCCGCGGACTCGGCCCGGCTGGCCGTCTTGGCCGACCTAGGTGAACAGCCACTGAACCAGGCACCGGTCGCCGCTGGCGAACATGTCTTCGGTGGCGAACTCGATGTTGGACGTAGACTGGAAGAAATCCTGCCACAAGGCCCGTGACCCTGGAACCTAGATCCGTCGGGCGGAGGAATGGGCGTCTCCACCACGCAGTCGCCGGTCATGGCGGCCATCACACCATCAACGTCGCCTTGGTTGAAGGATTCGTTGTAGCGTTGAACTATGCCTATGGTGGCGGCGGTGGTGGGGTCGGTTCGTTGCATGTAATCAGGGTAGCAGTATCGTCAATTCGACGGACGCCGGTAAACGCCTATCCTAGCCTGTGCAGGCATCGTGGTCAAGGTTGCCGTGAAGCATTCATCTGCCGCTGTCACATTCTGATTGTGCTATAGTTTATCCTCGTTATGCCAGGCTTGGAATGCAGCTTGATCCGAGCACGGCGGCGTTTTAATTCCCACTTAACAACAGGAAGATATCCATGCCCAGAATTCTGGTTGCAGACCCTATCGGCGCGGAGGGCGTTGAACTGCTTGAATCCCGTGCCGAGGTTGATGTTAAGACGGGTATGACACCTCGGGAACTGCTGGCCATCATCAGCGAGTATGACGGCCTGGTGGTCCGTAGCGAGACCAAGGTGACCAAAGAGGTCATCGAAACAGCCAAGTTGTTGAAGGTTGTCGGCCGCGCCGGGATCGGTGTCGACAACATCGACCTGGAGGCCGCCACCAGCGCCGGCATCGCCGTTGTTAATGCCCCCACGGGCAATACCGTGGCTGCCGCTGAACACACCATGGCCCTGATGTTGGCCTTGTCTAGAAACGTGCCCTCGGCCCATCAGTCATTGAAGTCCGGCGAGTGGAAGCGCAGCGCCTTCATGGGCGTTGAGGTCCGAAACAAGACCTTGGGCATCTGCGGGTTGGGTCGTGTGGGCTCAGAGGTGGCCCGGCGCGCTCAGAGCTTTGATATGAAACTGGTGGGGTACGACCCGTTCGTGTCCCCCGACTATGCCAAGCGAATGGGCATTGACCTACTTTCATTGGAAGAGTTACTAGCGCAGGCTGATTTCATCACCCTGCACACTCCGCTGACCGACGGCACGCGGAATATGATCGGCGCAGACCAGGTGGCCCTGCTGAAGCCCGGCGCCAGGTTGATAAACGTGGCCCGCGGTGAGTTGGTGAACGAACAAGCAATATTGGACGGGTTGGAATCGGGCCAATTGGGCGGAGTAGCGCTGGACGTGTTCGCCCAGGAGCCGCCGCAGAACACGGAACTGGTCGGACACCCCAAGGTGGTGGTAACACCCCATCTGGGCGCGTCCACCGAAGAAGCCCAGCGGGAAGTGGCCATCGAAGCCTCGGAACAGGTGCTGGCGGTATTGAACGGCGAACCGGCACGGAACACGGTTAACGCCCCGTTCGTTGCCCCTGAAGTCCATGCAGTCTTGGCCCCCTACGTTCCCGTGGCCACGGTGGTCGGGAAGCTGTTGACTCACCTGGCCGACGGCCAATTCTTGGGCATAACCATCAGCTACGAAGGCGAGATTGCCGAACATGACACCCGTTCTCTGCAGGCCGCCGTTCTGGCCGGGTTGATGGAGCCGATCACTACGGGTCAGGTGAACCTGATCAACGCGCCGGTGCTGGCCAGGGAACGCGGCCTGAACATTACCGAGCAACACAACACCTCGGCTCAAGAATATTCCAGCATCGTCAGCGCAACCATCGAGACCACCGAGGGAAAGATCACCTTGGCGGGAACATCCCTACGGAACGAGCCGCATATCGTGAAGATCGACGACTACTGGCTGGACATCGTGCCTACCACTCCCTACATGCTGTTCGTGGACAACCAAGACCAGCCGGGGTCGATCGGAGCGGTAGGCATGATTGCCGGCCGACACAACATCAACATCAGCTTCATGGAAGTTGGCCGCCTGGCTCTCAGAGGCCGGGCCATGATGGTGATCGGGCTGGACGACCCAGTCCCGCCTGAGGTGATCGCTGAGATTCAAGACCTGGGCCATATCTACAACGTAAGGCTGGCGCACTTGGGCCACTTATAAGGCACCGGAGCGCCAACACCTAGGAGAGGCAACATGGGCGACAAGATCGGGATCATGGGCGCGGGAGCCCTAGGGAGCTATGTTGGGGCCTTCTTGAGCAAGATCGGCGAAGACGTGACCTTCGTGGACATGTGGCCGGAGCACGTTGAGAAGATGCGGACCGACGGTCTCCACGTTACTGGCAGTCAGGGACCGTTCACCGTGCCGGTGAAGGCCATGCACCTGACCGAAGCCCAGAACATCTCGGTCCCTTTCGACTGGGTCTTTATATCAGTTAAGTCTTACGACACCGAATGGGCCACCCATTTCATCAAGCGTTACGTCCGTGAAGACGGCTTCTTCGTCTCCCTCCAGAATTGTTGGAACGATGTCCCCATGGGCGAGATCGTCGGGTTCAACCGGCAGCTAGGTTGCATCGCCTCCCACATCGAAGTCGCGCTTTGGGAGCCGGCGTTGGTTACCCGCGGCGGCGCGGTGGGACGGGACTCGGGCCACACAGTATTTCGAGTGGGTGAGCAGGACGGGCGCATCTCGCCGCGGGCCGAGAAAGTCGCCGCGTTGCTGGACAATATCGACGGCGCCTACGTCTCAGACAACCTTTGGGGTGAGCGCTGGGCCAAGCTCTCCCAGAACTCCATGGGTAACGGCCTGTCCGCCTCCACGGGTCTGGGTTCCCAGCAGATGGCAGAAGACCCTCGTTGCCGGATGATCCGCATCAATCTGGCTAAGGAAGCCGCCAAGGTCGGCTTGGCTATGGGCTTGAACGTTGTTGCCATCCAAGGTGTGCCCGCCGCGACGTGGGCCGACGCCGATAAGGGAGACGTGTTTGAGGAGCTGGACGGCTTCATGTCCGCCCACGGCGGCCGGGTCAACTGGCTGGCATCGATGGCCCAAGACGTGTACAAGGGACGCCGCTCCGAGATCAATCTGATGAACGGCCTGGTTGCCCAGAAAGGCCGCGAGATGGCCGTCCCCACTCCCTTCAACGACGCCGTGATCGAGGTCATGAACGGCATCGATGACAAGGCGCTGGAGCAGAGCGATGCTCACGTGGACCGCATCTTAAAGGCGGTCGGGCAATAGCCGCTGGAGCGATGTTTTTGGAGGTGATTATTTGATCATCAAAATAGAGCCGGCCGGTTTCTTCATGCATACTGTCATCTTGATCGCCAACTTGGAGAACCCCGATCCGGAAGACCAGGATATCAGGGAGTACTTGGACGCTAATGAGCTGGAGCCCAAGCATCGCAGTGAGGGCGACTTCGAAGGGCGTAATAGCGAGTCGATGCAATTCGGCGGGTGCTATCTGGGCAAGCATACCGGCGAAATCAGTCTCATCCAGCAGCGGTATGTGGAAGCAGAGATCGTTGCTCATGAGATCAACCGCCACCTTGGCGAGTCCGACCAACCTGTGGAGATTCCCGATAACCGGCGCGAAGGCGCTGTGGCTGAGTTACTGAAGACCTTCAACAATGACGACGCTTTCAGGGAGATGGACGACGGAAAATATGAAGTCGCCCTGGACGGTGAAAAGGTCCGTGAGGCAGCCAGGAGCTTGCTGGCGAGTTGATCCCTTAGAATGATCAATAAACGAAAAAGAGGCCCTTCCCGGTCACTCGGGAAGGGCCTCTTTTATCTTGCGGGGTGGAGCGGGTGATGGGAATCGAACCCACATGGCCAGCTTGGAAGGCTGGAGCTCTACCACTGAGCTACACCCGCCTGCGAGTACACCAGAATTATAGTGGCTACGGGTGCGTCGTGCTAGACCGCAGGTGACTCAGTCTGGAGATTTGATTAGAATCGTCTTGAAATCGTGATACATGAACATAGGAGTTGAATGATGCCGCTGGTAAGAAAGCAGTATCCAGACATAGCCCCTGCGGGCCCCACCTACAGCCGGTCCGTGATTGCCGGTAACATGATGTTTATTTCCGGGTGCACCGCCCGGGGAACCGATTCCCAGGGAAAGTCCATGCTGGAGCAGCTTGATGTCACCCTGGGCCGGCTGGTGGCCGTGGCTGCGGCGGAAGGCGCCGGCCCCGGCAGCTTCGCAAAGATAACCTGCTTCGTGACCAGCATCGCAGATTATCAGTTGGACTCGGACAGGCTGAAAGAGTTATTCGCCACGCATTTTCAGGAGCAATACCCTGCCAACTCCCTGATCGAGATAAGCGCCTTGGCCGAGCCGGGCCTGGACGTTGAGGTAGAAGCGGTTGTGATACTGGAGTAAGGACTCTTTCCCAGCTTTAGGTCTTTGCGCCCCCACTGTCATTCTGAGGAGTGCCGGAGGCCGATAAAGAATCTGCCAATTAGGACTTTGGCAGACCCTTCGTTTCACTCAGGGTGACATTTGGCGGGCATCGATCATTGGAGAAACTTAAGACGTTTTCGTGTGAGTCCTTTACCTCCGCCGAGGCATAATAACCATCAACGAGCTATTACGAGGTGGCCCGCTTATCTATGGGAGAGATAATTGGCAAGCCCTTGGTCTTCATCCCCGTGTTGGTGGCAATCGTGGTTTTGGCTGTGATCTACGTGCCTCAATTGGGTCAGCCCACGTTGAGATTAGGGGCCGAAACAGTTACCATCGTCGATTTGTCAGCTAGCGGCGCAACCTCGCTCGACGGCACACGAGACCTCAAGATAATCACCATACTGGGCCGCGATGGAATCCCGGCAATCCTGGACCCAGTTTTCGGCAACAGCGCCACGGCGGGAGACCAGATGGAACCGAACGAGAGGGTGATCGGGGTGTCCATCAGCGGCGAAAGCCGATAGCGGTGACTTGGTGACCCCTCTGCTTCATGGGCATTGTATATGCCCGAGAGATCGAAGGGGTGGAGCACACTTTTAGGGTGTCGGGCAAGCTGATCATGAACGCCCTGGTGATGTACGACCACCAGACCAATACTCTATGGAGCCAGTTCCTCATTCAAGGCGTTAAAGGCCCATTGGTCAACGGGGACCTGGAGATCGTTCCCGCAGTCCAGACCAGTTGGCAGCAATGGGTGAACCTCCACCCGGACATGTTGGTCCTGGACAAGGGCGGGAGTTACGGCAGCGACATTAATAACGGCTACTACAACGGCGGGTTGACGGGCATTATCGGCGAATCCAACAAGGACTGACGGCTGTTCAAGAAAGAGCTGGTTATAGCGATGACCGTGTCCGGAAACGCCAAGGCCTATCCCTTCAGCGCCATCTCCCAGGAGACGGTCATCGATGACCACTTCACGGGCGAGGAAGTTGTCATCACATTTGATCTCACGTCCGAGAGCGGCGCGGCTTTTGTGTGGTGGCCGAAGGGCAGAATTCTGAGCTTTGAGCTGGCGGCCGGCCGGGCGGGCGTGGTGTTGATGCGGGACCGGGAGACAAGAAGTCTATGGCAGGTGTTGACCGGCCAAGCCGTTGAGGGCGAGTTGTTTGGGGAACGGCTCGAACGGCTGCCGTCCCACTACTCATTCTGGTTTGCCTGGAGCGATTTCAATCTCCAGACGGAGCTATACGACGCCGCCACTGGCTAGGGTCTCGCCAGGAACTCGGCTGCGGTATTGACCCGGCGGCCCCACCATTCGGGACCTTCCATCACGTACTGCCACTCAGGATTTTGCACCGTGTCCCTAAGTCCCGCCATAACCGCGCGGAAGACTGGGGCGTCGGCCTCGGCGAACTCGAAGTACCCGACGAAATCGTAGCCCCCTTCCAGGCCGTAGCCGTCGGGGGAGTGGACCAGCCGGCGGTTGATGCCGGGGACGCCCATGGCTGAGGCCAGGGCGTGGCCCTTGACCACCATCTCCTCGTTCTCGTCGTAACGGGGCAGGAAGAAACTCTCCCGGTGGAGGAAGTCCATCTGCCACCAGGTGTCGGTCTTGTTCATGGGAGTCACTGCCGCCAGCGGAAATCTCTCGCCGGATCCGGGCGGCATGGCGTGGGTGTAGGCGAATTCGGACATGGCATAGCTGGTGTAACTGCGTGGCCGCATCACCCCGGCTAAGGTTTCGATTGAGCCGCCCGCGGCCTTCACTAGCTCGCGCAGTCCGTTCTCGTATCCTTTGATCGGTTCTAGGGTGGCGCACTCCAGCCGTATCAGACCATGGGACTCGGAAACAGCCGTATGGACGATCTGTTGCTCGGTGGTAGACCCGGACTCAGCCCGCAGCAACTGGAACCGCCCCCGCGCGAAGGCCTCATCCGACGGCGGACCGTCAACCCCCTGCACGTTCTCCATCCCTTGCCCCAGCAGATCAATGGCCTCAGCCAACTCCCCGTCGCCGAAAGTGACGAACAGAAAAAGCTGATGCCCGGTGACGGTGGTTGTCATGTTTAGGTCGGCAGGTTGCATGGTTACTCCATCCAAGATAGTAGCACGGAGAAATTCGGTTTTCTAACCAAGCATTGTCGCCAACCCCCACCAACCTTGAGCAACCCCCTTATATATGGGTACAATTGGTGGGCTTGATCGACGTGGGGACTGGGTTTGGTCGTGAGACCCCTTTAATCGGCGGCTCAGCGATTTTTTGAGGTTTGGATGCCTAGCAGAGATAAAAAACAGTGGAAACGGGATACTTTAGACCCCGTGGTCAAGAAATTCCCGGAACGGCGCGAAAAGTTCCAGACCGATAGCGGTCTGGACATCGACCCGCTCTATAGCCCCGAAGACCTACAAGCCCAGGGTCTGGACTACGACAACGACCTAGGCTATCCGGGGGAGTACCCCTACACCCGGGGCGTCCAGCCCAACACCTACCGGGGCCGGGTCTGGACTATGCGCCAATATTCGGGCTACGGCAGCGCCACGGAAACCAACGAAAGGTTTCGCTATCTCTTGGAACAGGGCCAAACCGGCCTGTCCGTCGCCTTCGACCTGCCGACCCAGATCGGGTACGACTCGGACCACCTGTTGGCCAAGGGCGAGGTCGGAAAAGTCGGAGTGCCCATCTGCAGCTTGCAGGACATGGAGACCCTGTTCGACCGCATACCCCTGGACAAGGTCAGCACCTCCATGACCATCAACGCCACCGCTTCTTTGCTGCTGTGCTTCTATATAGTGGCGGCCCGGAAGCAGGGCGTTTCCCAGGAACAGATTAGCGGCACCGTGCAGAACGACATTCTTAAGGAATACATCGCCCGGGGCACCTATGCCTACCCGCCCCGGCCATCCATGCGGCTGGTGGTGGACGTGTTCAAGTACTGCCACGAGAACGTGCCCAAATGGAACACCATCAGTATCTCCGGCTACCACATGCGTGAGGCCGGGGCTACGGCGGTGCAGGAGCTGGCTTTCACCTTCGCCAACGCCATCGCCTATGTCCAGGCAGCCCTCGATGCCGGACTCAAGATCGACGACTTCGGCCCTCGGCTGTCCTTCTTCTTCGTAGCCCAGAACAATCTGTTCGAAGAGGTGGCCAAGTTCCGGGCGGCCCGACGGATGTGGGCCCGGATAATGAAAGAACGCTTCGGCGCCAAGGACCCGCGCTCCATGATGCTGCGGTTCCACACCCAGACCGCCGGCGTGAGTCTCACGGCCCAACAGCCTGACAATAACCTGATTCGCTGCACGATTCAGGCGCTGTCGGCAATTCTCGGCGGGTCCCAGTCGTTGCACGTAAATTCACGCGACGAAGCGCTAGCCCTGCCCTCCGAAGACTCGGTGCAACTGTCGCTGCGGACCCAGCAGATACTTGCCTTTGAGAGCGGAGTCTCGGATGTGGTCGACCCACTGGGCGGTTCTTATTACATAGAGAGTTTGACCACTGAGCTGGAAGCCAAGGCCTTGGAATACATACAGCGCATCGACGACCTAGGCGGTTCTGTGGAAGCTATCGAGCAGGGCTTCCAGGTCCGGGAGATCGGTGACGCTGCCTACCAGCACGGGCAGGAAGTGGAGTCGGGCGACCGGACGATTGTCGGCGTGAACCGTTTCACCACCGAGGAACCTCCCGTAGAGGGGCTGATGCGGGTGAATGAAGAGGCCGCTCGAACGCAGATCGAGCGCTTGGGAAAGCTCCGGAAGGAACGCGACGACAGCAAGGTGAAGGCCGCGTTGGAGCTTTTGGAACAGGTGGCGCAGACTGAGGAGAACACGGTTCCGGCGATTCTGGGGTGCGTGGAGAGTTACTGTACTCTAGGGGAGATCTGCCAGGTGTTCCGAAACGTCTTCGGAGAACAAGACGGAGCCTTAGCCTTCTAACCTGCAGAGCTGGGGTCTTTACCTGCCGGCGAGCACAATAAATTGTTGTGCAACTAGATATAACTGGGTAAAAATGGAGAAATGCTATGCCTGATTTGATACTGACTGAAGAAGAGCAGATGCTCCAGACCACGGTCAGAGACTTTGTCGACCGGGAGATCGCTCCCAGGGCCAAAGAGGCTGATAAGAATGGTGAGTTCCAATGGGAGAACTGGCGTGGCCTGGCCGACCTAGGGCTAACAGGTCTGGGAATCGACACCAAGTATGGTGGCAGCGGCCCCGCCGGCTACCGGCAGGTTTCCATCGCCGCCGAGGAAGTGGCCCGGGGCGACGCGTCAACCAGTGTGAGCTGGCTGGCCCATCTGGCACTGGGGACTGCTTGCGTCGACCGGTTCGGCACCGACGAGCAGAAAGAGCGGCTGTTAACTCCCTTGGCATCTGGGGAGGCGGTCGCCGCATTCGCGTTAACTGAACCCAGCGGGGGTTCCGACGCAGCGGCCCTCCAGGCCACGGCCACCGAGAAGGACGGCACCTTCTTCCTGAACGGAAGCAAGATGTTTATCACCAACGCCTCTGTGGCATCGACGATCGTGGTTTTCGCCACCGAAGACCGTTCCAAAGGTTATAAGGGAATCAGCGCTTTCCTGGTGCAGAAAGACTCCCCCGGACTAACCATCAACCCGATGCACGGAAAGTTGGGGATGCGCAGTTCCACTACCGATGAAATCGTCTTCCAGGACACGCCGGTCAGCTCAAACAATCTGTTGGGCGAGAGGGGACGCGGGTTCAACCACGCCATGGAGATACTGACCCAGAGCCGCATCATAATCGCCGCCCAGAGTGTGGGCATAGGCCAATCGGCCTTGGAAGCAGCGGTACGTTTCGCACAGTTGCGGGAGACTTTCGGTAATCCTATATCCCAGCACCAAGGCATCCAGTTCATGCTGGCCGACATGGCCGTTGGAGTCCACTCATCGCGGGTGGCGACCATGAATGCCGCCAGCCTGATGGACGCGGACCAGCCTTTCATTCAAGAAGCATCGATCGCTAAACTGATGGCGTCCGAGATGTGCATAGAGGTGGCCAACAAGGCGATACAGATACACGGTGGGGCCGGTTACTTCCAAGAGGCCGGCGTCGAGCGAATCTTCCGGGACGCCCGCGTTACTACCATCTACGAAGGGACCTCTGAGGTACAGCGTTTGCTGATTGCCCGCCAGTTGATGGCCCAGTATCCGGTTTAAGGAGACAGACTTAACGTGACCGAGGTCTGCACAGTTAATTACATCGACCACGTGGGTGTGGCCGTAAAGAATATCGACACGGCGTTGGCTTTCTTTAAGAAGGTGTTTGATGTCCCAGATGCCGATATTGAACTCATGGAAGACCAGGGCGTCCGCGCCTGTTTGATCGAAGTGGGCCAGACCCGGTTGGAGTTGCTGGAACCCACTGGTCCTGAGTCAGGGGTTGGCCGGTTCATCGAGCGCCGCGGCGAGGGTCTGCACCATCTGGCCTTCAATGTCACTGGCATATCAGGGAAGCTGCAGACGCTGCAGACCTTGGGCGTTGACCTCATTGACCAGACCCCTAGAGAGGGTCTGTCTGGGAGGATAGCCTTTGTGCACCCCAGGTCGGTCTTCGGAATCTTGACCGAGCTGGTGGAGAGCGACCCTAAATAATGATTGAGATTAAGAAACGCGCCAGGAATAATGGATAATGCAGGAAAACGATTTGTCAGGTAGGCCGATAAGGGTGCTGGTGGGGAAACCCGGACTCGACGGCCACGACCGTGGCGCCAAAGTCATCGCCCGGGCCCTCCGGGACTCTGGCATGGAAGTGATCTACACCGGCATCAGGCAGAGCCCCCAGATGATCGCCCAAGCCGCGTCCCAGGAAGACGTGGATGTCATCGGCATGAGCATATTGTCTGGTGCTCACCTGGAGATACTGCCGGAGATTATGAGCCTGTTGAAGGACCAAGGCATGGACGACGTGATCGTGGTGGTTGGAGGAATCATCCCCGAGGTTGATCGTCAGCCGCTGAAAGACCTGGGAATAGCTGAGGTCTTCGGTCCAGGCACGACCACCGGTTCGATCGTAGAGTTCATCCAAAAGAAGATCAAAGAGCGGGCCGAGGCTTAGGCAGGGTCAGCGCCGGCGCTAACGGCGGTTTAATGGCTTGCCCAGGGGCGTCTTGGTTATTGACAAAAGCGTTCTGACACGCCTGAGAGGCCGTTTTCACTTGACAGCCGGTTAATGGCAGTAACTATAATTACCGTTGGCTAATAACAGGGTTTGGATAGGCTCGATGCATTACAACATGGCTCAGTTGTTGAAGGAGCCTACCGGTTCGACGAGAGACTACGAAGTAGACGACTCGTTTGAAGGCCCGGAAGGCGGCATGGATCGGGCCCAGGGATGGGTCCGGGTGATTCGGACCCATCAAGGCTTATTGGTGCGCACTGAGCTGGAAACCCAGGTCAATTTGACCTGCGGCAGGTGCGTTAGCCAGTTCGATTCATACTACACATTAAAAATGGAAGAAGAGTCTTTCCCGTCAGTTGACCCGCCGACGGGCAGGACGACCGACCGTCCAGAAGAGGCGGAGGGCGTGATTCTTCTTGATGCCCAGCATGACCTGGACATGACCGAGGCGATACGCCAATACGTCTTGACGGAGGTACCGATAAAGCCCTTGTGCTGTGAGGAGTGTCTGGGATTATGCCCAGAATGTGGGAACAACCTAAACAAGGAAAAATGTAAATGCAATACAGCTTCAGCCGACCCCCGGCGGGGCGCATTGGCGGAGCTGTTGACTGAGAGGCGGGAATAACCGGTCCTCTGGATTTCATATATTACTTAGGAACCCCAACGGTTCCGTACTTCGGGCTAAATTCTAAAACCGTAGCAATTCTCCCTTCTCAGCTTCCCACTTTTGGAAAAGTGTACGCAGTCGCGTTTGCCTGGTAGAATTACCAGCGTTTAATGGCGTATTGTGTGCTGACCAAGGAAAAAGGACGTGACCAATCATGGGTGCGGTACCCAGAAAAAAACTGACCAGAGCTAGGAAGGGGCGCCGGATAGCCTCATATAGGCTTAGTCCGATGCATCCGTCTTTGTGCCCACGTTGCCAGACCGCCAAGAGGCCACATGTTGTCTGCCCTCAGTGTGGTTTCTACCGGGGACGCCAGGTCATAGAGGAGACGGTCTAGCTAGTCCCAGAGGCAGACACCTTCCCAGGAGGGGTAATGCCAGAGGATAGTGACCGTGTATCACAGGCTCAAAATGCCTAGTTATGTACGCTAAGCGCAGAAAAAGGGTAATAGTGGACTTGTTTTCGGGTTGTACTTTTTTAGGGCGAACCCTAAAATCCGTAAGGTGTCAGAAACCGGCATGAGCCGGTGGAGGTAGCTACGAGTACCGAAGAGGCAAACAAGCGAGCCTACGTTTTCCCAGGACAGGGGTCACAAAGTGTAGGTATGGGGACAGAACTATTCGAGTCCTCCCGTGCCGCACGCGAAACTTTTGAAGAAGCTGACGACAGTTTGGGATTCCCACTGTCGCGTTTGATATTTGAAGGGCCTGCTCAGGACCTTCAGAACACCGCAAATTCCCAACCGGCGATCATGACGATGAGTGTTGCCGCTTGGCGGACCTGGCAGGAGATGCAGGGTCCGGAGGCAATGAACGCCAAGGCAGTCGCCGGTCATAGTTTGGGTGAGTACACTTCTCTTGTGGCGGCTGATGTCATCGATTTTTCCGATGCAGTCAAGCTGGTCCGAAGGCGCGGTGAACTGATGAACCAAGCTGCAGTCAACCGCCCTGGGGCGATGGCGGCCATCCTGGGACTGAATGAACTGGCCTTCGCCCAGATCTGCGACGAGACCGGTGTGGAACTGGCGAACATAAACACCGATGACCAAATCGTGATCAGTGGCGACAAAATCGCCGTGGCCCGGGCCATGGACCTGGCTTCAGCCCGCGGCGCTAAGAAGACGATATCTCTGCCCGTCAGCGGGGCATTCCACTCCTCGCTGATGTTTGAAGCAGCATCAGGTCTGGCCGATGCGGTCCAGGCCCTGAATTTCAAAGAACCTAAGATGCCAATAGTTGGCAATTGCGACTCCAGACTGTTGTCCACGTCGGATGAAATCCGCTCTGAGTTGGTCAATGGTCTTTGCCAGTGCGTCCAGTGGAAAGATTCCGTCCGTCATCTCGTCGATTCTGGGGTAACCCAGTTCGTTGAGTTTGGCTCCGGCGGAGTGCTGGCAGGCCTAATAAAAAGAATCGACCGAGGGGTTAAAGTTTCAACCGTGTCAGATACCGCTTCGATGCGGAAACTGGCCGATGATGAACCCTAGGCTGCTCGGTTTTAATTGGTGACCCATGATTAGGGTTAAATACATAGACCAAAGACGACAATCGAGAACGGCGGCGCTGCAATCCTTGTTTGCTGCCGATGTGCGGGGTATCTGGAATGACCCGCCGTTGGAATGGTTGGACGAGGAAGAAGAGCTGCCGCAAAGCACCATGGGCTTTGCCCAGGAGCTCCTAGGCGGCGTATCAAAGAGCCGCTTGGGACTGGACAACGTAATCACCCGCTACGCTCCAGCGTGGCCCGTGAGTCAATTGTCGGTGATAGACCGCAATATCCTACGCATAGCCCTATTTGAACTGATATACACCCCTGGGACTCCCAGAAAGACGGCCATCAACGAGGCCGTGGAGTTGGCAAAAATCTTTGGCAGCGAAAGTTCGGCACGGTTCATCAACGGGGTCTTAGGATCCGCGATGTCTGGACTGGAGTCGGGAGAGATTGCCGCGATTGAGCCCGTGCCGGAAGGAAGATGATTGATTGACCACTGTATATGACAGAGTAAAAACCATCGTGGTCGACAAGTTGGGAGTTGAA
>CEWR01066181.1_pt1 | contig 13617 bp, 11 predicted proteins | sample 356321 | NCBI WGS metagenome assembly CEWR01 (sample SAMEA2621551, study PRJEB7988) | marine metagenome | biome: marine biome (ENVO:00000447); feature: mesopelagic zone (ENVO:00000213); material: "saline water (ENVO:00002010), including plankton (ENVO:xxxxxxxx)" | depth 790 m
ATCGAAAACATGTAATCTAGTTGTGCAATAGCCTAAGCCCGGCCTTTGTGTCGGGTTTTTTTATATCTGTGATATTAACTAAACAAGCCGAACTTTTAATGCTCGTAGGCTTTCCGCATCTTTTTAACCTTCAGAAGCGCCATCCAATAGCCTAAAACGCCAAATAATACTGAACCAACCGCCTGTCCGATCAACACCCCCTGAGCCTGCCCATAGTAGCTACCAAGCATTACAAACGGAATAGTACCAAGAGTGGCTTTGCCAACATTAAGAGCGCTGGCCAAACGCGGGGAATTAAGGTTGTTAAAGGTCGCATTGGAGGTAAATAGCATACCGTTGAATACAAACGTCACAGCTAAATACGTGCAAAATAAAGCAACAATATCAGCGGCTTGAGAGTTTAACTTAAACGCATCTATAACAAAATCTTGTACTAACCACAGTAGTCCAGAAATACCAGTGCAGAAAACTACCATTACGATCAGTGAGTCGCTTAGCGTACGCTGAATACGATCCCATTTGCCGGCCCCAAAGTTTTGGCCAAGTATCGGTCCAATAGCCCCCGATAGGCTGAAAACAAACCCGAAGCATACTGGGATAAGACGCCCAACCACGGCGTATCCGGCCACATAGCTACTACCATAGACAGCAATGGCGGAAGTTACATAAGCGTTCCCTAGGGGCGTTGCCATATTGGTTATAATGGCAGGTAGCGCGATGTGTAAAATGGGCCGCGCACAGGCCTTAAAGCTAGTCATACTGGGCTTTGTGAGCAATCGATGCTTGTAGTGCACGCGGTATAGGGCATAAGTAAATACTGCCAAGCGTGCAAACACGGAGGCGATAGCGGCGCCAGTAACACCAAGCTCTAAACTAAAAATTAAAATAGGGTCTAAAATGGCATTAACCACGCCACCGGACAAAGTACACAGCATAGCCCCTTTAGCATCGCCTACCGCTCGAAGGGCGGCACTAGCAGCTAATCCTATAGCCAGTAATATCGCCGCTGGCAGGACAATAAGCAGATAGCCCTTGGCCACTTCTGCTACATGCCCTTTAGCTCCGAGCCAATATAATAATTGATCTAAGCTCATTATGATCAGGCTGACGGTTATAATGCTTACTATTCCAGCAATAATTAGCGCATTGATGGCAAATTGTCTGGCTTTTTCTTTATCTTTTGCGCCCAGTGATCTAGAAACTAGCGCGCCTGCGGCAATAGATGTGCCGATGGAAATAGAGGTAGCCAAAAAGGTCAACGTGCTGGCAAACCCAATAGCAGCGACTAGATCAGGATCCCCTAAAAGGCTGATAAACCACATATCTAGTAGATCAACCATGAATATCGACATGAGTCCAAACGCACTGGTGCTGGCCATCACAATAATGTGACGCATCAGCGAGCCTTGGACAAATTTTGCAGTGTCAGTCATAGAGTTTCCGGTGCTGAAGCACTGGCTAGTTAATAGGCCTAAGATGCATAAGGGCACCTTCTAATCATTATATACTCAATAGCACTTACCCCAGATGATTATAAGCGTAAAAACGGTTAAATTTAGCTCAGAGGATAGTCTGCGCAAGCCAAGTCGCGTTAAACTGACGTGAGGGTTGGTGGCAGCCTTCAGCTTTAGGGAAAATTATGACAAGCAACTACCGATACTCAAGATTTACAATACTCTTAGCCTTTGCGTTACTAACCACCGGTTGCGGTTTCGTAGATCTTACGTCTGTGGAGGCTAAAGAGCCGGAATTTAATCCATCCTCTTCACGTGATACGGTCAGAGATCAGATCGATAAGTTGCCGACCGATGATGTCTGGTGGAACGTGTATGGCGAAGATCAGGCATGGAACTTTAAAAACCTTCACCGATTTATGCCCATCGTGAATGTTTACCGGCAGGGACAGGTCCGGTTGTTACGTGAACGTCCTTTACCTCGTATCGCAAATCAATTGGTCGACACGCCTCGTGGTAGTATGGGTTTCAAGACTTTTCTAGACAGCGATGAATCAAAAACTATGGGTATTGTTGTCCTGCACAAGGGCGATGTAGTCTTTGAGCACTATCCGCGGCAACAGCCCTATGAAAAACCTATTTACTGGTCTGTGACTAAGGTACTTGTATCGGCATTGGTCGGTATTTTAGAAGACCGAGGTCAGATTGATGTCAGCCTGCCAATTAGTCAGTATTTACCGCAATTAGCCGAGTCTGATTTTGCCCCAATCACCATCCGCAACCTACTGGACATGGCGACAGGTCTTAATTGCCCAGAAGAATACATCGACAAAACCTCCTGCTACTACCAATACTCAACCACAATTGGCGATGGCTACTGGACTGATGAGTCAGGTCGTAGCCCGTATACCATGATCGCTTCGCTTAAACCTGGGGTTCTTCAGCCGCAAGGCGAGACCTTTCAGTATTCGGGGGTTAACACTTTTATACTGAGCTGGTTAGTGGAAGAGCTAATGGGTATGCCATTTCAAGATGCACTGAGTAAAGAAATTTGGCAGAACATAGGCGCTGAAGCCGATGCTGGCCTGCTTGCTCCGCGTTATGGAGTTCCAAATACCCATGGTGGTTTACTCGCTCAACTGCGCGATGTGGCCCGCTTTGGCTTGCTTTACACGCCGAGCTACAAGAAGGTTAGCGATCGAAAAATTATCTCCGACAGGGTAGTGCAACTTATTCGCAATGAGGGGAATCCAAAGCTCTGGCAAAAAGCACGAATAGCTAACATGCTACCTGGTGATTTTTCACATTCGGTGTACCAGTGGGATGCTATTTATAGTAATCATGACTTCTACAAAGGTGGCTGGGCCGGCCAGGGTCTTTTAGTCAACCCAGATAAGGATATAGTGGCCGTATTTACCGGCTATGCAACGGATGCGGAGGAGTCTCAGCCTGACCTGCTACCCATACTTCGGCAAATGCTGAATAGTATATTTCCAAACTAAAACGTTCGATGTCCTCCACTTTTACCAGTCTACATGCCTACGTGATAGGCTCAATCACCCTAATCAAGGTAAACTAGCGCTTATGGCTAAAAAACTGTTTAACACGAAAATTGGACTTGCTCTTGGCGGTGGCGCTGCAAAAGGTGTCGCTCATATTGGCGTATTAAAGGCGCTTGAAGATGCGCAGGTAGATATTAACTACATAGCAGGGACTAGCGTGGGCGCTATGATCGCGGCTCTTTATGCGTTCAATGTCAATATAGAGACTATAGGCGACCTGGCACGTCGGTTAACGATGTCAAAGGTGACCTCATTTAAACTCAATAAGACCGGATTTTTTAGCACAGAATCGCTGAAAGACTTGATGCTTGAATATGTTGGCGATGTCAATATTGAGGACGCGGTAATTCCACTATCGATTGTTGCAACCGACATAAACAGCGGGGAGGAAATTATTCTGACCACTGGCTCTGTTGCCGATGCGGTCTGTGCCTCTGCGGCTATACCCGGTATATATATTCCGGTAGAAATCAATGGAAGAACTCTTGTCGATGGAGGATTAGTTCAAAACGTACCCATAGAGGCCCTGCAGGCTGCAGGCGCTGGGGTGACCATTGCCAGTCATCTCAACAGTGTCAGCCATTACTCAGATATAAGCCATGTGCTTGATGTCATGCGTAACGCCTTTGAAATTGCGGTTAGTCAACATACTCAGGATCAACTCAAGGAAGCTGATTTATTGATTTCAATGGATCTAAGCGACTTTAGTCTTAGGGATAATACCGAGCGATATGATGAGTTATTTGATATTGGTCACCGAGCTGCAACGATCCAGCTCGCTAAATTGGTATGGTATAAGAAAACAAACCTATTATTGTATGTAGGGCGACTAATTCGTGAACTGGCGCCATTTAAACTGCCTGAATTTATAAGACGAGTAGTGAGTAAACCTAGACAATAGGGAATTTTAAGGCAGTCAGGGCCTTAAAGAGTCCTAGCAGAGCACCTGCAGTACTCATAAACTATTAGGCGTTGCCCAATTGGCCTCTCAGAATTAACTCCTGAAAATAGAGTTTGGCTCCATCTATACTGATCTTAGGCTATCTTAAACATATGCCTATCGACTATTTTCATATAACCACACCGCCTGTTGTTGCATATGTTAACCATCTGCATGTGCCCGACATTGAGGGTGAAGACTCTGACGATCGATATAAAATTACCATTTTAATTCGAAAGCAAGATAGTGACTGTATTAAAGCAATTGTTGATGCCAGTCATGCTGCTGCGCAATTAGAGTGGCCAGATTCCTGGGATAATGTTCTCAATATGCCGCTACATGATGGGATTGATAAGTGTGCCACCTGGGACCAGTTAGCTGATTATTTGATGTGCACGTTTCACAGTTATCACCCGCCCTTATTACAGATGCCCGACGGTAGCATCATGCCGCGCTCGGTAGACATTTCGATTGGTGCCTCGGTGCGAGTATTCGGTGCAATGGGAGGGATCATTGTTAATGGGGAAAAGACTATAGACTGCTATCTGAGCGGTGTTCAGCTGCTTAGCGATTCACCAATGGCGGCAGAGAACACTACCGTCTATGATCGAGTTGAGCAATTGATCGATCGTTATCTACCATGGAGATAATCGTATTAGGTTATGTCATGCTGGGATTTATGGTGTTGATGGGGGCTGCTACGGTGCGACTTCATAACAACTCTGCCTTAGCGGTACTAGCGGACAGACAGGTTTTACTATTCTCGATGCTGTGCACCTTGTTCTGTGCGGTGCTAATCGTTTTTTGGCTACATCTTTTTTGGTTATTTTTCAGCGTTTGGTATTGCTTGGCGATGGCACTGTTAGCATGGGTTTTAAATGAGACTCTAAGATCGATCCATTATCAATCAACCATGTGGGCCCTGCTGCTAGTAGGCATTGTGGGTACTCTTCTAATGCAAGTCCTTTATTTTACTGACTATTACCCCCTGGCATAGTGACCAGCGATATGAGCGAAACAGGGGTGATTTAAGTGTCTTTTTTAGAGCGGGGCACAGTAGTGACTACATCGCCCTCGCTAAGACGCTGGTCAATCTCTTCAATCGACATATAGTCTAAGTCCCAATGGTTACAGATATCATTCCTGTAACGCGTGTGGTTCTTCTCGGTAGAATCAGAATTTTTCCGATTGAAATATTTTAGTAATCGTTTGCTTATAGACATTTGATAAGTGTACGGGTTTTTTGTGGGGTCGTCTTGTTGGATTGAAAATTTCTATGACGTCGTGTTGCCCGAGGTCAGCTTAATTTCGCCGTTTGGACAATCGATCACTACCGAGATACTTGGTTGGGTAGAGTGCACGACCTCTGCGTTTAATCCGAGACATTTAAGTTTAAGACGAGTATCAACGGGGTGCGAAGTTTCTAACACTAGGCTTTTCAAAACTGCACCAGGGGGACAGTTTTTACTCGGGTGAGGAGTGTTGCCCCAATCAATAAAAAACGGAAACAGACTAAATAAATCGACCGTGGGAGCAAAGGTAAGGTGCCAATTAAGTACGCTACCCTCGGGTGTCAGTCGTGACACTGGGATAACCATGCCAAGCTCAATGTCTTGTTTTCTTAAACGATCAACAAACTCTCCCAAGCCGTCTTGACGCGCTACCCATGTAACCAACTGGATATCATTGAGCCTATCAATATTAAATGGGCGCATCCCGCTAAAGCAAGGCTGCTCTGGATCTGGAGCAATAATTTCCAAATAACTATGCGCGCCTAATCCGATGTAAGCATTTCGCGTGCCTAGGCCTGGGTGACTTCCACCCAAGACTGCAGATACTCCGAGTAATCGCTCAAAATAGGCTATTCCTATCTCTAGATCAGGTCCGGCGAATACTAAGTGATCAAACTTCACATCTACCATGGCAGCGTCCTCAGTATTTACTACGCGGGTGTTGTTTTAAAGGCCGATACCCCAAGAAAGTCTGCCTTGCCTAAACTGACGCCATTGTGGCGCAAAATGTTATAGGCCGTCGCTACATGAAAGTAGAGATTGGGTAGCGCCCAGCAATTGACGTAATCGGTACCATTAAAGGTTAATTGATGAGGTCCAGCTTGCATAACGATAGTCTTATCCTCAGCGCCTTTTATGTGTTCAGGCAAAATAGTGTTGAGAAAGGTTTTGGTGCTCTCAACACGAGCTTTTAGTTGTGTAAATGTCGTCTCGTTATCCGCATGTATAGGAGGTGTAACATCTGCCATCCTAGCAGCAGCAAGTTTTACGATATCACACGCAATTTGAACCTGCTTAGTCAACGGTAGCATATTGGGATAGAGCCGCGAGCTGGTTAAAACATCTTCATCGATGCCATGAGCGAGCGAATGCTTTTCAGCATGCTCCAGCAATCCAGAGAGGTTGTTCAGAGAGTGTATAAAGACAGGGATGGAACACCCATACAGGGAAAAAGACATGATGTACCTCGGCATAATAAAGTGATAGTTTTTGGATCGTTTACTGATCTCCAGCGCGCGAGATGCTAACAGATTTATCATTCTGAGATAGCTCGATATGCGTTTTTACCAAAAAATAATTTAGTTGGCATTCTCTATTGGGCAATTATGTTAGCTCGCCTAAAAAACTAAGTGCACGTTCTCGTGCCCCAAGGGTAATACATTTATATAACGGCGGAGTCCTAGCTAGCTATCATGAGCAGCGTTTCAAAAGAGTTGACAAATTTATGGGTGATTATCAGACTCGTCAGCCTATGATCATCGAACGGTTAATGTTGAGTACTACCATTCTTTAAATCGATTAACATCCTAGGTTTTAAAGAGTTTGACGCGCCTACTTATCATTATCTGTTTCATCGCTTCACTCTCGTTTATACTCTACCAGTAAACTCCGCTAACTTCTGTTCATGCGATAGGAAAGCAGATTAGCACATTAAAAAGTGCAAAAACGGCCCCACCACTATACCGTTGCCCAGTATTTATGAGGGATGATGGAGACCTATCGTTTCTGCACAGAATTAAGTCGCTTTGGACTACCGACTTGCCTAGTTTTATATTACTGTCGAGGTTATAGAGGTTGGTCTCTAGCGCTGCGCTAATAACTGAGATTTATTAATGGAAAAGTTACTCCTAAGTTTGACTGATATATTTGCTGCTGCGCCTAGTGCCGTGCTGAGATTTAAGCGCGTAATATTGGTTATATTGACGTTAGTGTCCCTCATAATGTTTTATTCCATGGCAACGCGGACGGTGTTTGATCTATCCTCAGAAGCATTTTTAAACGAAGAAAGTCCAGCGCAACAGGCGCTAGATGAGTTCCGTCGACAATTTGGCAGTGATCGCTCGGTCTACTTAATCTACAAGCCTGCTGATGGCGATGTGTTTTCAACGGACTCGTTAAGAGCACTGCAAGGGCTCACTAATAAATTAGAGAACTGGCAAGATTTAGATAGTTTAAAATACCCTGATGTCGACCTCAGAGAGCTCATCCACATTCGTCGGGTACAATCATTAACCAACCTACGCGTTCAAAATAGTGTAGGCGATGCGTTAATCTCCGAGCGCTTAGTCCCTAAAATAATACCTACAAGTCAAAAGGAGCTCAGCCGTATAAAAGCGCTAGCTATGAGCGAGCCGGATTATATATCGTCTTTTTATGCGGCCGATGGCAGTTTTGGTGCGCTATTACTGCAAACAGATTTTGGTACCGAACCAATCGACGGATATCAATCAGCATTAGATTCTGATGCCATAGAACTTGATGAAAGCTTTGAAGACTTTGACGTGTCTTTTGACACACAAGCCATCGTTCAAAAAATTGAGTATAAAGATGTTAACCCTCTAGATTATTTAGCCTTCAACGATGCATTGGAAGCTGTGTATGGACAATACTCTGGACAGTTTGAATACTATGCGGTTGGCGAGCCCTCTCTAATGAGCCAGCTACAAGGAATTCTCGACCAGCTCAAGGTTCTCGGCTATCTCATGGTACTAATATTTGCATTTCTTTTGTGGGTATTGTTTCGCTCCGCTAGCGCTTTGCTTTGGCCGTTAGTGACCATTGCGCTGAGTGTTTCCTGGTGCTGGGGAATAACCGTGCTTTTAGGAGTTGAGCTATCAACGATGATCGGCTTGACGGTGCTGCTGATATTCTCGGTAGGAATCGCTGATTGTGTGCATGTAATGAGCGCTTATTTTAGTTTTAGAAGAGAGGGTTTAGAGCATTCCAAAGCACTAACCAAGGCCTATGAAAAAGTCGGCTTGGCTATTTTGCTGACAACACTGACCACTGCCGCCGGCATTATGGTACTAGCCAGTTCAAGTCTTGAGCCGATTAGAGTTTTTGCCATTATGTGTGCTTTTGGCGTAATACTCGCCTTCTTTTTTACTATCATACTGCTTCCTATTTTATTAGACTTTTGGCATCCGACTGGCACCACAGAGAAGGGCAGTACCGCAGATAAGCTAGGGTTGTTCTGGAAGCAATTAGCCTCTAAAACAAAAATATTGTTGGCATTAATAAGTGTCTCTGTCGTGTTTATGTCACTTGGAAGTCTAGTCGGTGGGTTTATTAATGCAGTCATCCTCTTGACCTACTGGATAGTAAATTCTCAGTCTCAGATACTTGCACGAGTGCCCGCTATTGTAGAACGGAGCCCGCGACGGATTATGATGATATTTGGTGCGGTCTTCTTACTGTGCTGTTATGGCGCGACTAAAATTGTGATTGATACCAATGTTGCGGGTCTATTTAAGGAGGATCATCCACTAGCCATTGCCATTAACGTGGTAGACAACAATATGTCCGGTTCACAGAACATGGAAGTGATGATAGATACCAAAACTACCGACGGTATGCTTGATGCACAGTTACTAATGGCAGTTGATAACCTACAGACAAGTCTACAAGCACGTTACCCTGATACCATCGGCCGCACGCACTCATTAGCGAACATCGTCAAAGATACCAATCAAATAATGAACGACGACGACCCCAGCTTTTATGTTATCCCAAATTCAAATCAGTCAGTTGCTCAGCTACTTTACTTGTTCAACAGTGCGAATCCTGAGGATCGTCGCAATTTAGTATCGGATGATTATAGCCGTTCTCATATTGCAGTTAACTCCAAAAGTATGGGCTCTTATGGGTATCAGAAAATGTTCACTGAGGTAGAGCAAGAGATTAGCGACCAATTTGGCCGCTTTCAAACGATCTATCCAGACTTAGAAATTGTCCTTACCGGCACTATGGCAACATTAATGGTAGTCTCCGACGAGATTGCCACATCACAGTTCAATGGTTTTGCACTGGCCCTGTTGTTGATAAGTGTCATTATGATTGTTACTTTGGGTTCATTACGGGGAGGGTTGATGGGCATGATCCCAAATGCCATTCCCGCATTTTTAGGCCTTGGCTTGATGGGGCTATTTGGTATACCACTGGATACTGACACCTTATTGATTGCACCGGTCATCCTTGGAATAGCCGTAGATGACACTATCCATTTTATGACCCATTACAGAGTTGAGCTGAGTAAATCAAAAAGCGTTAGCATAGCGTTGGAGAGTGCCATCCGAGAAGTGGGTCAAGCTGTGCTCTTCACTACGATGATTATTGGTCTTGGCTTTGCAGTGTTAAGTTTTTCTGACTACTTAGGAATGGCTAAGGTCGGATTTTTTGGCTCACTATCTATTTTTGTTGCGCTACTGTGTGATCTGTTTCTGATACCGGCGATGATTATCGTTTTCAAACCAACCTTTGGTGTCGTCAATGTAGATACCCATACTAATTTTAGAGGAGTTAAAGCGTGAGTTGGATGAGAAATCTGTCGATACTCAGCATTACAATGCTCAGTGCTCTCACGTTGCCCATTCAGGGTGCGGAGAACACCACCGGTTTAGAGATCATGCAGGCAGTAGGTGATAATCAGCGAGCAACCAATGATTCCTCATTTACGCGTCTAAAGCTATCTAGCTGTAAATTTGGGGTTAATAAGGGTCGCATCGCCTGCGCTGAAAAACCACGAGTCAAAGTGCTTGAGTCAATTGCTGCTAACTATGGAGAGTTACTTAAAGATACCAAGAGCGTAAGTATCACTATTGAACCCGCCTCAGAGCGCGGTATCGGCATGCTAAGCTATTCCTACGATGAAGAAGGGCGCGACAACCAAACCTGGCTGTATCTTTCTGCCCTTGGTCGAGTCAAAAGAATCGCCGGCGGTGACTCAGATGGCAATACTGAACCAGCATCCATATTTGGCTCAGAATTTACCACCGAGGATACTGAGACGGGAAAATTAACTGAATATCAGATAAACATCCTCGAGGAAACGTCACGCAATGGCCGCGAAGTTTGGAAGATAGAGATGATCCCCAATCAGCAAAGAGCCAAAAAGAGTCGTTATTCTCGTTCCGTCCATTACATTGATAAAACTCGCTATGTTGCCCTGCGTTCTGAGATGTATGACAAATACGGCAAAGAGATAAAAAGACTTGTAGCCTCTCGTATTGAGCGCGTGAACAGCAGCTGGGTAGCTCGCTCAATTACTATGATGAATTTAGTCTCCAATCGCCTATCAAACATGGCGTTTGTTGAAGTTTATACCGACCTTGAGATCAAAGATGATTTTTTGACCCAACGTACACTTACCGATACGGCGTACCGAGAGGCGATGCTCAAAGAGCTGAGAGCACAACTTAATTAAATGCATCAGGATATTCATGATTATTCGTAATGGGTTATTAATCCTTACTTTACTATCTCAAATTACTCTCGCTCAGCAGGCTAGTGAGCAATCGTTGGAGGATGACGTTTTTCTCGGTGAACTTAGTTTAGATGACGATCTTTTTGCAGATGCTTTTGATTTAAAAGAAGATACTAATATCGATTCATGGCGAGATGGGTTAACGATTCGACTCAGCCAACAGTTGTCGGGGCAAGTTAATAACCACACGGTAGAGCCTATAGAAGGGTATTTACTGTCTAAACCCAGTGAGCTAGAGAATAACCGATTTGGTATTAACGTTCGATTTCAGAATGCTTTTGCTGATGGTTGGTTGGTTCAGGGTAGTTGGCAGGCTCGTGCTTATTGGCGGGGTGATTATGAATATACGGCTAACAATAACAATATCGAGACTGAGTATCGTGCCAATGAACTATTCGTGCAACGGAGCCAAAGTCAGCAAAGCCTAAAACTGGGTCGTCAGACCGTTGTTTGGGGCGAGACTGTCGGTAATTCGGTACTGGACGTCATCAACCATACCGAGTATCGAGACTTTGGCACTATTGATATTGAAGATGCCAGACTCAACCAGTGGATGCTGGTTTGGGATGTATTTAAAGATAACGGTAATTGGTCTAGTTTTATTAACCTCTACCCAGAGTTTAATCCTACGCCTGTAACAGGGAGTCCATTTTATAACCCACTAGACTCCAATCTGGGCGGCTATTCCCGTAGTGGCCAATCAATTTTTGAGGCAGGCACTCAGTGGAGTAAGTCCTTTGATGGCAGCGACATAGCCTTTATGGCCGCTTACCTTTATGAAAATCAGTTGCAGTATCAGGCGCCAAATGTACCGTTGGATCAACCTTCAGCGTTAGCTAATGATTTTATACTTATTGGCTTTAGCGGCAACAGGGCGTTAGGGAAATTGTTGCTGAGTCTAGACGTTGCATTGAGCCATGGTCTTTTACTCGACCAGTCAACACTTGCCGGTGCAGCAAGCAATGGACTAAGCAGCGGCATAAAGAAAGACCAAGTTGGTATTTCCCTAGGCTTTGAGTATGGTGTCAATAGCCAGCAAAGCATCAGCGCAAGTATTCAGGCCAAGACTATGTTAAATGAACGGGATGGGTTGATCGACGAGCAACCATTGATCAACGAGGGGGTCTATGGAAACTGGCTGGTGCGATATAGTAATTTAGTGATGAACAGTACATTAAACTTATCGGCAAATATTCAGGGTGATCTTGAAGGTGATGCCGGTTTACTCTTTGTTGGCGCTGATTATTCAATTAACGACCACTGGCAAGTTGCTGGGCAGGTCATAAGTATTAAAAGTAACAAAGCGAGCCCTTTGGTTATTTTCGATGAAGATCTGCGTCTGGGACTTACCGTCTCCTACGCTTTCTAAAATTTGCTACGACTCAGTAGCTCCAAAATTAATCGTTCTCCGTATAGCTACATGTCAGCTGCAAAAAAACGTTGGTTTAGCTTGCTAGCGCTTACCTGAGCCGCTGATTGTGTTGTACCATAGAGTACTCAAAGACCACCAATACATCGGCACAATTAATGACCAATCAGAACGACGGCGACAACTGGCAAGATGATAGCGGAACGGCAACGCAAGAAGCGCCACCCAAGCTGCAGAAGCCACGCATGTATCAAGTAGTACTTTTAAATGATGACTACACACCTATGGAATTTGTGGTTGAATTAATCGAGCAATTTTTCTTTAAGTCGCGAGAAAATGCGACACAAATCATGCTTAAAATTCATTCCGAAGGAAAAGGTGTCTGTGGTGTCTATACTGAAGATATAGCAGAAACAAAAGCGGCTTTAGTAAACCAATATTCACAGGACAATCAACACCCACTTCTGTGCCAAGCAGAACCCGCTAGTAGCGATGAGGAGTAAGGATTATGTTAAGTAGAGAGCTGGAAGTTACCCTCAATTTGGCGTTTAAGTCTGCCCGTGACAAGCGTCATGAATTTATGACCGTAGAGCATTTATTACTCGCGTTGCTTGATGATGCATCTGCAGCCTCGGTATTAAAGGCCTGTGGTGCCGATCTCAACGCTATGCGCGAAGACCTTAATGAGTTTATCGAATCCACAGTACCAATGATTCCAGATACGATATTGGAACATGAAACGCAGCCCACACATGGGTTTCAGCGGGTATTACAACGCGCCGTTTTTCAGGTCAATTCTGCGAATCATAGCGAAGTTGTAGGGGCTAATGTGATTGTAGCCATTTTTAGCGAGCAAGAGAGCCAGGCGGTTTATTTCTTGAGACTGCAAGATGTTGCGCGCATTGACGTGGTTAATTACATATCCCATGGTATTTCAAAGTATGCGGATCATATTGAGAATGTTAACGAATCTGAACAAACATCGACGGACAACGTTAAGGAAGGGGAGCCTGCAGAACAGAGCTTACTCAGCCAGTTTGCTACTAATCTAAACGATCAGGCTCGCTTGGGACTCATCGATCCATTGATTGGACGTGATGCGGAAATTGAAAGAGTTAGCCAGATACTGATTCGCCGACGAAAAAATAACCCGTTGCTTGTTGGAGAGTCTGGGGTTGGTAAGACCGCTATTGCCGAAGGTCTTGCAAGACTTATTGTAGATGGCGATGTACCAGAGCCGATGCTCGACAGCACTGTTTTTTCCTTAGATATGGGCTCTTTGCTGGCTGGTACTAAGTATCGTGGTGATTTTGAGAAGCGTTTAAAGGGACTAATTGCAGAGCTTATCGACCATGAAAAGTCGATTCTTTTCATTGATGAAATTCACACTATTATTGGCGCTGGTGCAGCCTCTGGAGGCGTCATGGATGCCTCTAATTTGTTGAAGCCGCTATTATCCTCAGGAAAACTACGCTGCGTTGGTTCAACAACCTATCAAGAGTACCGTGGCATCTTTGA
>CEWR01089105.1_pt1 | contig 13606 bp, 11 predicted proteins | sample 356321 | NCBI WGS metagenome assembly CEWR01 (sample SAMEA2621551, study PRJEB7988) | marine metagenome | biome: marine biome (ENVO:00000447); feature: mesopelagic zone (ENVO:00000213); material: "saline water (ENVO:00002010), including plankton (ENVO:xxxxxxxx)" | depth 790 m
ATCGGCCGAGGCCTCGAAAATGAGCGGCATGGTATTCATGTTGCTCGGCATTTCCTTGTTCAAAATCGTGACGCCCTCGGGCAAGTTGTCATCGTTGATGACAAGGTCCCCGCCAAAGCCAACACGGCTGGCTGTCAGCAGCGTGGCAAACTTGTTGCCACGCGGGACGACGATCCACTGGCGGTACTGGGAATAGCGGGCCACCCGGGGAATACTCACTGAAAGCGATTGCTTGGGAGGGGCCATCTCAATGCGGTAGACATAGTCAAGTGCCCCGGCTCCCAGGTGGTCGGTGACCCGAAGTACGTATTCGCCATCCTCCGGGACGTTGAAACGAAAGTAACTGTCCGGGCCACGCGAGTCATCGTTGCCGGCAATGCTGCGGCCGTCGGCATAGTAAATGTTCATGACGGCGTCGAGTCCTGAACGGATCCGGCGGGCATAGCATTCCACCTCGTAGGAAGCACCCTTCTTGGCGGTGAACTTGAAGTAGTCAATATCCCCCCGCTCCGAGATGATGCCATTAAAGGCAAGTGGCAATTCTACCGGGGTAGCCACTGCGATCTCGTTGTTCGGTTCTACTTCGAAAGCGTTGCCATGTTCAAACAGGCGGAAAGTGTTCTGTGAAGGAGCCACGGCCTCACCGTCGGCTGCCTCCAGCCCGAATTTCTCCTGGGGTTCACTGGGAAGCTGGAAGGTTCGCTTTAGTGGCCCCCCGGCATCTCCCAGGAAGGTGACTTCGATACTCTCTCCCAGTTTGCCACCGGCAGGAAAAACTGCCGTTGGTCGCGGGAAGGTTCCCACGTGCAGGCGATACCGGCAACTGCCACTTCCACCATAGGCACTCTCGCGAACCTCGATAATGTAGGTACCGTCCTCGGCAGCAATGGCCGAGGCAACCGCATCCTGCTTGACCAACGGGGAATCGTCAGCGGACGACAGTTCAAATCGCTTGCTGTTGAGAATCGCCACGTAGGGATCAAACAGGGCTGTCCCCAGTCGCATCCCCTCCACCTCGGCCGCAATTCGCTGTCCCTTCTTGACCTGCACCGAGTAGTAGTCAACGTCCTCGTTCTGTACGACCCCGTTAACCGTGGTGTTCAGTTCGATCGGCTGCGGTTCGTTGAAATCGCTGTTCGGTTCCTTTTCCTCACTGGGGCCATAGGGGCCCACGTAAAAGGTGCGGTACTCCGAGACGCCAGTGGCAGTTCGGACCTGGGCAACATGCTCTCCAAGACGGCAGTTATCCAGCACCTTGACCGTGGCAATGACGTTCCCGTCGCTGGGCTCAAGTTTAATGACCTCGATGCCAGGGCTGTAAAAGAGAATTTCCTGGGCATCGGCCAGCCGGGAGCCTCCGAACGTGAGTGCCGATTCCGCTCCCCGCTGAATACCACGAGGGGAAATGCCACCGAGCGATGGCGAAGCTGAATAGGCGGGTGCCTGGAGGGCAAGCAGTGCCAGCAACGAGAGGATAACCGGCGCCACGTGGTGAATCTTACGCATGATCAGTTTTCTCCACAGCTTTCAAAGTAAAAAACGGGACACGTCCACGATCAGACGTGGCCCGTTTATATGCGTTCCACAAAAAATTTATCGTGTTGTACGTTACCTGGTTACTAGGCCAGCAATTCCTTGCGAACCTTACCACCGTTGACAATCTCGATCGGCCGATCACCAGGAGCCATCAGTTCCTTGTCGGCAGTAATACCGAGTCGGTCATAAATCGTGGTTGCCCAGTCCTCGACATTGAGGCCATCCTCTTCGGGTTCGCTGGCAGTTGGGTTGGAGCGACCGTAAACGATCCCTCGCTTGATGCCGCCACCTGCCATCAGGACGCTGAAGACCTTTGGCCAGTGGTCTCGACCAGCACCGCCGTTGATCTTGGGTGTGCGACCAAATTCCGATGCGGTGCAGACCAGCGTCGAATCGAGCATTCCGCGGCTTTCCAGGTCATTAATAAGAGCTGCAAAACCCTGGTCAAAAGCGGGCATCGAGCCATTGAAACCACCGGCAATGTTGTCGTGCATGTCCCAGCCACCATAGGTGAGCGTGACAAAGCGGACACCAGATTCAACCAGCCGGCGAGCCATCAGCAGGCGGGCACCTGCCGTGTTTCGGCCATACTGGTCTCGCGTCGCATCCGTTTCCTTGGTGATGTCAAATGCCTCGCGGGCCTTCTGGGAACTGATCATGTTGTAGGCCCGGGAGTAAAAAGCATCGACCGCATCAAGCGAGTCCGCTTTTTCCTTGGCTGCAAAATGATCATTAACGGCATCCAGGATTCGTCGACGCTTGACGAATCGAGTGTCATCCACGCCACCTGGAAGCTTCAGGTCACGGACCGTGAAGCTGCCGCTGGCCGGATCCGATCCCAGGCTAAAGGGAGCATACGACGAGCTCAGGTAGCCGGTTCCGGCAAACGTGTTGGGCTGGCTCGGAATGCAGACATACGGGGGAAGGTTCTCCCGGGCACCGAACTCGTGGCTGACAACCGTTCCCATGCTGGGGAACTGAAGTGCCGGGCTGGGTCGATAACCGGTGAACATGTTGTGAGTGCCCCGCTCGTGGGCTGCCTCGCCATGTGTCATGGCATTACAGATCGCAATCTTGTCACAGACCTGGGCCGTCTTGGTAAGCGTCTGACCAATTCGGTAGCCGGTCAGGTTCGTGGCCTGGGAATTCATCGGGCCACGGTATTCCAGTGGAGCGTATGGCTTGGGGTCAAACGACTCCTGGTGGGCCATGCCGCCCGGGAAGAAAATGAAGATCACCGACTTGGCCGGCCCTTCCTTGCTCTCGTAGTTCTTGATGTCAGCCTGGGCTTCCTGCATTCGATAGTAGTCACCCAAGGTGAGTCCAAGACCTCCGAGGACACCAACGTGCATGAATCCACGGCGACCAATGTTATTACCCTTGCACTTCATGAGTTTCTCTCCAGGTTGCGTTGCTATGTGTTGTCTGTTGAAGGCCGCGTCGAAGCCCTGTCTGTCTCCAGTGAGTTCATCTGATCGATCTAAAAACAACTTCGTAGAAGTGAGGTTGTTGTCTTCGTTGGCAAGCTACGAGGTAAGTCAAATTCAAGGTGGGAATGCCGGACTTCAGACTTCCATAAACGGGAGGTTTATTCGGCATGATTTATAGCCACAAAGTTATGCTACTTGTCACCCCATGTCAACTAAACAAATTCTCCCTTTTTCCTGTCGTATCAAGCAATAAACACCTTCTCCTGTTTTTTCCTTCGGATCTCCTGAGGTGGGTCGTGAGAAGAACTTTTTCAGAGCTATTTCCGACCCCCCGGGAGGGGTATTTTTTGCCTCCGATAATTACCAGCCAGGCCGGTACATGACCAATGCCGTGACCTGCCTACTGCCGGTCACGGCACCCTGTCATCAGCGAAAGTGATGTTCGCCGGAGTCAAATTCCAGCGTGCTAGCACCTAGCTACTCTTCTGTTCTTTTTTCTCCTCGTGTGGCTCAAGTTCATCTCGTAAAACACGAATTTCCCTGGGTGCTTCAATCCCAAGTCTTACCTGGTCTCCGGCGAGACGTACGATGGTTACCGTGATATCGTCGCCGAGACGGATTCGCTGACGCTCTTTGCGTGAAAGAACCAACATGTGGACATTCCCCTTATGGTACTACTGTTCAAATGAATAGAAGTGCAAAAAAGTACACCTCTCCAGGATTTGTCAGGCACCGGGTCTGTCGAATTGACGAAGCAACCAGGTGCCGGCGACGTCGATCAGGCGGTGGCTCTTTCAAGCGTGAGGATGTTTCTGCTTGAATTGGGAACCTGGGTTCTATGTTGCCTTTCACCTGTAGAACCGTAGAAGAAGATTGAATTCCCGTCGGTTTCCCAGACAGCTGTCAGCTTGACGCTGCGTGGGCCGTGAAGACAGAAGAACATGCCACACGGTTTGCCGCTTCGAGTGAGTACCGTTTCTGTCATCTGGAAAGCACCAATTTCCAGTTGGTTATGTCTGCAAAGGACCTCATGAACAAATTCCCGTAACGCACAAATGTCATCAATACGAGGGGATCTTGCTATCATAAGTGGCTGGACTCCTTCCACGCTGGCAAGGGAATAAATAACGGTCAGGTACACTGGATAATCTGCTGACGCCATCCGGTTCAGAGAAGATAGGAGAGATGGCGACAAGAGTAAGTATCGGAAAGATGAGACGATTATATCTGCCTCTGTCGTAGAGATCCGATCAAACCGGCGGTAGCGGTTCTGGGAGTCAGGAAAGCTGGCTACGATGCATTTTTCCAGCCAGGAAAAGTCGTGTTTCGGCTTGTTTTTTTACTGTTAAACAGCATTTAGTCGTCTTTAGTTTTGGTTATCATGTCGCAGGGAATGCTTGTTTGGGCAGCGGTAAATGCTAGATTCTGATTCCAGAAAGAAAACAAATCCATGGTGCAAGGGAAATTCAAACGATGCGTCTAACTACTCGCCTGCTTGCAATCAGTTCACTGCTGGTGTTAACCAGTTCGCTGGCCGCGGACCAGTTCCAGATCAAGAAGATTGACGAAGGGCTGGAAGTGCAGCGCGATGGCAAGCTGTTCACCCGGTATCTCCTGAAATCAGGGGCCAAGCCAATCCTCTGGCCCGTCATCGGTCCCCATGGCAAGGAGATTACCAGGGCTTTTCCGATGCGCGATGCGGGCGCAGATGAAAGAGCGGATCACCAGCACCACCGGTCATTTTGGTTCACCCACGGGGATGTGAACGGGATTGATTTTTGGAGTGAGGGAGATGGGCATGGGGACATCGAGCACCGCAAGTTCGTCAAGGTAACGAGTGGTTCCAACGCGATGATTGTCAGTCGTAACGACTGGCTTGGTCCCGATAAAACCAAGGTCTGTGAGGACGTGCGGCGATTGACCTTCGGTGGCGACGGCACCGTCTACTGGATTGACTTTGATGCTACCGTGACAGCCAGCGAGGGACCCCTGACATTTGGAGATACCAAGGAAGGGTCTTTTGGAGTGCGAATTGCCGGGTCCATGAAAGTGACGGCCGAGAAGGGAGGCCAGATCATCAACAGCCATGGAGACACGGACGTGAAAGCGTGGGGAAAACAGTCTCCCTGGGTGGATTACCATGGACCGCTCAACGGCAAGCAGGTGGGAGTTGCCATCATGAATCACCCCAGCAGCTTCCGTTATCCGACCTATTGGCACGTCCGTACTTACGGCCTTTTCACGGCCAACCCGTTTGGCCTGCATCACTTCAAGGGGAGCAATGATGTGGACGGTTCTCACCGCATGGAAAAGGGCGAGACGATGCAGTTGCGTTACCGCGTGCTCTTTCATGCCGGGGACGAGAAGCAGGCTGGAATTGCCGAGCGATTTGCCGAGTACGCCAAGTCGCCGAAAGAGTGACCGTGGGCCTGGTGACCACGAAAGTTACTTTTCCCCGTCCAGTGAAACGGGTTGTTTCCAGTAACTTGCAGGGCTGACCTCGCGGTACGTGGCCATGTAATCCCCGGCCCGGGTAATCCGTTTGCGGTCCGTGTTGGTCAGTTGCCAGCTCACCAGGTGACTGGTGCGAATCTGGCTACTGACTCCCAGTGGCGTAAGGGAGCTGATCGTTCGTTCCACGGATCGGGGGAGTACCCCGTGGCTGGCCATGCTGGCATTCAACTGCATGCGGGCAAAGGGAGGGAGATTGCCTACCCGGGTCGCGTTGAGCCGGGCATACCAGTCGGCGAATTTTCGGTATCGGTCGACGATCTCTTCCGACGGGGGGCGAATTGCCTTTACCTTGTATTGAAGGCGTTTTCCGACCAGTTCGAGCAGGCCCGCCTGCTTGTCGAAAGACTCCGTAAACTCGGGTGTTACCAGGGCAGTGATATTGCCCTTGGCCTCGGCCTTGAGGGCTGCCGAGAAACGTATCAACTGGTCCGTTGTGACGGTTGTTCTTACCTTGCGGGGGCAGTCAAGGAGGACAAATCGGCCTCGATTGATGTCAAAAATAGTGATTTCTTCGGTCTCGCTCTCCATGAAATCATAGACGGTTGAGCCCCTGAAAAGGGTCAGGGTGGAGATAGCTGGCGCCTCGCCTGACTCGAAAAAGATATCTGTTTCGATCCGGAAATCTTCTCCTGGTGCGGTCCCGGACAATGCGATGAGGCAGCAGAAGGCAACCAGTAAAATCCGGTATCGAATCATGTTCTTTTCCTTTAAAACTTGAACGAGACGAGAGGAACAACCAGGTCGGCCTCAACGTACCTGTTCATAAACAAGGCGGCGTGGGAAGATAGCGGAAACAGCTGCTTCCTGTCCAGTCGGATCTCGTCAACCAGGGAGCCCTATTGCTGGATATTTCCCCTGTTCCATGCGCCGGAAACCGCATTTTATGACCACCAGTCAACAGACCCTGGTAACCGGAGGCGCTGGCTTCCTTGGTTCCCACTTGTGCGAGCGTTTACTGGAAGATGGGCACCATGTCACCTGCCTGGATAACTTCTTTACCAGCCAGCGTGAGAACATTGAGCACCTGCTGGAAAACGACCAGTTCGAACTGATCCGGCACGATATCACGGAACCTATCTGGGTGGATGTGAAGCAGATCTACAACCTGGCCTGCCCCGCTGCTCCAGGACATTACCAGCACAATCCGATCAAGACGGTCAAGACATCGGTCCTTGGAGCAATTCACGTACTCGGAATTGCCAAGCGATGTGGTGCATGCGTCCTGCAGGCTTCCACCAGCGAGGTTTATGGGGATCCGCAGGTCCATCCTCAGCCAGAACATTACCACGGCAGCGTGAATCCGGTTGGGCCACGAGCATGTTATGACGAGGGGAAACGGGCGGCTGAAACGCTTTTCATGGACTATCACCGCATGAACCAGGTGAATATCCGCATCGTGCGAATCTTCAACACCTATGGTCCGCGGATGCACCCTTTTGACGGGCGTGTCGTCTCTAATTTCATCCGGCAGGGACTTGCGGGGGAACCGATCACGATCTTTGGTGACGGTTCTCAAACCCGTTCTTTCTGTTACCGCGATGACCTGATCGAGGGCATGATCCGCATGATGAACGCCAGCGATCAGCTGGTGGGACCTGTCAACCTGGGGAACCCGGACGAGTTTACAATCAAGCAGCTGGCAGAGCTGGTGATCGAGTTGACGGACTCCAGGTCAGAGTTGGTTTACCGTCCTCTCCCGGGAGACGATCCGCAGCGCCGCCAGCCAGATATCTCGCTGGCTCGCGAACAGCTTGACTGGACTCCCACGGTAAAGCTGAGAGAGGGGCTCACTCGCACGATCGAGTGGTTCCGTTCGATCGATATCAGCAAATACCATCCGCCGACGCCAAACTACTAGTCACCAGGCTGCCCTGGCTGGCATTCTCCACCTGCCAGAACCTCGATCTCTTCCGTCGGGTCTTCTTGCCCAGCTTGCCAAGGCTGAGTATTTCCTCCAGGCGTTATTAAAGGAAGAACCCGAAAAATCCGATGTAGATAAAAGAGTTCTTTTGTCTCGCCAGTACCCAGGCTTTGCTTTTGTGCCAAGCGGTAGGGAACGCTGTTCACGAGCAGCTATTCACTACGTTAGGAAGAATGCAATGAATGAAGTCCGCTGGCTTCGACGCCATGCGACCATGCACTGGTCGACGGCGGCACTCGGTTTCCTCTCTGCCTTGCTGTTTTCTGGCATGATCACCGCTCAGCAACCCGACGGCGGGATCGAACGATACCTCTCCGATGATCCGGTGGTTCTGCCCGAAACCGTGGTCCGGGGTGTTCGTCCTGCCTTTGATCCGATACGCGGATCGGGCAGCATTTTCGGCGACCGAGAGGGGCTCATGGATGCTCCCGGTTCGGGAGCGCTGCTGGACCTGGAAATACTCCGCAAGCAGTCCTATGACAACCCGAACCGTGTTCTTAGCCAGGTTCCAGGGGTCTACCTGCGCGAGGAAGATGGCTTCGGTAACTTCCCCAACATCAGCTTGCGGGGGGTCGACATGGCACGCAGTGCCAAGGTCACGATCATGGAGGATGGGATCCTGGCCGCCCCGGCCGCCTACAGTGCTCCATCTGCCTATTACTTTCCCACCGTAGGCCGGATGTTTGCCGTGGAGGTCTTCAAGGGGAGCAGCCAGGTGCAGTTCGGGCCGCACACTACCGGTGGCGCAATCAACTTCCTCTCCACGCCCATTCCCGAACGGCAGGCTTTTTACCTGCGCACTGTTTTCGGGACAAATAACGAGATGCGAGTTCACGCCTGGGCCGGGGATACCTGGACCACCGAGCACGGAGAGCGGGTCGGTTACCTGCTGGAGGGTTACTTTCGCCAGAGCGATGGATTCAAGACGATCGACCAGGCGGGCAACTTCCCGGTCCAGAATGCCAACGATACCGGGTTTATTACCCGCGAGCCGATGGTCAAGGTCTTCTGGGAACCGAACACGCTCAGGTATCAACGCTTCGAGGCCAAGTGGGGATACTCGGCAATGAACGTCAACGAGGGATACGTCGGTCTCACCGAGGATGATTATGCGGCCGATCCGCTGCGACGCTACAACGGGACGCGATTTGATCACATGGCCAACAACGCGGCACGGACTTACCTGCGGCACACGCTTGGGGATCCGGAAGTGGATGCGTTTACTCTGACGCAGACAGTCTATTACACCAAGTTCAACCGTGACTGGTTCAAGCTGGCCAAGGTGCTTGATGGTTCAACAACCTACAGCCTGCCGGCAATTCTTGGTGATCCGGTGACGAATTCCGTTGGCTATGGGATCCTCACGGGACAACAGGCCGGCACCCTGCGAATTCGCCACAACGACCGGAAGTACTCGACCTATGGCTACGATGCGGTTGCAAACATGGCGGTGGAGGGTGAAAAGGCGGACCACGATATCTCCGTCGGTTTTCGTTACCACCGTGACCGGGTCCGTCGTTTCCAACAGGATGATGATTACCTTCTCTCGGAGAACGGGGCGGTGGACACCATTACCGAGGGTTCTCCGGGAGCAGCTGGGGACCGGCGGCAGGTGACCCAGTCGATTGCCGTCTACCTGCAGGACCGAATGGACTTTGGCCGGTTGGCAGTCACTCCCGGGATCCGCTTCGAGAGCCTCGATGTGCGGTACCAGCGTTTCCCAGGTGAACTGAAGTCAGTTTTTGATCGCACCGACTCCATGACCATGGTGGGGGGAGGCGTGGGAATGACCTACGACCTGGACAACGACGTGCAATTGCTGGGAGGGTTTCATCGCGGGTTTTCTCCTCCCTCTCCATCGAAAATCACCGGTGGGATGCGAGAGGAAGAGAGCCTGGCAAGTGAAGTTGGCGTCCGTCTGAAGAATGACGAGCAGCACTGGATTGCCCAGTTGATTGGCTTTTACACGCATTTCAACGACCTGATCGTGCTGGACAACGTCGGCTCCGGGGCGGAGGAAGAAAATGATGAGCAGGTGGGAGAGGTCTATGCGACAGGCGTGGAGGCGATGTTCCAGTTCGACATGGGCAAGCGGCGTGGCTGGAAGTTCTCCAGTCCCTGGTTTTTCAGCATGACGTATACCGATGCGAAACTTCTTAGCGATACGCTCTCACATGATGCCGAGTCCATCTTTGCCGGGGGACTCGCCGGTGCCCACGTTCCTTACATCCCGGAATTCGCGATGATGGTGGGGATCGGTGCCCACTTTGAAACCAGCGGTATTAACCTCACCGGGGTCTACGCCGACCAGACGTTCTCGACCGCCTCGAACGAGGTCTTTAGCGGTGGCCCTGACGCGGATGCTCGTTTCGGCACTGCCGATGATTATTTCCTCTGGGACCTGTCAGCCTACAAGCAGATGAACGAGAGCTGGCGAATTTTTGGTGGCGTGCAAAATCTCTTTGATCGGCGTTACGTGACCACCAGGCACCCTTTTGGACCGCGAACCGGTGCCCCGATCTTCGGTTACGTGGGGGTGGAAGCAACCTACTAGCGTGACCAGGATCCGCGGCCTGCTAGTCGCGAGAATGGGCGATGTTGACATGTTCCGCCCCGCTGCTGCGGGCAATGTCGAGGGCCCGGATGAAGTGCTGGTAGGTCATTTGCTGGTCGGCACGAATCGTCACCACCCGGCTTTCCGACTCCAGTAGCAGTGCCCGCAGCTCCACCCCGAGTTGTTCAAAGCTGCTCTGCTGCTTGTTGAGATAGACCTGCCCCTCGGCATCAAGCGTGATGATGATGTGCTGGCCCTGGGGAGTTCCACCTGCTTCTGCTGTGGGCAGCGTGAGTGGGATGGATGGGGTAAGGAAAGTGGAGCTGAGCATGAAGAAAATCAACAACTGAAAAATACAGTCAATCAGAGGGCTCATCTCCATCCTCATCTGTGGTTTGCGTTGTCGAACGATTTTCATGAATCGCCCTCCAACCCATCCGTTGGCTCGGCGGGATCTGATTCCGAGGACGTGCCGTCGAGCCAGCAGTTGAGCTCGGCGACCAGCCATTCCATCTGAAGAGTAATCGCTGCTACGCGGTTGTCGAGAAAGTGGTAGATGGCCAGGGTCGGTAACGCAACGATCAACCCGAAAACAGTGGTTAGAAGTGCCTGCCAAATCCCGGATGCCAAGTCGCTTGGCTGAACATTTCCACCCTGTGACTCGATCTGATGAAAGGCGTCTACCAGGCCCCAGACCGTTCCCAGTAAACCAATCATGGGTGCCAGGTGGCCGATGACCGAGAGCCAGGAAATCCGCCGTTCCAGGAGCGTTATCTGCTGGGATGCCTTTTTGCCCACCAGCTCGCCCCGGAGCTGCTCGTTGCGGCCCAGGTGTTCAAGGTAACTGTCAGCGACGCCTGCCAGGGGCGTTCGGCGCTGCTGCAACCAGCTGCGGACCTCTTCCACACTGTCGCCCTTGAGTCGATCCCCCAGCTGATCGGAAAGCTGGCGATAGGATCCGGCGCGAAAGAGAAATACGATGATACGTTCGACCGCAACACAGACCGACACAATGCTGCAGGCCAGCAGCGGGTACATGACGAAGCCGCCACGGACAAAGAGATCGTTAAATGTGTATCCCCACATCGCTTAGCTATCGCCCAGAAAAAACTCGTTTGTGACCCGAAACACCTAACAAAATATAGGGCAACGACAGGTTCCTACAGCCCACACGTCGATGCCTGGTCGCGTTTCCTTAATGAGAATGAGTATCATATTTGTAACTTCGAGAAATCCTGTCAATGGGTGGTGCGAACAAATAGCTGGTTCGGAAACCAAGAAAAACAATTCTTTTTAAGAGGGAATATACTTTTTCCCCCATCCTGTGGCATCGCCTGGAACGCTAGGAAAAACAGCATGCCCCCCTGTCGTACTGTTGACACAAAGTCTCATTACTGTAGACTTGGCTTGCTTGGTAAGACCACACTCTCCATGCTCCCGCTTGACCGGATGTTCGCTTAATGAAACGACTTCTTCGACAAGACAGCCTCTTTTTCCTTTTGCTAGCAGCGAGCCTGCTTGGGCACCTGGCGATTGGCCATCTGGGGGGCGAGGAGATAACCGCCCCTGAGCTCTGGCAGCAAGAGCGGGGAAAGACAACTGTTTCGCTTCAGCTGGCAGCTGCCGTGCGACCCCCGCTGGAAGAGGAACTGGAGCCGATCGAATCTGTTCCCCGGGTTGACCCGCCGATGGAAATGCCACCGCTCGCTTCACCAGAGGTGGAACCTTCTGTTGTTACCCCCGAGTTGCAAAAGACCACGGACCAGCAGCAGGCGGAGATGCATGAGACACGTTTGATTCAGCGGCAGTCGGAATTCCGATTGCCACCAGCCGTTGCGATTGATCTTGCCGCCCCGGCTGACAGAAAAACAGTGCAACAGGGCGAACTGGTCCGGTCTGCTGAGCGTCGCGAAACAGATTCCTCGCTGCGGCAACAACAGGTCAAGGATGTTTCCGTAGAGCCAGGTGTGCCGCGTCCGAAGGTTGCATCCCGGTCCGTGGAAGAAACATCCCAGCCGCAGAGTGAGCCAGGTGTCCTTCCTCGGCAGTCACACGCCAGGCCTTCGAGTCAACACACGGTGAAGTTACCGGTAAATGCCAGCCGCACGGCCCTGAGCCAGGGTTCCACCGGGAAGGAAGTTCCTCCCAGTATCCGCGCTCGCCGACAACCCGAGTATCCTCGGGAATTGATTAGCAGGGGAATTGAGGGCAAGGTCATTCTGCGAGTTGACGTGTCCGCAGCCGGAAGGGTTCTGGCAATTGACATCCAGACCTCCTCTGGCCATTCCCGGCTTGACCAGGCAGCCATGGCAGCCGTCAGTGACTGGCGATTTGCGCCTGGCCGAAAAGATGGTCATCCTGCTCCGATGACGGTGTTGCTACCAGTTTCTTTCCAGCTGGTTCGGTAGCACCAGCCAGCTGAACCTGCCTGTTCGACGGAACGAAACAGTGACTGATTGTGAAAGCACCCCTGCTGGAAATGGAGAGCCATCTGGAGATCAGGTGTCTCCCGCGGGAAAGATCCCTGTCTGGAAGTCCAGCGATATCCTGCAGGGCAGCGGGGTGGTATGGATTGAACACGCGGGTGAGACCTACCAGTTGCGAGTCACCCGCCAGGGGAAGCTGATCCTCAACAAGTAAGATCCAGGGCGACAATCCTCCGCCGAGGGTTGAAATCTCTGCCGGCATTCACGACATTTGGTTGTCGTGGTTCTTGATCTCCGACTTGCTCCAACACGCGAGGGTCTCATGGGTATTCAACGGAAACCGAAGCTGGCCAGGATTTCATCATGCCTGGTGGGGATCGGCATCGCGCTGCTTGCCAGCCTGTATTTAACACCGGCCGGTGCCGAGCGTCGTTCCATCCGCCAGTGGACTCCCCTGTTTGACGGAAAGACACTGGACTCGTGGAAGAAAACGAATTTTGGTGGTGAGGGAGAAGTAGAGATCAGCGATGGGGAGATCCAGATGGACTTTGGATCCTCCATGTCAGGTATTACCTATACCGGCCCGCTGCCGACAACAGACTACGAGATTCAGCTGGAAGCGAAGCGAGTTGACGGGGTCGATTTCTTTTGCGGGCTCACTTTCCCGGTCCAGGATTCCTTTTGCAGTTTCATTGTTGGTGGATGGGCCGGAGCCGTGGTGGGACTCTCCAGTATCGACGGCAAGGATGCCTCGGAGAACAAGACAACCCGCTACATGAGTTTCGAGACAGGGCGATGGTACCAGATCCGGGTCAGGGTCACTGCCCGCCGCATCCAGGCCTGGATTGACGGCAAGCGGGTGGTCGATCAGAACATCGTGGGCCGGGAGATTTCCACCCGAAACGAGGTCGATCTTTCCCAGCCGCTGGGGATTTCCACGTGGGAGACCCGCGCTGCGCTTCGCAGTATTCAGATTCGACAGCTTCGCTCCAGGTGACTCCATGGATGAGCACTACATGAAGCTGGCCCTTGCCCAGGCCCAGCAGGCAGCCGAGGCGGACGAGGTGCCGGTCGGCGCGTTGATCGTCCATGGGGAAAGAGTCATTGCCCTGGCTCACAACCAGCGAGAGCAGTTAAACGATCCGACAGCCCATGCCGAGATGATCGCGATCACGCAGGGGGCCGAGGCGATCGGCGACTGGCGACTGGAGAGCTGTACTCTTTA
>CEWR01154940.1_pt1 | contig 13604 bp, 5 predicted proteins | sample 356321 | NCBI WGS metagenome assembly CEWR01 (sample SAMEA2621551, study PRJEB7988) | marine metagenome | biome: marine biome (ENVO:00000447); feature: mesopelagic zone (ENVO:00000213); material: "saline water (ENVO:00002010), including plankton (ENVO:xxxxxxxx)" | depth 790 m
GTGCGAATCTGGAGTGTTGGGTGGGGCGCGGAACCCGCCACGAGCGCCCAGATCGCTGACATGCGCTCGGTGGTCCGCGAGGCGATGGAAGAAGGCGCCTGGGGTTTGTCCACTGGTCTTGACTATCCACCCGGAGCCTACGCCAGCACCGAGGAGTTAATCGAGCTTTCCGAGGAGGCGGCGAAATTGGGCGGAATTTATCACACTCACACTCGCGCGAGCCTCCGTTCCAATGGACTTCTGGCGCCGTGGGAGGAGGCGCTGGAGATCGGCGACAAGTCCGGCATTCCGATCCACCTCACCCACTACCGACAGAGCGCTCAAGGCGCAGGGAGTCACCTCGATTATCTTGCTCTGGTTGATGACGCCCGCGATGCCGGCATGGACGTCACGTTCGATTGCTACACCTATCCTTATTCTGGCACGACAATAACGATCGGTCTGCCTCACTGGGCGAAAGACGGCGGCCCGGAGCGTCTGATGGCCGCCCTTCAGGATCCATCGGACAGGGCCAGGATGAAGAAAGAACTCTCCCGCGACAGGCTGGAGAACAATTGGCTGACCAATTTCACCCGACCGGAAAACAGACACTTCGATGGCCGATTGTTGACGGACATCGCCGAAATGCGGGGGCAGGAACCAGAGGACGCGCTTTTTGATCTCTTGATAGAGGAGAACCTGGGCATCTCGACGGTAGGATTAGGGACCAATCCCCATACGTTGCCTGCTTTTGTTTCTCACCCTGCAGGCATGATCGCCAGCGACGCAATACTGTTCGGCGAGTATCCAAATCCTCGAACCTACGGATGCTTCCCGATCGTGCTCGCAGAATTTGTGAGGGCGGAAAAGCACCTGCGGCTGCCGGAGGCGATTCGCAAGATGACATCGTTCCCGGCTCAACGTCTGGGCTTGCCTGATCGGGGGCTGTTGCGCGATGGTTTCAAGGCTGACATAGTCGTGTTCAATGCTGACACCGTTAAGGCGACGGCGACGAAGGCAGACCCTAAGCAGTACCCGGTGGGCATCGACTACGTGGTCGTCAACGGACGAGTGGTCATCGACGATGGAGAGAACACCGGTGTTCTTCCGGGCAGAGCGCTGCGTCGGGGCCGTTCGAATACATGAGCGCTAGCTCTCCAAGTCTTTCGTTGCAGGTTGACTCTGCAATCGGTTTCAGCCAAAATGCACAGTCATGACCGTTGATAGTGTCCGCTTTGGATTGATCGTTCCCACAGTCCTGATAATCCTCTTTATCGCCGCTTGCGGCGACAATTCCGAATCCCCAGAAACTGATAATTCGCCGTCTTACGTCGTCGAGTCACTGCCTCGCAAAGGCTCCGCGATAGCGCCGGGCAGCCTATTTGAAGCGAGGATTGAACATACCGCGACTTTGCTGGCCGACGGTCGGGTTCTGGCGGCAGGCGGAGTTGGCAGAACAGACGTTGAGCTTGCATCCGCTGAGCTATACGATCCGGACTCAGGAACCTGGTCTGCCACGGCGTCCATGGAACAGCCCCGGCATCGCCACACAGCAACGCTGTTGCTTGATGGCCGAGTGTTGGCGCTTGGTGGCAAAGTGGCGCAATCAGGCCAGAACGTCGCTGAGATTTATGATTCTGCGTCCAACACTTGGACCCTCAAGAGTCCGATGACGACGCCCCGCTGGAGCCACACGGCAACGCTGTTGCTCAACGGGACCGTGCTGGTGACTGGCGGTCGGGACGGCTCAGCGTTCTGGAATACAGTGGAAGTTTTTGACCCAGCCACCGATTCTTGGACAACCGTGCCCGGGATGTCAGTTGCGCGCTCTCAGCACACCGCGTCAATCCTTCCCGATGGGACTGTGCTGATTGCTGGAGGCAACGACAACGCCGAAGCGCTGTCGACATCCGAAATATTTGACCCTCTGAGCCTGAGTTGGACCGCTGGGCCGTCTATGGCGGATGCCCGATGGGCGCACACTGCTAATAATTTTGCTGACGGCCGAATCTTGATAATCGGTGGACGCAAAGGAAGCGTTAGCCTGTCGACGGTCGAGGTTTTCGATCCTGACGGCAACGGCTGGTCGCAATTGTCGAAAATGGATGTCGGTCGTCGAGGCCACAGCGCCACGATTCTGGATGATGGACGCGTTCTAGTTGCAGGAGGCGGAGGCAGCGTGGCGCTGAACACCTCTGAAATCTATGATCCATTCGGCGACGTCTGGTCCCGGACAGATAACCTGTTGGGGCCGCGTCGAGATCACACCGCGACGCTGTTGCGAACGGGCAATGTTGTGATCTCCGGGGGCAGGAGCGGCGTGTTCGCGTCGCTCAAACGCACAGAGCTTTATGACCCCGCTGCCGGATCATGGGCGGTCCGAGCGCCTTTGTTGGAACCGAGATGGGGGCATCTGAGCGTTCCACTGCCTGACGGCAATGCTCTGGCCATCGGAGGGTACGGTTTGTCGGGTCAAAGTCTGGCGACCGTAGAATTGTTGCTGGCCCCTTCACGTAAATGGACCAAGACCGCTCCAATGGCCGCAAGCGGTCGATGGGGTCATGCCGCCACCGTCCTTTCAGATGGTCGGACGCTGGTCACTGGAGGCGTTATCGGAGTGTCGGCTCGGTTGGCATCCGCGGAGATATACGACATGTCTACCACGACATGGATATCGGTCCCAGACATGGCCGTTCCGCGAGAACAGCACACCGCGACGCTCATGTCCGATGGTCGGGCTCTGATTGCTGGTGGGTGGAACGGGGAGCGTTCGTTGGCAGAAGTCGAGATATTCGACCCCGCTACAAATTCCTGGCTGAGAATCGATTCATTGGGCCATCCTCGTTGGGGTCATACAGCAACGACACTGCTCGACGGAAGAGTGTTAATCATAGGCGGTGTGGGTGCGGATGACCTGCCGACCGATACGGTTGAGAAATTCGATCCGGGTTTGGGAACCTGGAGCAGTGTAAGCCCTATGAGCCAACCCCGAGACGGCCACACCGCCACGCTGTTGCCTGACGGGAAAGTGCTGGTCATAGGCGGGGCAGGCGCCGACGCCCAGTCGTTGGACTCTGCCGAAATTTATGACCCGATCGCTGGCGCTTGGACTGACGCTGGAGTGATGGTGGAGCCTCGCCGACGCCATACGGCGACATTGCTTTCGGATGGCCGAGTTCTGGTGGTGGCTGGTTCCAAAGACGGCGTGAATCCACTGGCCTCTGCCGAACTGTATTCGCCATTTGCGGGCGACTGGTCTTCTGCCGGGAGCATCTCCGACGCTCGGTGGGGCCATATCGCCGTGCTATTGCCAGAAGGTGAAGTGCTAATCGCCGGTGGTTTCGGGTTCAACACCCTGCGAACTGTGGAGATTTACACGCCGGCTGGCGGAGGCTGGTCTTCGAGCGACCGCGCGGTCAAGCTCCGGCATCGAGAGTCGGGGTGCGAAGCGGGCAAGGTGTGCATTGTTTAGGGAGTTCGGGTCGCAGATGGGTTCGATTAACACAATAAGCTTGGTCATGCGTCGTCTCAAGGACGATTGGCAATTGATGGTCAGCATATTTCTGGGCATCCTGGTTGCCACAACGCTGATGTCGGGCGCGCCTGTTTATCTGGATGCGCTGGAGCGGCAGAGCATCGTTGGCTCGGTAGATTCTGCCGTTGCGCGTTTTTCAGACACGTACCTGACGATTATCACCGAGACAGATTTCGTGCCCGTTGAAGTCCAAGCAATTCAGGACACCAACGATGTGTATCTCGAAGCTATTGAGCGTAACGTCGCGCCGATTCATATTGGAACAAAACGCCATATTCGGATGTCGTTCCATACTGTGTCGCTCCCCAGCGAATCGACTCCGGGAGCGCCGGCCGGGAGAATAGCCGAGGGGTTCTTCCAGAACTATTCTGGTATCGAGGATCACGTCACTTTCCTCGCTGGCGGCAGCGCTTCAGATAGCGTTAAGCGCGGAACCCAGGGGCCGTTGGTCGAAGCGATAATTAGTGACGTTCTAGCTCAGGAATTTGACGGACTGTCGGTGGGCGATGTGGTGGTTCTCACCCCATCCGTGGCCGACCCTTCCCGAGTGTCTGCCCGCATTGTCGGAATTTTCCAACCGACCGACCCAACCGGAGATTATTGGCAGGGCGACGCGGAACCATTCGTGAACCCGCGAGTCCCAGACCCGGAAGGCGGCGAATCGACCCGCCAACCGCTGGTGTTGGGAATGTTCTTGACGGAGAACGTGCTGGTGCAAGCAGTGGGTTCGGCGTTCCCAGGCGCGGTTGTGGATTCTTCCTGGTACGGTTCTGTGGACAAGGAGATACTCAAAACATGGTCGAGCGGAGAGATGCGCTGGCGGATGGACGGCCTCACCGAGGAGTTAGCCCTGTCTCTGCCTGGCTCTTTCGTGCGAAGCGGGATTACCGTCCTTCTCGTTGAGTTTGAGCGATCCAGCTTCCTGGCTTCAGTCCCTCTGTTGCTGCTTATGACAGTGATGGGCGTCACGGTGGTGTACTTCCTGTTCATGATTGTGTCGTACCTTGCGCCTGCCAGAGAGAGTGACATCGCGTTGTTCAGGAGCAGAGGAACAGGCATGTACCGCCTGCTGAGACTGTACCTGATCGAAGGTTCAATCCTCACGCTGGTTGCGGTAGCCATCGCTCCGTTTCTTGCGCTGCTTGCAGTGTCGTTGTCGGGCACTCTGCCGTACTTCAACAATGTAACTGGCGGGTCGCTGCTTCCCGTCGCGTTCAACTGGGTTCCGTTCGTGACCGCGTTGGGAGCCGGATTGCTATGTCTTTTGGTGTTCGTAGTCCCTGGGGTGTTGGGCGCCAGAGCAGGATTAATCGTTCACAAGCTCCGGTCGTCTAGGCCGCCTTCGGTCCCGTTCGTCCAGAGGTATTACATAGATATCGGCTTGCTGGCGATCGGAGGCGTTCTGTTCTGGGAGCTTCAGGCGCGAGGCGAGTTGGTGTCAGGCGGGTTGTTTGACCAGCCTGACGTAAACGAAGCTTTGTTGGTCGCTCCTGTATTGTTCCTGCTTGTGGTGGCGTTGCTGTTTTTTAGGATTTTCCCGATGTTCGTGCGTTACATTGGCGGCGAGTCCCAGTCTCTAGTGGACCGGATTGCCACGGTGACTCTTATCGCGCTGGTTCTAGCGCTGGCAGTGCGTGAAATCAGGGCCGATGACCGAACGGGTTGGATTCCACAAGGAGCAATACTGGCTGGAGTCGCTGCTGCGTACTACGCCACTGCCAGGGCTGATTCTTGGACATTTCGCGTTCTCGGACTCCTTGCTCAGGCTGCGCTGATCGCACTGTTTATCTGGAGTGAACCCATCGACCCCGAGCAGTCATCAGTATTGTTTGCAGCCAGCATTGCCGTGACACTGATTGTTCCTTTACAGCTGTTGTACTACGCGCTTACGGCGTTCGCCAGACGCGCTCCGGTTTGGGTTTCGATGACGCTGTGGCACATGGCGAGAAACCCACTGCAGTACAGTTGGCTGATTCTGCTTCTCGTGCTGGTCAGCGGAATTGGCATTCTGGCAACCACAGTAGGAGCAACCCTGGATCGCAGTTATGAGGAGCGAATACGGTACGAGGTAGGCGCCGATGTCCGAGTTTCTGGCCTGCCCGCATATTTCGGCCGGCGAGATGGGGGCATCAAAAACATCTATGGGTCGTTGGATGGCGTGGACACACTGTCACTCGCCTTCAGGAGCGGAGGGAGGGTCGGCTCCGGCGACCAGGGCGTGCCGTTCAGCTTGCTCGCTTTGGAATCTGAGGGTTTCGACGTCTGGTATCGTGACGATTTCTCCACAGTCCCGTTGAACAATCTTTTGGCTCAATTGGGAAGGCAAGACCCGGTGGAACCGATATTGATTCCTGAAAACGCAACCCAGATCAGGATCTGGGCGAATCCGGCGGAGTATTACCAGTTGGTGTTCCTGTGGATTGTTTTGCAGGACCAAACCGGAAGAACCAGGATCGTGACAATGCAAGAGCTTGGATTCCCGGGCTGGCACCTGATGAGCGCAAACCTGCCTGATGATATGGTAGGGCCGCTGCGTGTTCTCGCTATTCAGATCAACGAACCAGGGTTTGGCGCTGTGGGAACAGTCGGGAGCGCAGTGTTTGACAACCTCCACGCGGTCATTGGCTCCACGGGGGAAGAGGTGCTTCTCGATGACTTCGAGAACAACCTTGATTGGATTCCTCTGGCCACAAGCGCGATCAGGTCAGACGAGTTGGCGTTGGTGTCGGATGTGGTTCATGATGGTGAAAGCGCTGCATGGTTCTCCTTCGGCAAGGAGACTAACCGAGGCACGCGCGGATTCCGCCGTGCGAGTGGAAACGGCAGAATACCAGTCATCGCCAGTTCATCCTTTGCCCGCGCCGCCGGGGCGTCACGAGGTTCAGTCCTGATCGTCGGCGTTTCTGCTGGACTCGTTCCCATCGAGGTCGTAGACGTAGTCGAATATTTCCCCACGATGGATCCCATCGGCGGCGGGTTCCTGATTTTCGATCTACCGACGTTGCTGAGTTACGTCAACGGACTGAATCCTATTGCCGAAGCTGGGGTCAACGAATTTTTCTTATCCGCGGACGACGATGACGGCCTCAAAGTGTTCCGGCAAGTGTCCGCCCTGGTGCGGAATCAGGGCCATGTGACAGGCGCCCAACCGGAACTCGAAGCTCTCGAACAAAACCCCCTGATTACGGCTGGTTGGCGGGCTATGGTGATAGCGGCAATGCTGATTATTGTATTCACGGCTGGGTTGGGTTACGTCGTTTACCTGCTGGCGTTTACCGAACGCAGTATCGGGGAGATGGCCGCCCTGAGATCGCTAGGGCTATCCAGCAAGCAAACCGCGGGACTTATCGGATTGGAGCACCTGATGGTGGCCTTTATAGGCCTGGGCATCGGGACATGGGCGGGATTCCAGATGAGCCGAATGATGGTGTCCGCTGTGACGCTCACCGACAGCGGAGGCAGAGTCCTGCCGCCTTTCGTGTTGACCACTGACTGGACGATCATGGGGCCGTTATATGGTGTGTTGCTGCTGATATTCGTCGGCGCTTTGTATAGCCTGGGGCGCCGCATGATCCACCTTGATCTCCACCGACTATCCAGATTCGAAGGCTGACGCAATTCTCATACGTCGTTGTCGAGATCGTCTATATTTGCTTGGACATCGCCTGGGATCAGGGCTCGTATGTTGCGTTTGACAACATCTTGAGGTGGTCGTATAGTCGGTTCTGTTCACTTCTGGAATGCTCGGAAATCTCCGATATTCAGGCACAAAAATAGGAGTAGAGTCAAAAATTTGACCAATATCGAAAATCCTCAAGCCCTGGAAGGCGTCCGGGTGCTCGACATCTCGGGGCCGGCAGGCTTCTACTGCACTAAGCTGATGGCTGATATGGGGGCCGATGTCGTTAGGGTTGACCCGCCTGATGCTGCCGTAGACTGCTACCCGGGGCCGTTCTATGGCGGCGAATCGGACAGAGATCACAGCATCTATCGGTGGCATTACCACACCAATAAGCGCAGCGTTCTCCTGGACATCAACAGTTTTTCAGGACGCGAAATTTTCGACTCTCTTCTTGGTGCGGCAGATGTCCTTGTGGAAACGTTTCGTCCGTCTGAAGCGATCGTCCTCGGCCTCGATGGATCGAGCCTTCGAGAGGGCTATCCGTCCCTTATCCACACGACGATAACAGGCTTCGGAGACGACAGCCCATATAGCGACTACAAGGCTACCGACATCGTGGCGCAAGCGATGGGGGGGCTGATGGCGATCACCGGTTTTCCCGAGGAAGCGCCCGATCAACTGGGGGGCGAGCAGGCCTACCATATGGCCTCCCTCCACGCCGCTGTGGGGACTCTGCTTGCCCTTCTAAGCCGAGATATGGACAGTATGGGCCGCGACGTGCAGGTGTCGATGCAGGATTGCGTGTCGATGGCAACGCTTCAAACAGCAAATTTCAACTACTACACCTGGGATGGAATAATCCGGTCTCGAACTGGACTAAACCACGCCTTCAGCGGCCAGAAACAGGCTTCAGAGAGGCTCAGCTACTCTCGGACATTGTACAAATGCAAGGACGGATGGATCGCTTACGCTGCTCATCTGGCGCCGCCGAATGCCTGGCGCAACACCGTGGCGTGGATGGCAGGTTACGGCGCTGAGCAGGAGTTGGGAGAGCAGAGGTTCGAGGACCCCGACGTCCGCGTCTCAGAGCAGGAGCGGATAAATCAGGTGATGGCCGATTTTGCCGCCCAACGCTCCGCCCAGGAACTGTACCACTCCGCCCAGAAACTGAGGCTTCTCTGCACCCCTGTCCAGTCTGTTGCAGACCTGTTAAAAGACGAACAGCTTGATGATCGGGATTGGTTCGTCGAAGTTGAACACCCGGAGATCGGCGAAACATTCACCTATCCAGGCGCGCCGTACAAGCTATCGGAGACCCCGTGGCAGATACGAACACGGGCGCCCCTGGTCGGCGAGCACACGTGTGAAGTTCTGGGCGAATGGCTGGGGTTGTCGTCCGATGAGGCCGAAAAACTCGTGGCTCTGGAGTCATCGTAGAATGAACGATAGTTCAACTCGCCTGCCGCTTGCGGGAATCCGCGTCGCCGACTTTGGCTGGATGATCGCTGGCCCTCTGGCTACGCGGCCCCTGGCGAATTTCGGAGCAGAGGTCATACGAATCGAATCCTCGGCACGCATCGACGAAATCCGCGCTCTCGGCCCCCGTCCGGAAGGCAACACGAGCCCCAACGTGGCCGGAGTGTTTAATGACTGCAACACCTCCAAACTCAGCATGACCGTTAACCTGGGAACGCCCGAAGGCATCGAGCTAGCGAAAGAGGTTGTGAGTGTCAGCGATGTGGTCACAAACAACTTCCGTGGCGACCGCATGGGCCGTTGGGGACTGGCATACGAAGACCTCGTGAAGCTCAAACCAGACATCATCATGCTGGGCATGGCGATGATGGGCACGACCGGAGTCCATCAACATTACGGCGGCAACGGCATCAATATCATCGCCGGAGCCGGCATCAGTGGGATCACGGGATCACCTGACCGCCCTCCGGTGGGCACGGGGTCATTATACCCGGATTTCAGCGGCAATCCGAACCACGCAACGCTGGCAGTTCTGGCGGCATTGAGGCACCGGAACCGCACAGGAAAAGGGCAGTTCATCGACCTGGCGCAGTATGAGTCCACAATCTCTTTGCTGGGCTCCAGCGTACTACAGTACACCACACTGGGCAGCGTTCCAGTTCGACCCGGAAACCGCTCAAGGTGGGCCGCTCCTCATGGAGTGTATAGATGCGCCGGAGACGATAGATGGTGCGCGATCGCCGTTGAGACTGAAACCGAATGGGACGGCTTGCGCCGCGCTATGGGAGACCCGGCGTGGGCAATGGAGGATCGCTTCCAATCCGTGGCCGGACGAAAAAAACACGAGGACGATCTGGATGAATTGATCGAGGAATGGACCAGTGGTCGGAAAGACCATGAAGTGATGAGATGCCTCCAAAATCAGGGCGTCCCAGCAGGTATGGTGCAGAACTCCAAAGACCTGGTGGAAAACGATCCAGGGTTCAGAAAACGGCACATCCGGGTTTTGGAACATCCCGAAATCGGAGAGATGACGATTCACGGAGAGACCATATCAATATCAGGTGTGGAGCCTATCGTAGAACTTGCTCCGCATATGGGAGAGCATACAGAATATGTTCTGAAGGACCTTCTCGGAATGCCGGAAACTGACGTCGATCAACTCTACGTGGACGGAGTTCTGAATTGAAGCACGCCTTAACGGAAACCGGCGACAATTCGCTCGACAATCACTGAACACCGGGAAAACTGGCGGACGTAACTCTCTGATATGTTAGACATTCTGAAAAAAATCCTCTCCGCATGGCCGATGGTCATCAAGCGGAGTCTGGCAAACTGGCGGCTACTGTCGTCTGTGGTCGTTGGCGTGTTGTTGGCCTCGGCCATCATGGCCGGCACCGTTATCTACTTTGAATCCCTCAGAGACCTGGCGTTGGTTGGCGAGTTATCTAAGCACAAGGCAGAGGACTTGGACATCCTCGCCAAAGCCACGAAAGGGCCGACCACTCAGGAAGAATACGCCCTGGTGAGGCAACTAGTCGAAGGTGAGATCAACTCCCAGATTGGCTGGCTGTCCCGGGACATTTTGCGGGGCGGAAGGTCATCAACGTTTTTTGCAACTCAACCGGGAAAGGAGGCTGAGGCAGGCGACAACAGCTCGCGAAGTTACTTTACGTTTCTTGCCGACATCGCGGAGCACTTAACGATTGTTGAGGGCAGAGGGCCTCGCGATCAAATAATCGCCGACCCAGATGGTAATCCGGTGACGCTGGAGGCATTAGCGCCGGTGGAGGCCGCGAGAGAGTTTGGCGTTGAAATCGGCGGCAAAATCTCGGTGGTTCCATATTGGTCAGACGCGACCCCATATGCCAGCGTCGTCGTCGTTGGCCTTTTTGAGCGCTCAAATCCTGAAGCCCCAATCTGGCGCCTCCATGACGATGTGTTCCTGTCTCTCACCTCTGGCGGCGATTTCATCACGATTCCGTTTCTCGTTTCCGAAACCACGCTATTGAGCGGTGTCGGTGGCGCGTTTCGAGATATGAACAGCAACTACGGCTGGCTGGTAGACATCGATCACGAAAGCCTCGACGCGTCAAACGCGACACAGGCGCAAATCAACGTGCGTTCTTTGGATGGGCGTCTTCGCAGCGTCATTCGATATCGTCAAATCACGATTCTTGACGATGCATTGTCTGAGTACGACTTGCGATTGTTGTTCAGCAAACTGCAAATGTTTGTGGTTCTGATACTGATCGCTGTGGTTGTGTTGTATTACGTCGTAACGATCTCCGCTCTGGTCGCCGAACAGCGCAAGAACGAAATTCTTCTGTTGAAGGGGAGGGGGGCTACCTCCGGCCAGATTCTCGCAGTGTTCGTGCTGGAAGGCACAACCATCGCGGCAATCGCAGTCGTTATTGCTCCAATACTCGCGGCGTTCGCCATCAGCCTGCTGGGATTCACGCCCGCATTCACAGACCTCAGCGGCGGCGAAAGGCTGCCAGTGCAACTCTCGCAGGGCGCATACATCATGAGCGCGTTGGGCGGATTACTGAGCCTGGGCGCTCTGATGATTCCGGCTATCGAAGCGTCTCGCTCTGGCGTCAGCCGCCAACGTCAGGACTCGGTTCGCCCGTCTCAGTTGGCATTCTTTCAGCGATACTACCTCGATGTGATGTTGTTGGCAGTCAGCATAGTGCTGTTCCGCCAATTGACGGAACAAGGATCTTTGGCTGCAATGAATCTTCTGGGCGAGGTGGCAGTCAACCAACTGCTTCTTGCCGTTCCTGCTATCACGCTTGTGGCGGCGGCTATGGTGCTTTTGAGGCTTTTCCCAGTGGCGCTGAATCTTGCCAGCCGAATCATGTCTCCCCACCTGCCGCCCGGACTCGTGTTGGGCCTGTGGCAAATGGCGCGGAACCCCACCCACTACGCTCGACTGGCTCTGCTGTTGATCCTGATGGCGGGCCTGGGCATCTTCGCCGCGAGTTTCGGTGGCACGCTCGAGCGTAGTTTCGAGGAACGAGTGCTGTACTCGTCAGGCAGTGATATAAGACTGGTGGGTGTCTCTCAGAGGAGCAGCGGACTGACCAGGCCGTTCACCAGAGGGTACGAGATGCTCGACGGCGTGTCCTACGCCAGCCCGGCCCTGAGAAGCACAGGCTCCGATCTCTCCCGAACGACTGGCGGGATTTACACAATGCTAGGGGTGGACGCTGATAGTTTTACCGATGTCGCCTGGTTTAGAGACGACTTCGCCGACGACCCGATCGCTGAGATTATCGACGGGTTGAACAGTCGGGAACACCAGCTTGGCTTGCCGTTGCCAGATGACGCCCGCGCGGTGGAGATTTTACTGAAAGCGGACCGGCCTCACCCATCCGTGTTCATCGCAGCCCGAATCAAAGACTCCAATGGCCGGTTCTTCACTTACATGATGGGCGCTCTCGAAACCAGCAACTGGAGGTTGATGACCTTCCAGCTATTCGAAGGGAAAAACACGCGATGGAATCTGTTCCCATCACGTCCTCTCACGCTTGTCTCATTGGCGCTCGGTGAGACCGATGGTCAGAGCCGACTGATGCCTGGTTCGTTGTTGATCGACACCATACGCGCCCGCCGTGCAACTAGCGAAGTGGAGGTGTTGGAATCTTTCCAGAACATCGAAGGTTGGAACATACTCCATGAGATTGACGAGGCGGCTCAGGATAGAATCCGGCATTCTGAGGTATCGGCCCGAGGCGATGGCGCGTTGATGTTCGCATGGTCGGGGGGGCCTGCCCTGACCGCGAGAGGAATTTACCCGGGAGGCGACCCTGACCCTATACCAGTCGTTGCCAGCGCGTCCTTCCTGAGAGGCAGCGGCCACAAACTGGGAGACGAAATCGAGGTGTCAATGGGTGGTCGTCGGCTCAACGTGAAACTCAAAAACACCGTTGACTACTTCCCGACCCTGAACACCTTCGACGGCCAGTTCCTCATCGGTGATCTGGACACGCTCGTTGACGCCGCGAATCTGGGTCAGATGAGGGGAGAATTGACAGCAAACGAAATGTGGCTGTCAACTGATCTTGAAGGCGCGGATCGTGAAATCTTCGTCGATGGGCTCAGGCTAGGAAAACCCCTGCCGGTGGCTAAATTGGTCGATCGACAGCTTGATCTATCTGAGGCGCAACTCGACCCGCTGGTCCTCGCGGGGTGGAGAGCGCTGTTGCTGATCGCCTTCGGCGCGATTCTCATTCTCAGCAGCCTGGGATTCCTTGTTCACGCCTATGTGTCGTTCCGAAATCGGGAATTGCAGTTTGCTCTGATGCGAACGATGGGGTTTGCGACGCGCCAATTGGTGGCCCTGATGTGGTTGGAACAGGCTCTGGTAATCGCCGTCGGCATGGCGCTGGGAACCTGGATGGGCGGCAGGTTAGGCTCGACAATCATGCCATTCCTGGGGCACGACGACCAGGGATCGCAAGTTATCCCGCCGTTCGTCATTGAAGTAAGCTGGGCCAATTTGCTTGTCACCTACGCGGCCATGTCAGTGATATTCACGGTCATTATCCTGGGCGTCATACTCTTTATTCAAAGAATGTCCCTAAGCCGGGTTCTGCGAATTGGCGATAATTAACCTGAATACTTGGCCTCTGAAAAAGTTGCTATGCCGGACGCAGTAGTGATCGGCGGTGGCCCTGGCGGCGGCACGGCGGCAACTCTTCTCGCTCGCCGTGGATACAGCGTGGTCCTTCTTGAACGCGAAATTTTCCCCCGCGCCCATGTTGGAGAGTCCCTATTGCCCGCCAGCATGCCGGTGTTGGAAGAATTGGGCGTTCTCGGCCAGATCGAGAGCGAGAACTTCCCCAAAAAGTACGGCGCCACGATGGTTTGGGGTCGGGACGACACCCCTTGGAGTTGGTATTTTCGAGAGACCAACCGAACTTATCCCTACGCCTATCAGGTGTCCCGGCCTCGATTCGACCAGATTCTTCTGGACAACGCGAAATC
>CEWR01159042.1_pt1 | contig 13587 bp, 11 predicted proteins | sample 356321 | NCBI WGS metagenome assembly CEWR01 (sample SAMEA2621551, study PRJEB7988) | marine metagenome | biome: marine biome (ENVO:00000447); feature: mesopelagic zone (ENVO:00000213); material: "saline water (ENVO:00002010), including plankton (ENVO:xxxxxxxx)" | depth 790 m
TGGTGTTGGAATAACAAACTTAATTCCTGATTCCCTACATTTTGTTGCAAACTCTAATTCTCTGATAAAAAATCCATAACCTAGATGAATCGCATTAATATCTAAGTAAGGTTTCAATGCATCTTCATTTTTACCAATTTGATAAGATTCATATGATTTAAAATTATGTAATTAATACCGATATTCATAAGTAAAAACTACTAGTGTTTCAATTCCTAATTCTGATGCAGTTCTTAAGATTCTAGTTACAATTCCACGACTGACTACAACTAATAATTGTTAATTTCTAGATGTTCAGATATACTATTTATTGCTTATATAACAAGTTTTTTGTGAGATTAGCCGATTAAATAATATTACATAGATATTAATTATTTTTTTAATTTGTTATAATCACAACAGGTATTCCTTTTATTTTATTCATCCTTCGATTAATAAGTTGATAAGCATTCTCATTTATTCTATCTACATATCTTAGTTCAATAATTATAGCCTTCAATTCTTTTCTTCCTAAAATTATCTTTTCTGATTTACGAATTAATTTTCTTGTTTTTAGAATGTCCAAATCTTCTGTTATTAAAATTCTTAAATTAAAATCGTCTGTTACTAACAATTTAATCATATTCTCTCCTCTCAATTTTGTTCGCTTTCATCCTGAATCAATTTATAGCATTTCCTGAAATTTGACCATACAATTTTAACATTTTCTAATTCTGTTAGTTGTGAATTTTTTTCTAAGAAAATGGATTGAGGCTTTAATCTATTATGCACATCATTAGACTCCTCTAATTCTTTAATCTTTATTCTCTGTTGAAATACTCCAACTTCAATTTCTTCAGCCATTAATAATAATTTTAAACTCAGTTCTTATGTTTTTTGTGATATTTAGTTTTTTTCATATTCAACCTCTAGTTACTAATCATTTACTCATCACCAGTCCACTTACTTGTTAAATAATCGACACAAGACTTATGCTCATAGTTATCATCGCTTCAAATTATGAGCCTCATTTCATCTTAAATGGGTATACACTTAAACTTCTCTTCTCATTGTTGAATTATTATTTAATAATTCAACAACCGTATTAAGTACATTGAATAAGGTTATCCTTACTATAATATCCTAGCATCCAAATTTTATTATTTCAGACTGATCTTTGTATTTGATATTTAAAATAAAGGAATTAATCAAATACTAATTGAAAGTAATATGGACTAGAATATTCTCTTCATTATTCTTCATTTAGACAACGTTTGTTTTTGAGCAGCTGTAATCTGGAGGGTACTATTGCTTAGACACCTTGTTAGTAGTAGTTTTTGTTTTTATGTAATATATTCCTACTTTTAAGTTTGATAAATCAATTAGTAACTCATGTTCCTTTTTTAATACTTTCAGAGTTAATGTTGTAACATCTTGCCCAAGACTATTGTAAACAATAATTTCTGCTAATTCATTTTCATTTCCTATAATAGTTATCTGGTTATTAGTTGGATTTGGAAAAATTTGAAAATTATCTATACCAAAAATATTAACACTCTTCATTTGTGAGTGTTCAAATTGTCCATCAAAATCAGTTTGTTTTAACCGGTAGTATGATAGTCCTGAATATGGTTTATTGTCGGTTGCTGAATAACTTTGTAAAGAAGAAGAGTTTCCAACAGCAATAACACTAGATATTCCTTGCCAATCATATCCGTTTTTAGAACGTTCTATTGTGAAAAAATCATTATTAATTTCTGATACTGTTTGCCAATTCAATAAAACAGAACGTTTCTTTTTTTTCAGTTTTACAGCAAAATTGAGAAGTTTTATTGGTAAGACTATACTAGTTTCATAAGGTTGTTGTACTCCTTCTGCTACATTAAAATTGCTACTCGTTTTATAAGTGTACATTACCTGTCCTACTGAGTAACTGACTGTTGCACCCGCTCCTGTTGCTTCACCTCCTGCGGCAGTTGGGCTTTCTTGTGCGTATAATACTTCTAAGCATATGAGAAGAATCATAACTATTATTACTTTTATATGTTTCATAAGGTGATTTGTTAAGTTATTTTCTCTTTAGATATAAGAGCAAAAAGAAATACCAAAGTAAAAACTCCTTTGGCATTTCTTGCTTAGAATCGGACTGCTAAATAGTTATAATTATTAAACATTAAAAAGCACGAACAGCTCTAACATGAGTATTACTGGTCTTAATATTCGTGAACTGGGTACCACTTCCCATACGCTGAACCCACACATACGTTTCATTGAGATCGTAGAGCATAGAAGAACAATATTTGTCAGGATAGGGGGTAGAAAAACCGCCAATTGCTGCGTTTTGTAAATATATTTCATTTAATTCAAATTTGGTTGGTAATCGCCAATCCATAAATTTTGCCCCATCTATACTGTGGTTTGCTGGATCGTTAATAACGTTTTTAGATTCATGCCATTCCTCTGAAATTGATTGGTCTTGTGTTTCAGCTACAAGACCATGTTTACCATCTGATGATATTCTAAAAACATAACCACCCAATTCTGGATGTAAACCAATAGTGTATGTTTTTTCTCCTGCTGTTTTGGCGTATAGTGCATAAGGCACACTCATTAATTGGCTTATACCTGTAACATTATAAGACGTACCTCCTGTTAGGTCTGTTTCTGTTTTTATAAAGTAAGTATCGTTACCCCAATTAATAGTAGTGAAATTTCCACTTACAACTGTTCCTACACCTATTTCTAAACTTACTAAACCATTGGTATTTGTAGTTGAGGTTTGTGTTTCTACATAAACGGCTGTTCCTGTTGCTCCACCTTGTAATATGCTTATTTGTATTCCTAAAGCTTGACTTGTTACAAGAGCATTTCCTGCATCTCTAATTACTGCTTGGTAGCTCATTTTTTCTGGAGCCTGAGCAAAAGCACTTGCTGTTAGTGTTACTGCTGTTAGTAAAGTGTATAATTTCTTCATAGTGGTTTAATTTTTAATGATTTTAAATGTTTTTACTGCTTGATTTTCTTCTATTACTTTTAAAAAATAAGTTGCTTTTGGCAAACCTTCCATTTTGATGGAAGTATTACTGGCTGTTACTTTTTTGTTTTCAATTACCTTTCCTTGCATATCAAATAAATGATAGCTTAAGTTTTTAGTTAAATCTACTTTTAATGTTAAATAATTAGTAGTTGGGTTAGGATAAACGCTCATTTTTAAATTAATAGAAGTTTCGTTTATACCTGTTGTTACAGAAATTTCAAAAGATTGTTGCACGCCTTGTGCTACACTTCCGTTTGTTCCTGTGGCAGTAGTGTAAACTACTTGTCCTACCGAATAACTGGCTGTTCCGCTAGTTCCTGTTGCCTCTCCACCTGTTACAGTTGGGCTTTCTTGGGCGTGTAAGCCTCCTAAGCCTAAGAGAAGAAACGCTACACTTGTAATTGTCTTTTTGTGTTTCATAAGTTAATTCATTTTTAATTATTTGCTAAAAGTATTATTCGGTGGTTTTGTGTTGTTTTTTTGTTTAATAACATCAGCTGGTTGAAAATAATCTCTGTGTTAGCATTAAAATCATATAATTTATAACCATCAGAATAAACAACTGTAAGTTTTTTTCTATCAGACAATTCCTTATGCTGCGCAATACCATTAGTCATAATTCCGTAAAAACTATTACAAACGGTAGATCCATCGGTATAAAAAAGAAGGTTTACTGATTCAGTAGACATTGATGAGTATTCTTCAGTAGTATTCAGTTGACCCTTCGTAATCGTTAAAGGAGAACCTCCACTAAAGTCCAAACCTGCTTTATTTTCAAAATACCACGTATTTGCTTCACTTTGAGAAAAACAATTAACAACACTCACCAATAAAAGGCTAAGAATAAAAAAGGTTTTTAATGAAACGATCATTGGTCTTCTAACAGTTTTTATTTTCATAACATTATCATGCTTTAATTCTCTAAAATTTTAAATTCTGTTCTTCTATTTTTTTGATGTCCAACTTCTTTTTCTTCTTCTGTTGACAATTGCTCAATCTTCAAATCTGTAACAACTAATTGTTTTTCACCATAGCCTTTTGCAACTAATCTATCTTTAGCAATACTTTTATTTAATAAATAATCTACACATGACTGTGCTCTTTGTTGAGATAGATTTTTATTGTAAGCATCGCCACCCCTAGAATCGGTATGTGCAGAAAATTCAATTTTCATTTTAGGATTAGTCTTTAACAGCTCAACCACCTTACTTAATTCATTAAAAGAAGATGCTCGCAAAGAGGCTTTGCTATAATCATAAAAAATATTGTTTAGCACTACTTTTTTACCAACCTCTAACTTATCGAGCTTAATAAATTTTTCTACTACCTGAAAAGCCGCAGTATCTGGCACATTAAAGTTTTCTGAATAAAATAAATAATCCTCTTTCTTTACGCTTATCCCGTAATCTCGTCCAGCAGGTAAAGAAACCATAAAACGACCTGTGGAACTGTTGGTTTCAAAAGTCCCCACAAGCTTATCTTTCGTATTATCATAAATTTCTAGCGTAGCTAGTATTTTTTCAGCTGTTTTACGATCTGATACTACCCCTTTTAACAACGTTAATTTTGGCTTATTAAGCTCATCTAAAAATGATACGCGATAAATATCTCTCTTTCCTTTACCTTCTTCTTTTATAGAAGTATAATACCCATAATCACCACTAGCAGTTAAAACAAAACATACATCATCAGCGCTTGAATTAATAGGGTAACCAATATTAATAGGTTTACTCCAGCGTCCTTTTATGTTCTCTGTTTTAAAAACATCATAACCACCCATTGTATTATGGCCTCGAGAACTGAAATAAAGCGTTTTACCATCTGGATGAAGAAATATAGCATCCTCATCCTCTACAGAATTGACCGTTGAGCCCAAATTCATAACATTACCCCATTCTCCTTTTTTGTTTTTAGAAGCCTTATAAATGTCCTTTCCGCCCTGGCCTCCAGATCTATTACTCACAAAGTAAATAGTATTACCACTGGGTGAATAACATGCTGAAGTCTCTTGATTTTTTGAATTAATAGGTTCAGGAAGCTCTTTTGGTTCACTCCATTGATCTCCCTCTTTTTTAGAAACTAAAATATTTCCAACTCCCTTTTTATTATCCCTATACAAAAACAACTTTTGACCATCTAAAGACAATCCAACTGTTGCATCATGAAAGTAACCATTAACAGGTCTTCCTAAGTTAACTGCCTTAGTCCATTTGTCATTTTCTTTTTTTGAATAATAGATATCCTCATAATAATCATCTAACCCTTCATCTTTATTTCCTCCTGTAGTGTTAGACCTTCTTGATGTGAAAAATAATTCAGACTCATCAGCCGTAATTACAGGAACATACTCTTCATTTTCGCTATTTACGGCTTCACTTAAACTCTCTACTTTAACATTTAATGGTATCTTTATTAATTCTTTAGCGTAATTACACGCTTTAATATTCTGATCTATACCATTAATTAATTTTGGTTCAATCTTATTTTTTTTGATTTTTGACAGTTGATACTTTTTTATCGCATTATCAAAATCATTTTTAAGATGGTAGGCTCGGGCAAGTTGATAGATAAAATATCCATCTAAATTTTCATCTAAAGAATATGCTTTATTTAAATAATTAATCCCTTTTTCTAACTTCGATAAATACACATAACAATCTCCTATTTTAGCAGTTAGATTAGAACTACTAGAATTAAATTTATTAGCTAATAAATATTGCTTTAAAGCATCATTATAATTCCCACCAAAATACTTTAAATCACCTACTTGATACTGCTGTAAAGCAATCTTAAATTCAGCTGATTTTGACTTAAAATTAGACTTTGTGAATGCCACATCATTTTGTCCAAATAAAGTCAAATTACTTAGTAACACTACTAAAATCAATAAATTCCCTTTTCTCATATTATATTTCACCATGATTTTCTAGTCATTTTATCAACACTTACTTTACTTAGTTCATTAAAACTAGTCAACAGTATGCTTAAATATTGGGTATCTATTTTAATGCCATATTTTACTTGAATTAATAAATTATTCACCCTACTTGTAGAAGAAATAAGCGCTGCTCGATTAACAATCCAATCTATAACAGAATCATTGAGCTCATGATCTAACCTCACTTTCAAGCATTCATTTTCGCACAATAATATTTGTAACATAATTTTCTGATTGTTAGTTAAAGGAAGACTGTTGTTGCACACAACAGCCCTCCAACTAAACTAAACCGGTAATTCATACCGAGTTTACACACTAATAAAATTTTAGAATTGATACTTACATTCATACTATCTAAATCTAGCACTTGACCGTCCTCTTCCACTAGAGAAAGGATTTGGGTTTTGGAACCTAACAAATATCTCTGGACCGCCTGATCCGCCTGTGGCAGCTGTTAATCCTGAAACATTCATATCATATGCAAATCCTATAGCAAAATTGGCGAACTCAAACTCTACCGATGGCGAAAAAGAATCGCCAATGCGATAATAACCACCAAAAGCAATGGCCATCTCTTTAAATACGCCTGTGTATTTAGATTCTTCTTTTAACATATACCGAAACAACATTCCTGCAGTTACTTGTCTTGCCGGCCCTTGCATGTAAACTAACAACTTCGGTTTAAAGGCCATCTTTGTATTGGCTACCCCAATATGCGCATCACTATGAAACGCCCACTTAGAGTATAGTTTATCTACATCACCAAATTCAACAGCCGTTTTAGGTCTGGTAATGTGATAAAAGGCTAAGCCTGATTTTATAGAAAATTGATCTTGTGAACTTAAGGTCTTGGCTCTTGTTCCATAAGCCCACAAGGCTCCTACTGAAAAATCTACAGAACTACCTCCCTCAAAAGCCATTGTTTCATTTGAGCCTGCTGAGGCATCAAAACTTTGTCCGTTAAATTGAGAATCCCATTCTAAATTGTTAGGGTTCATACTATTTTGTCCCCAAGAGCTTAACAAACCAACAGAACCGGTATTCTTTTCATCTAAATACAAAACTCCTGAAAGTGCTAAAGATATTTTTGTTGTCGCAAATTTAGATGCTCCTGCTACATCTTTATACACATTTAATCCTGTACCTATATACCCATTCTTCGACTTGTTTTTAAACAAACCTCCATCCAACATTACAGAATAGGTTTTATAAGGGTTTCCTATACTGCCCCATTGGTCTCTATAATTGATCACCCCTCTTAAATCGCCATTAAATATACCTGCTGTTGCTGGATTGGTGGTTAAAGGCATGGCATCCCACATGGTAAAATGAATATCTTGTGCTGTTACACTTAAGCTTGCTATAGAAAGTAGTAATGTTATAATTAGTTTCATGGTCTATTTTTTATTGGTTAAATAAAAATATGCTCTAATTTAATTCAGAGAATATTTTATACACCTGATATCTTCTTTTTTAATAAATCGGTGTTGTTTATTTATAGTTTGGTGTCTGAACAGTCGCAATCCTTAAAGAGTGCTATTGTTTATAAAGTTTGTTTCCAGTAGTTTTAGTTTTTATATAATATACTCCAGAACTAAGTTTAGATAAATCAATTATTACTTTAGTTTCATTATTTTCAATTTGCTGAGTTAATAAGGTGATATCCTGTCCAATGGTATTATATATATTGATTTTATCCAATTCATTTTTACACCCAAATATTGTAAACTTATTGTTGGCTGGATTTGGATACATTTCTATTTGAGAATTATCCGTCAATTTAATATTAACACTTATAGTATATGAATAAGTGAATTGTCCATCAAAATCAGTTTGCTTTAAACGATAATAGGATATTCCTAAGTACGGTTTGCTATCTATAATGGAATAACTAAGGAGTGATGAAGAATTTCCAGCACCATCTACTCTAGTGGTATTTTCCCAATCAAATCCATTAAGAGAATGTTCAATTGTAAAAAAAGCATTGTTAATTTCTGACACTGTTTGCCAATTTAATTTAACGTCACCTTTAGTTGCTTCTGCCATAAAATTTACGAGTTCAAAAGGTAAAGCAGATGAGCATAGAGTACCAGTTGGTATAATTCTTACTCCAGCTAATACGAATCTATTATGATTACTACTAGAAGTTGAAGTTGGATTTTCAGAGCCAACAAGCGTAATTAACTTATGATTAGCTGTTGCTGATGTGCTTCCAGTAGCACCCAAAATATCAATTCCTTCAGTATAACCTGTAGCGGGAGTATGTGTCCTATTTTGTCCTCCACTAGTGCCATAAATAAAAATTTCAGAAGGAAGAACAGGCACTGATGGGTTCAAAACAACTGTTGATGAACCTGTTGAATAGCCTGTACCAGCAGTACATACTGTTGTAATTTGATCAACATCTTTCAAGGTAACGGCCAATGTATAATACGCGTTATTACCTCCAATAAAAGGGTCAGATATACTAAAAGTGGGAATAAATATACTTGAACTTGCTAAATTAATTTCAGCTTCTCTTAAGTACCAAATTTCTACTCTCTGTAAACTTCCACTAATAATAGTAGACTCAACTGCAAAATTCATAGATTGTCCACCATAAGTAACTGCTGTAACATCATTTGTAACGTCATCATCTTCTATTGCAATAATATATATTAGCACTCTATCTGCTCCAAATCCGATCGTATGTAAGTTTAAAGTGGACGTCCAAGAATTCGAAAGAGACACTTGGCCTAAAAGAAAGTGAGAAGTTGTGAGAAAAATCAAAGATATTAGTGCGTATTTCATAGTTATTTATTCATCTATAGATAAGGGTTTTTGATGTTTATTTTTAACCAAAAAAGTTTTTTCTCAAGTAATTATTTTGTTTCTTGCAAAAGAAGGGGTTACTGCAAACGTGTTAACGTGTTAACGTAATATCTCCTTTTTGTTCTGCTCTTGTTCCATCTAAAAAAGTAGCTTCGAGGTAATAAACAAAAACACCATTATTCATTGGTTTACCTCTAAAGCTTCCATCCCAACCTTCATCCAACCCATTGGTCTGAAAAACTTTTTCTCCCCATCTGTTATAGATTAAAAAATTAATTGATCGTACTCCAACTCCTCTTACAAATAACAAGTCATTATTTCCATCTCCATTGGGTGAAAAAATATTAGGAACAAAAATTACATTCTCATAATCTACTATTACCGTGGTTGTTCCGCTAGCAGAACAGCCATTGGCATCAACCATAGATACTGTGTAAGTTATCGTTTCTTCTGGTGTTGATATCGGTTCTGTACAGGTTACGCAGCTTAACCATGTTGGTGGTGTCCAGGTATAATTTCCAACTGATCCTACTGCCGTAAGATTAGCACTTTCTCCTAGATTAATGGTAACATCAGGATTTACAAAAATAAATGGTACTGTATGTACAACAATAGATAATGTTGTTGTACTTGAGCCACTACTATTGGTTACTTTTTGCGCTATACTATAGGTTCCTTGAATATCAAAACAAACATTACTTGGATTTTGATCGGTTGATGAAACTGGTGTTCCTCCGTTTATAGTCCATAACCATGTTGTTGCTCCTGTACTTTGATCAATCAAATTAATACAATCGCCTTCACAAATAGAATCAGCACTCAAGGTAAATAATGATACTGGTGCAACACAAGAATTTACTGTTACTATCACAGTATTAATTGATGTACCACAACTATTTGTTAGTGAATAGGTATAGCTTGTTGCAGCATCTACCCCAGGATCAAACATTCCTGTTGATGATAGCATTACTGGTAACCATGTACCGCCAACTTCTGCTCCCACTCCTAGTTCGGTAAACAAATCTGATGCTGGATCTGTTGCACAGAAAGCAATTGCACCATCAACTCCTGTATTAGGAGATTGAGTCATCGTTAAATTTAATGTGACTATAGAATCACAACCATTTATTGATCCTCCAACTACTGTAAAGGTTGGCGTGTTAGTAGAAGCGCTATAAACATAGCCATCTATCCACATAAAAGTGTTACATGCGTTTTGTGTATCCGTACCTGTAACTGAGGTGTTAATCGTTAAGTTTAAATTTATAATAGAATCACAACCACTTGCTGCCCCTCCAAAGATGGTATCTTGAGCTATCATGTTATTAGAAGTATAAGTTATACCATCTATCCACGTAAAGGTGTTACACGCGTTTTGTGTATCAGTACTTGTAACAGATGTATTAATCGTTAGGTTTAACATTGTAATAGAATCACAACCACTTGCTGCCCCTCCAAATACAGTATCTTGAGCTGATGTGTTATTGGTAGTATAAGTTATACCATCTATCCAAAGATAAGAGTCACATGCTGTTTGTATATCTGTACTTGTACCTATATTATTAATGGTTAAATCAAGTGTGACAATAGAATCACAACCATTCGCTGCACCTCCAAATACAGTATCTTGAGCCGTTGTGTTATTGGTATTATAAGTTATACCATCTATCCAAAGATAAGAGCCACATGCTGTTTGTGTATCTGTAAATAAGCCTGTAGTTCCTGAGTTAGTAATGACAAAGTCTAGGGTATCTTTACACCCTCCATTATCTGTTACAATAACTTGGTAGTTACCTGCTGTTAAACTATCTGCTGTGGACGTGCTATCTCCATTATTCCAAACATAGGTAAATGGCAATGTGCCTGTACCTCCGTTAACGGATACAGTTACTGTTCCACTAGAATCGGAACAGGTTTCGTTGGTTTGAGCACTAACAGATAGTATTGGGGGATTGATACAGTTACATCTAGCAACCGTAACACTTTGTGTTAGTGTATCATTTCTACATGCATAATTTAAAACAAGTGTAACATTATATGTACCTGCACTTGTAAAAGTGTGTGAAGGGTTAATTGCTGATGATGTATCGTTTACTCCTGATGTGGGGTCTCCAAAATTCCAAGAAATAGAAGTAATTACATCATTAACTGTAGGTACTGTAAAATCACCCTCAAGACATAAATCGCTAACGCTAAATAGAGCTGGAGCTGGTTTATATATATAGGAAGCAAAGGTGGGTAAACCCCAGCTACAAACTCCACCAACTAGAGCAACTCCATTCTCAACATAATTACAACCCAAGCCTAAAGTATTTGGATTATTAATAACACCTACCGAATTAGACGTATTTTTCGTAAAATAAATCTTGTTATCAGGACCTAATTGCAATCCACCACCAATCCAGCTTAAATTACTAGTGACCATAACACGCGAACTTATTATTGCTGCTGTAGTGCCTGCCAAAAGATCATATTGATATATGTTTCCTCGATAAGAAGTGGAAATATAAAGTTTAGTTCCATTAGGGGAGAACTCAACTCCATAATTATTCGTGTGAGCGGTGATCTGCGGAAACAATAGAGGGTTGGTAATAATACCTGTGTTAGCATTAAAATCATATAATTCATGACGATCAATACCATTATAAACAGCTGCAAGTTTTTTTCCATCGGGAGAAGCCTTGAGCTGTCCAACACCAATACTACTTTCGGCAATTCCCACAGTACTAATAACAGGTGTTACATTTACTCCTGCAGAAGTTACAAGAAAATTACGAAAGACCGAAGAACTCACATCGTGAGTCACCACCCATATATCTTGATTATTACAGTGTTTAATAGCTGCTAATTTCTCACCAGTTGGAGTATGCAATAAAATATTTTTATTAGCTGTAACATCTCCAAGACCTCCGTTTAGTGTCATGTCAACTTCAGAATATCTAAGTCCATCTACCTGTCCATTATTATCAGTGGTAAAGATATAATAGAGGCTTGAGCTTCCTGGTTTTTGAATAATTAGTACTTGTGTTGAACTTTGATCTCCCATTAAACCAATACCATTACTCATTGCTACATGATTGCTGTTATGAACGGTATCTCCATCGGTATAAAAAAGAAGATTGCCTGCTGCATCACACATTATTGAGCTCCCTTCAAAAGTATTCAATGGAGCATTTGGAATCGCTATAGGAGCTCCTCCACTAAAGTCTAAACCAGCGTTATTTCCGAAATACCAAATATTTGCTTCCCCCTGCCCATAAGAATTTAAAATACTCACTAATGATAGGCTAAGAATAAAAAAAGCTTTTAATAAAACAGACGTTAGCATTGTGATAGGTGTTGTTTTTGTTTTCATATTATTGGTATTTATTTTTATTTTCAATCTAAATAGTTCTCATTTACTGTAAAGACTAAAAGAAATTTAAACAGTTATTTCTAAAGCCTATTTAATCTTTATTTAAGTGTTAGGGATAATAAAATAGTATGAATTCATTTTTAGTTACTATCCCCACAATTTTATCACTTTCTATATTGTTGTCATTTAAGAATATGATTAGAGATTCTGATGTTCTAAAGCTTTTAGATTTAATCATAATTTATTGCTCAATCCTGATTTGGGATTTCCACCAACGCCAATATTTACTTCCCCCTGCCCAAAGTAATTAACAGTACTATCCAATGAAAAGCAAAGAATAAAAAAAAGGAGTCTTATTGTAAGTCTATTTTTAAAAGAATTAAGGTCAAAAAAAATTGGAGATGCTCTATATATTAAATTTTTAGTGCTTATCGTATTTAAATCTGACGTTTTCAATGTTACAATCTTTTAAGTATTGATTACGATTCAAAGCTCAATAAGATTAGAGGAAAATATACCACTGACAGCGGTGAAGATTAGTGTTTATTCAATATTCACCGCTATCAGTGAATATTAAATTAGCTTAATCTATATGTTGTTCTGACAATTTAATAACCTTAAGGACTAAGGCTACCTTCTTGTTTTGAGCTAATTCAATCTCAAATAAGTTGTACATCTTTTTAAGAGAAGATCTTACACCATCTATACTTAGATTTACTTCCTCAGCTATCTTTTTATTAGGAATAGAAGGATCTTTATATAAGATGTTTAGAATGTTGAAATCAGTTTCATTAATTTTATTTTTCACAATTATTTCTAGTATACCTTTATCTAAAGGAGCGCTTTCATAATTAATCAAAGTATGTGTTTCGAGCTTAATAGAACTCTGCTTTTTCAACTGATTAATTTCATTTAACATTTTTATTTCCTGAGTCTTTTGTTTTTTTGAGCGAACTTTAATAACTATTAAGAATCCAACTATTAGCAAAAATGAAATGATGTAGATTTGGGTAGTATTTTTTTTGTCATTCAAATTTAGTTTTTCTTGATTTGCTTCCTCAATCAATTCAATTTTATTATCATTCTCAAATTCAGACAATTGAATTAAGGATTCAGTCTTTCTCATTCGGTCTTTTATTTCATGAGAAAGCTCTAACATTTCTAGCGCCAACTTTGTATCACCAAGTTCCTTATATCTTGTATGCAGTAATTCATATATTTCTACTTGAAGATCATCTACCTCAATTCGTTTGGCTATTTCAAGAGCTAATAATGCATGCTCTATAGCTTCTGCTCCATTTTTAATTTTAGCTAAAACACTTAAAACAGAAGCTTCATAAAAATCATATTCTATTGCCTTATAAATTTCTAATGCTTCTTCTGTCATAGCAATAGCAATTAACGTATCTTTTTTTTCAAGCATCACGATACCAATATTAGCTATCGTATTCGCTTTAAAAAAAAGAC
>CEWR01159540.1_pt1 | contig 13565 bp, 12 predicted proteins | sample 356321 | NCBI WGS metagenome assembly CEWR01 (sample SAMEA2621551, study PRJEB7988) | marine metagenome | biome: marine biome (ENVO:00000447); feature: mesopelagic zone (ENVO:00000213); material: "saline water (ENVO:00002010), including plankton (ENVO:xxxxxxxx)" | depth 790 m
AGATTCATTTTTAACAGGGGATTCGTCCATGATGTTATACGTTGTCAATCTTCCGGCCTTACTTAGAAAACTGTTACCCGAATTGCAATCAAGGATTGATGCCTCTGAACGTCAACTAGAACCAATTTCCATTTGTTTTGAAACCCATGATCAACAAGCTATTCTATGTCTTCACGATTCCGGTATTCTTCAGGTCTTCGACTTGGATGAAGAAGCTACTTGCGTAAAAATACCAGATCGATTCTTCTGGCGTATGTTACTTGGAGAATCAGGTTGGGGGCAGATTGAACCGGCACTCGAAGTTCACGGTCTAGCCGTCCCACAGAAAATTTCCACTCTCTTTTCGATTCTGTTCCCTCAACGAATGGTGGGTTTCTGGATGCCAGATCACTATTAATTAACTCAAAATAGAGCGCATTTGGAAATAGTGAGAGGCCTTCTAGTTTTTGACACCTAAACTTAAACCAGTTGCTATCACATATCATTTAAGGAAGATAAAGCCAATCAATATTAATCATCCTCTATTTATTCATTTTTGTTGCGACTCGGTACTGCCACCTAAGTTTCTCCTACAGCAGCAAATATAAGGCTTTTCTTTCAAAAGAGTTAAGCTATTAGCAAATTTTTGGTGACGATTCTTAAAAATTAAGACAGATGGCAACTTAGATAATTTTATGGTAGCATTTTCGCGACCTAAATATTTAAGTAATCGTTATTTCATGCTGTTGATCCTTCATATATTCCTACAAGATCTTTAAGCAAGAAAACCCGACCTTCATTACAAGTAATCTGTATTTACAGTTGATAGAAGAAGGTAAACTATGCCAATCAGGATGTCAATTTGTGATAATCTACAGATATCTAATCAGGGCAACTATGCTTGACATTCGAAGCATGGTTTTTCAGAACCAGCAATCAAGTTCCTATGGACATGATTTAACAAAACTATAGAAACAATCAGTAGTGCGTGAAATAAATATAGAGCTAGAATCTGAAAGAAAACGACCAGGGGTAATAATTTCATTTCTTCGCTCCCAAGTTTCGGCTGGGTTCGGCAATGCATTGGACTTCGTAATCAGTTGTCTTTTTCACCGATTTGGACAACTGGCAATAATTGCCACATTTTTTGGGGCCACAATAGGCGGGATTGTTCACTTTTTCTTCAGCAGATTCTGGTCTTTTAAAGCTGACCATATACCAATACAAGGCCAAGCTATCCGTTTTCTCATTGCCAACGTCAGTAGTATTGGGCTAAATATGTTGGGTGTTTATCTTACTCATGACCTGTTAGGTGTGGACTTTCCTGTCGCGCGTTTAGGAGTATCTTTCTTTGTCGGTTTCTTCTTCAATTTTCCTATACAGCGGTGGTATGTCTTTAAATGAAAATGGTTTGTAAGCGTTACAAGGAAACAGAACCGTACTCAAATTTTTATATGCTACGCTTCATTGGAGTCAAACTCGATTCCCAACGCTACTCATCGGTAACACATCCTTCGGACGCGGACTTCACGTTTTTGATGTACTTATACAATGTTCCACGTTTGAATTTATACTCAGGGGCAATCCAAGCTTTACGACGATCTTCCAACTCGCTGTCGCTGATATGCAACCTAATTTCTTTGGCGGCAATATCAATCGTAATTTGATCTCCGTCCTTAACTAAGGCAATGTTACCGCCCACTTGGGCTTCTGGGGTAACGTGCCCAATAATAAAGCCATGCGATCCACCAGAAAAACGCCCATCGGTTAACAAGGCTACATCTTTACCTAAACCCGCTCCCATAATAGCTGATGTCGGCGTTAACATTTCAGGCATTCCTGGACCTCCCTTTGGTCCCTCATAGCGAATTATCACCACGGAACCCTTGGGAATTTCGTTTCTTTCCAGTGCAGCCAACATCTTCTCCTCAGAGTCGTAGACTTTGGCTGCCCCAATAAAACTTAAGCCCTCCTTTCCTGTTATTTTAGCAACCGCACCTTCTGGTGCTAGATTTCCTCTTAGAATTTGGATGTGTCCACTCTCTTTTATTGGATTTTCAAGTGGAAGAACTACATCTTGTCCTGTCTTTAATCCTGGCAGCTCTTTTAGATTCTCGGCTAAAGTTCTACCAGTAACGGTTAGACAACTTCCATCAATGAGGTTATTTCCGAGTAGGTATTTCAGAACAGCGGGAGTCCCTCCAACCTTGTGTAAATCTTCCATAACATAGTGGCCACTCGGCTTCAGATTAGCTATGAAGGGAACTCTGTCACTTACTGCCTGAAAATCGTCAATGCTAAGTGGTACATCTACAGCTTTGGCCATAGCAACCAAATGCAAAACAGCATTCGTGGAACCACCAAGTGCCATTATTAAAACCATAGCGTTCTCAAAAGCAGCCCGGGTCATGATATCTTTCGGCTTAATATCTTTTTCTAAGAGGTGAAGGATAGCTTGACCTGCACGCAGGCATTCCTCTTCTTTCTCAACATCTTCAGCAGGAATAGAAGAACTGTAAGGAAGACTCATTCCCATAGCTTCAATAGCCGAAGCCATGGTGTTTGCTGTGTACATTCCTCCACAAGCACCAGCCCCAGGACAAGACTTTTCGACAATAGACTGCCGTGTCTCATCACTGATAGAACTAGCAATGTATTGCCCGTAACTCTGAAAAGCCGAAACGATATCCAGAGCATTACCTTCCTCTGAACAACCTGGCTTGATTGTACCTCCATAAATCATTAAGGATGGTCGGTTCAAACGCCCCATGGCAATTAAACAACCCGGCATATTTTTATCGCAACCTGGTAAGGAAATATTAGCATCATACCACTGTGCACTCATAACCGTTTCTATCGAATCTGCAATAATATCTCTTGATTGTAGCGAAAAACTCATGCCATCAGTTCCCATCGAAATACCATCACTAACACCAATGGTATTAAAACGCATGCCCACTAAGCCAGTTTTTTCGACGCCTTCTTTTACTTTGGCTGCAAGGCGGTCAAGATGGATATTACAAGGGTTACCTTCATACCAATTACTTGAAATCCCAACTTGAGGTTTATTCATGTCTTCTCTGGTAAGACCAGTGGCATACAACATCGCCTGACTCGCACCTTGGGATCTAGGCTGTGTGACGTTCAAACTATACTGATTTAAGATTCTTTTGGTTGCCATAGATTCGATCCTTCAACTGATTAAAAATTGATAGAATGCCTACACCTACATCCTGTTACCACTACACAGCTAATATACATGACACATCTTGAATTTACAACCCAAAAGTTCCATGGAACCCTGCTTATTATATAGGTTAGAAAATCAAGAAGCAGGGAATTGAGTTCTTACCATCAATTTATTCGATACAATTATCTTAGAATCATTAATATTTTGGTAGGAAGGAAGAGAAACAGATGAAAGGAGTTATTAACTTTTCTGTGTTTAATTTCATTTTTATTGACTGGTTTTAGTAACTAGAAAAAGCCCAAGTCTATAGACACAGAAACCCAGAAAATCAAGATTGACCTTTCGATGGATTCGTTGCGAATTACACAATGGAACACGAACGGTAATATCCAAGCACTTGAAACACATGAAGTTAGCAAATTAAGTAACAGTTATCCTGATTAAAAGCTGTTCAATTGCTGAGATCCTTAGCCAGCAATAATGAGTTTGAGACGACATCGATTGTGCTGGTACCAATCCGAAAAGATTAAAGATAACTGGGCCTAGAACCGATCATTTAAAGATCAAGGCTAGGCCCAGAGAAAACACACAAAAATTGAGGAAAAAGGAAGGGAATTTATGATTGAGGAGTTTCTACTTCGATAAAGATTTCTCCCTGTCTCAAAACTTTTGGTGGCGTTTCTATAAGGTCAATTACGGTTGAAGATGTCCCTGTATTAGTTTCCCCACCATCAATTATTAAATCAACGAGGCTACCCAGTTCTCGTTCTATTTGTAATTTTGATGTGGAGGGTGCTTTGTTAGATTTATTAGCACTGGTGGTGGCAATCGGACCGGCAAAACACCGCAACATTTTTAGCGCTATCGGGTGATTTGGCATCCGAAGACCAACAGTTTTTCCACCGGCGGTAATTTGAGTAGGTAAACCTTTTGCTTCAACAATTAGCGTTAAAGCCCCAGGCCAAAATTGCTTGATCAGTTGGAAAAAGATCTTAGGGAGATTCTGTGCAACATTTTCAACATCTTGATAGGATCCTACTAAAATTGGTATTGGCTTGTCCCTAGGACGGCCTTTAATGGTGTAAAGCTTCTGAATGGCCTCAGGTTGAAATGGATCAACGCCAATCCCATAAACTGTATCGGTGGGAAAAGCAACCACTCCACCATTTTTTAGCGTATCAGCAGCCTTTTCAATACTCATTGTCCTAAATCCGAATTTGCTGATGCGTTAAGGTCTAGCCCATCACGTTGGCCCTGCTGATACTTTTGGTAAGCAACTCCCGCAACCATAGCAGCGTTGTCAGTACAAAGCTTAATAGGAGGGTGAAAAACGTGCATATCATTTTTATCAGCAGCTTTTCGTAAATCACATCGTAACCGGCTGTTAGCTGCCACACCTCCGGTTAGATTAATTGATTTTACCTGATATTCTTGAGCTGCTCGAATCGTTTTTTTGACCAAGACATCCACCACAGCAAGCTGAAAGCTGGCAGCGATGTCTTCTAATGGTGGCAAATTTCCTGCTTTCCTAGCTTTCTCCACGAAATAACGCACCGATGTTTTTAAACCACTAAAACTGAAATTGTAGTCATCTCTATCGATCAACGGCCGTGGAAAATCAATGGCTTTATCATTTCCTTTACCTGCCATATCGTCAATGATGCGACCACCTGGAAAGCCTAATCCCAGATATTGGGCGACTTTATCGTAAGCCTCGCCAGCAGCATCGTCAATTGTACTTCCAAGGATTTGATACGTCCAACCTCTATTAACTTTAAGAAGTAACGTATGTCCACCTGAGACAGTCAGACATATATGAGGAAACGTCAACTCATCATGTTGCATGAAATTGGCGTAAACATGACCTTCAATATGGTTTATCCCAATAAGTGGCAAATTATGACAGAAGGCAAGTGCCTTTGCGGCTGACAACCCGATAAGTAAAGCCCCAATTAGTCCCGGACGGTTGGTCACAGCAATGACCGTCAAATCTTGAAACGAAACTTCCGATTCAGCCAGCGCTTGATCTATGATGTAGTTTATAGATTCGATATGTTTTCGCGACGCCAGTTCAGGGACGATACCACCATATTTTTCGTGCAGATCAAATTGAGATGAGATAACGTTGGACAAAATATGTTTACCATCTTCGACAACGGCAACAGAGGTGTCATCACAACTCGTGTCAATGCCAAGAATCTTCACTGGAAAGTCTGTCCTGACATCTGCGGCATTATGGCACTTATCATCGTATACAAGTCTTTTAAATCAAGCAACGAAACGAAAAGCCGCAACTTTATTACATTATCATTACTGGACACACTTGTGCCAACAGGGTATGTTTGCGGCATATTGGCAAACATGACCGCCATCATTCCAGCATTGGGATTACCACTTGAAGCCATCACCTTTATTCCCTGATTTATAAGTGTCACTGGAGATAAGGCAAGTATTATATCTCCATCAGCATCCAGCTTATCCATTATCCGAGTGTACCCAACGCTCCGATCAAAGCCATTCTCAAACTCAAAGATTCTATCAATCATGGACTTGATTGAAGATGAAGTACCTGCAGATGAAGCAACTAAAAAACCATTGGCTATCCCGTAGTAGTAATAATAGTTATCTGGCATCAGGTTCTGTAGTTCAGGAGGCATAAAATCTTCACCAGTCGGATTCAAGCCCGAATCCAACATAACGGTCAATAAATTATTGTAGTTAATTTTTCTGATCTCAACGCCTTCATAGACTTCCAACACATTATCAACGCTAGCAACATCTGTTTCAGGCATTCCAACTGCTTGCAAAAAAGCATCTAATTTTTTGAATTGTCCTTCCAGAGATGCGATTATTTTCGTCTCATCAATGATTCTAAAAACGAATGTCTGAGCTGGGATAACACTACCACTGAAATTCATTGCCATGCCCACCTCGTCATCAACAAGGTTTAGGAAATCTTCCACGCTCTGCTCAAGATCCTCAAACAATAGTTGAACGTCTGCAGTTGCCGGATCATCAGACTTCAATACGTTCAGCTCAGCCAACCGCTGCATTCCAAAATTTGAGAGGTACTTATAAAGTTCCGAACCCACCCCTATATTTACACTAGACTGTTCTGGCAGGAACTTGAGGATTTCAGAAAAATCGTTTTTTGTGGAACTGAAAAGGTTCCCAATCTCACTATCGGGAACGAGTTGTATAGCTGGAGTGATTAGAAATTCTCCTGCATCGTGTTGAACAGTTAGAGTCACCGATTGGATCTGATCAAAAAAACCGAACAATGAACTCATATTACCAGCCGTTAGAAGCAATTGCATGATACCTGCACTTTCTGCTAGTTCTGAGGCACCTGGGAATAAAGGACGATCGATAAACCCAACCAAGTCATTGGAAACATCGTCTAAGTCTAGGTTATCAGTAAAACTATGGTTCTCCAGAATTGAAGGTGTCTTCTTTTGATATACATCAATAGTTTTTTCACAGACTTCATGATGTTCAGAATATATCATCACATCATCTAAAAAAGAGAAGCAAGCAGATTCCTCTACGATTTTAATATAATTCACCCCGTTATAACCGATTGACTGTACTTCACCAGATTCGGCTTTAATCATCTGTAAAACGGTATCTTGGTTAGCAATACGCACAATGGCTGAAAGCAAAGGCTCAGTTACAGAAGGAATTTGATGAACATAAAGAACAAAGTCCTGTTCCAGATCAAATCCATATCCTTCCAAATCTGCGAGACTTTCAAATCCACCTTCAAATATATCAGATAGTACACCAGCAACAACATCTTGGTTGGTGGCAGCCGCTGGATTCATTTCGGACATCAGGTCACTAATTTCTTGGTTTAGATCCTTAAGTGATTGAGCGTAAATAAGGCCAATAGCATCATGAGGAACGATACCAAGGCTAGTATCAATCCTAGCTAAAGAGGAAATTGATATTAACAGAGCCCCTGCTAGAGCGAATACAGCGAATCTTTTCATTATAAGCTCCGATTATTCTAAATTATTTCTTACCTTTGACGAAAATTCATCAATTTCTTGGTTCGATGTAAGGATACCTATTTCGACTTCGTAGTGTCGGCGCCCCCCTGGTTCAAGGTAATCAAGCGTGCCGCGTTGGCGTTCTTTTGCGCGTCCATCGACCCAGCAATTTGCGGGTTCTAATCCAATGACATAGCCACGTTCATCCATCATTTTCCATTGGACAAACTTAGGGAGTTGTGTCTTATGGTATTTCACATAGAGTCCAATACCGTGTCCGTTATTAAAGGACTTGTTGACAATCGCAACGTAGACATGGTTATCCTGATTAGCTGCCATTTCGTGGTAGAAGACCTGTTCTGCGAAACCAGCAGTCGGAGGCTGGCATTTGTTGTAACAATCCAGTCCCTCCCCAGCACGGTCATCACGCGGAATAACTTTTGTCGAGTTACTGATAAATTCAGCCTCATCATCAACAATCGGAAACCCCACGTTAATGTGGAACAGATACATCAAGGGACTCTCCCTATAATCGAGGTTTTCTATCACATCTTCAATATGCAGTTTCGTCGCTCCCAACTCAGTTGAAATACGTCGTGTTCGGAGAAGATGTGGTCCTAGAGCCTTTATTTCAGAGACTTTCCCTTGTGCCCACATGATATATCGATTTCCTTCCCATCGGCTATCAACCCATATATTATCAGCTGGCAGGTAGGAAACTCGTCCGTGAAGACCTAGTTTTTGTCCTTGATCTTCTTCAGGGTCACCGAGATACGTCATCCCGCATGTTGTTAACAACCCACCGGCAAAACCTCGCAGCCATTCCGATCCTTCAGGATCATAATATGTAGGTGCGACATCTCCTGTCCCTGAGCGCCAACACAAAGGAATTCCTTGGTATTCGGCATAGGAAATATCCATACCGCGATCAGGAAGGATAGTATAATTAAAGCCAGAACCTGTCTGAAAATCAACGGCTTGTACGCCCTTCTGCTTCCCTGTAACAAGCTTATACTGTTTAATTTCAGCTATTTGGGAAATGTCACCAACTCGTCGAAGCAGTTGGGTCCTATCATAATCCTTTTGGTATAATTTAATCGGTTTCCTCCCTTGTTCCTTGGGACGTTCTGATCATATTATAGCACGCAATTAGACAATGGATCAATCGTTGTGGGTTGTTGAGTACACACTCAAAATCTGACAGTCGAGGCGAAGGAATGAGTCGCTTCAGCCAACGGTTGATTTCGGAAACGTGCTTGCATTGAGTACTCCCATCTTGATCCACCTAAACCGAGACTTAAACCAAATGAGAAGATACCAACGCCATCGATCCGACTCCAACCGTTTCGTAAGGCAATATTCCCAGAAAACCCCCGTTGCCAGGACTCTGCTAACTCCCACCCAAAAGCAACATCTAACCCACGATGCCCTGGTACACGCCACAGGTCTAGTCCAGTAGTTAACCATTGAAAAATTTTGGTATTTGCACCAATACCAATTGTTGTAGGCAATTGTGCCACGAGCTTACGTTGCAGTAAATTTCGTATCACCAAGCCAGTTAAAACCTTGCGCTTCTCCATCATATCTATATTAAAATAGTGCTGATAACCGAGATCGAAATCAAAATTGGATATCTCGAGATCCTGACTAACTTCGTCAGATTGGTCAATGTACTGGCCCAAATTGGCTAGATCCAAACTGTCGATAATAGCAGGGATCAGTGCTCGAGGATCATTAACATTAATGTCGCTAGCATGTTGAGCGTCCAAGGCCAATCCTACTAATACCCGACCTCTTTTTGCATGCTGAGTAATCTGATTTAAGCGAAGCCCAAACTGCGATTGGCCCATTTTTTTGCTGTACCCAATATACCATCCGGATTGCAAAAGTTGTTTGTATTCAGTAATAGAAAGTGTTTTAGCAAGAAACCTTTGTTCGTCAACCAAGTATTCAGATCTAGTGTTTTCCAACGAAAATGTGGTTTTATTTCTGAGCGATGATAGATAACCAATGCTGAAGCCAGCCCCTTGAACAGACCGAGAATACGTGATTGATGGACTTAAACCTAGTTCCAATTGCTCTGAAAATTGGAATTCTGGTACTGCAGACAATGGAACATGGCGAAAATCAGAAAGCGTAACTCCAGCAGACAAATTATTTCCTTCTACATCGATTAGCCCAGCTGGATTACCGAAGATTGAGGCATCCGAAGCATTTGTCGCAATCATGACACCACCCATCCCAATAATCCTTAGATTTTCGTTTGCTAAGGTAAGGTGACAAATAAAAAAAAGAATGAATAGCAGGATTTTGGATTGGTTCAAACTAGAATCTAAGGTCACAAATTGTCACTGAAAAAACTGAGGTTGATGTGCTATATCTCCCATCGACGTAGGCATAATCAACACGAAAACTGTTAAGCTGATAACCGAATCCCATGGTGGGACCACGTGTTATCCCATCGGTGAAGCGATAACCCAATTGTATATTGGCATTTTGAACCAAGTACTCTAAACCAATTAAAGGAGCTCCGTTAGCATAGTCAATGGCTAGCGTGCCTCCTGACATTTTCTCGGACAGCAATCCAAATTTAATTGCCATTCCAATACTCAATCCACGATTTAATACTTCATGATAAGATTTGGCTTCTGCGTTTTTTAATTTCCGACGACTATAATTGACACGCGAGATGAGACTTGGGAGGTTTAAACCAATTGCCACTTGATTTTTCAGCATTGTGTAGAGAGCTCCAATATCAAGTGCAATACCCCGACCTGATCCCACCTGAATTTCACCTATGCTAGCTGATGATGAAAGAAATTCACAATTCAAACCAATTTGAAAAGTTTTCCAAATTTTTTGCGCTATCGATATATCAAATACAAGTTCTTGATAGAGTTCTTCTAAATCGCTTGAGCTAAGCAAGGCAAACCCAATTCCACGATCTGATTGAATTGGAATCGTCAACGAAATAAAACTATAGTTGACCAGACCATGGATCTCGTAGTAGTTCAACCCCAGTTCCGGACGACTCAAGCCAACTAAGCCAGCAGGATTCCATGCAATCGCGTTGGTTCCCTTGGCCAAAGCAGTATACGAACCTCCCATACCCATTGGTCGCGCAGAAAGTCCCACATTTTCAAAAGCAGCATCAAGAAAAACAGACAAAAAGAAAAAGCAAAAAACAAGAGACATGAAGGAGCATCGATTCGTGTCTGTTTTCAGTTGAATTGCCATTTTTAGCTCAATTTAGAATGGTAAGCTGAGTTGGTAGATCTGCCAAAATTATAAGCTCGATCTATCCGAATCGCAAGATAAGCTACAATTCAATCTTGACAAGCAGACACTTAACTATATATTATGATGAATTAGCACGAAATTGTGTATTTAAATTTTATGTGAAGGATTATATGTCACAGTTCCGACAAAAGATACTTGTGCTTTACTTACATACACCGAATTTGGACAGTCATGTTGTTGCTTGGTCAGAGTATGATGGTACGGGCAGATCCAATGCCACGACAGGAGATAGCGATCAACCACCATATAATTCCGTCCTTTCCGCGATGAAGGATGGTTGGCGGGTAGTACAATTTCCACAGCAATTTCCTGCCCATCCGGGTATGGAATATCAGACAGCGTATCTCAGATTTGAATACATTCTTGAGAAAATGGAGAAGATTAATGATTAACAAAAACTATCTCTTAGATTCTAAACAGATGGCTAATTTCGTCTCTGACGGATTTCTTCGGTTCGATGAACTCGTCCCTAATAAGTTGAATAAAGCTGCTCATAATGCCATGGAAGACAGGACTGTTCAAGGTGGTAGTGCTGGTGCACCATTCAGTCAAGTGTGGGCTCAAGATTCTCCAATGCGTAGGATTTTCGACATGCCTGAAATCCAGGGAATTATCCACAGTATGGTTGGATCAGATCCTCTGTACGATCACCAAGCTATTCATATTGTTAATGCTGGAAATCATAGCGGGCAGATTTGGCATGGAGATGCTATCATTGACACACGAATGCATTTTGATATCCAATTCTTTTATTTTGCTTATGACACGCCACGTGAAATGGGTGGAACTATGATATTGCCAGGTAGTCATTACCGACGCATTTGCGAGACAGACATCGCACGGTATCAGAATTTCTTAGGACAACTCCCTTCTGTTTGTAAAGCCGGCACAATTATGGTAGTCCACCATGGTATGTGGCATTGTGCCCAGCCAAATCTGACTGACCAAACACGATATATGTTTAAACTGAGACTAAATCCAACAGTGCATCAGATGCGACTCTGGAACACAGATGACATTGATGACGCTTCGATACCCAGTCTGTTGGGTAAAAATCACAAATGGTATGGGAATGATGTTCGCCTTGAATTTGTCAACCGGATTAAATTCTGGCGTTTTTTAACAGGCAATGAACACTTTGACATGGGATATTGGTTGTCCCGTTTGGAGAATATGCCGGAGAATGCCGCTGTGGCATAAAATTCAGTTAGCCTTAGAATAAGGAAATGTATGGGGCTTGAAACAAACGCGCATAATGGAACGTGGTCGATTTTTTCATAATATAGATGCGTCATATGCATATTAAGTCCTAAAAATATATGGAGGGCTTCAAAAAAACAAAACAGATTTGACTTCAGGGAAAGCAGATGGTAATTAAATGTCGGTTCAAACTGTAATCTGGGAACGGTATTCTAAACCTGTTTACCTGATAAAAAATTGGAATTTTTCTCTTGATACATGAAAATATCACCTCTAAAGTCTGGATATGTTTATTCGAAAGTGAATTGTCGTTTGCCATTGTTTTTTTGCAATATTGACGTAACAATTTTTGCACAAATCTAAATTGATGGGTAATATCGAGAAATTGTTGATAGATGGAACACTTGATCTCCACACCTTCCATCCAAGTGATGTAAAAGCTCTCATTCCAGATTACCTAATCGAATGCAAAAAAATTGGAATATATGATGTTCGTATTATTCACGGAAAAGGAATGGGGGTACTGAGGAAAATTGTCCACTTGGTACTATCAGACCTAAGCTATGTTGCCCAGTTTCAGCTCGCAGGCGAGAGAGAAGGTTCTTGGGGAGCCACTTTGGTTAACCTTAAGCGAATAGACACGAAATGATACTAGCTTAGCAACACCAGCTTAATTATTTTTTAAATATATATTATCAAGATTCGGCTCGTCCACGGTTTGCGTACAAAGGGGATGATATGTTATAATCGGCATTGGGATTTATGGGAATCGGCTTTTTAATGAATCTAATTGCTACAAGAAAAAAACATTACAAGGAAAAAAAATGACACGATTAAAAATCGCGCGTTATACACTAGCTATCTTGCTATTAGCTCCGCTAGTTGGTATATCACAGACTGTTGTCTTGGTTGATCCTTCTGTCGTGGAATCGCCAGCTGTGGACGCGGATCTAGACGTTAACATCAAAATCAGTCAAGGCAACAATATTGCTGGATATCAGTTCACACTAGAATTCGACAATACTGCTCTTGAGTATGTTACTATCGTCAATGCGGACTTTCTGCCGGCGGGGGCGTTTGCTATCCCTCCAAAGGTAAATGGTGGAAAAGTAACTTTAGCCGCAACTTCGCTAGCTGGAGGAACAAACGGCGATGGAACGCTAGCAAAAGCCACCTTTAAAGTTCTTAAAAAATCGGATTCTGCACTTAAGCTTTCGGGCGTTAAGCTTTCCGATCCAGATGCGACTGCGATCGCATCGAAATCTGTAGATGGCAAGATTGCTTCGGAACTTGCTGCTGTCATCACCAAACGACCATTTGGTGGTCAATCCCTCAAACTCAGTGCTACGATTACCAAAGCGGGTTCCCCTGTGACCGCCCTGAAAGCTGTTTCTCAGGATGCAGGCATTGCTAAAGCGGGAACATTCATCGAATATCAAGTAAAGTTTTCAAATCTGAGCGCCTTGAAAGTCGGTGGTGTTTACGTTCATACAGCAGACGGTCAAGTGATTGGACCTTCGGATACAGTCCAAGGAATGCGTTTGCAAGCTGATGAAGATGGTGGCTGGATCCATAGCAGGTTATCTCTAACCCCCATTAAAGGGAAGCAAATCGCTGCCATTACCGTTGGAACCAAAGTTGATTCGGCTCCAGCTGGACTTTTCAGTATGTTTGTTGACAACATACAGATGACCGATGGGAACAAAACGTTGCAACCTATATGGCTTTCTTCTGCTAACACTGGAGATACAGTGGCAGCAGAGCCTTACGGGGATCTCATTGGTGTTGAAAGCCTTGATATTGGTGTTAGTGATGATGTGAAAATTGCTGTTGAGCCAAAGAACAAAGTTGTCACAATCTGGGGAAAAATTAAGAGTGTGAAATAGTTTCTGGTTTTGAAATAA
>CEWR01151171.1_pt1 | contig 13543 bp, 12 predicted proteins | sample 356321 | NCBI WGS metagenome assembly CEWR01 (sample SAMEA2621551, study PRJEB7988) | marine metagenome | biome: marine biome (ENVO:00000447); feature: mesopelagic zone (ENVO:00000213); material: "saline water (ENVO:00002010), including plankton (ENVO:xxxxxxxx)" | depth 790 m
AATAACGAACCCCACCCATCAGGTAGCCACAGAAGCGTCAGCATCATCCCCGCGACCTCGTCAACAACAATCTCTCCAGGATCTTCGCGATCATAATGACGTTCAGCGAGATTAGCCGACCATGTCCCGGCGGTCACAACGATCAGTAAAACCAAAAGCTCCATCCAATCGTTTCTAGTCGTCCGAACGAGCATCAGAAGACCGAGTCCAACGATTGAGCCTGCGGTACCAGGCGCCACCGGCACAAGACCACTAAATCCAGCCGTCCAAATAAAAAAAGCAACTTTCTTCATCAATACACCGTACAAATTACTCACGAATAACCTTTGTATTCGCGACGACGTCATGCAGTGCATGCCCATTACCGATCGCCACGCGAAGATATCCAATACAAAAGGGAACAATAGACACACTAGATACCGCAGTCCGAATCGCTACAGCACGAAAGCCAACCGACCCGTTGTCCCTACGAATGACTCTTATCCCAAGTAACATCTTGCCAATGGTTTGCCCGCCAAAAGTCGTGAGAAACACAACATAACTGCAGTCCAAAAGCAGTAAAAACGCACCGAGAGGCAGGAGCAGTCGAAGGTCTCCAAATGAATCGATAGGCACCTCTGCAAGTCGCTCTGTGAGCCGGACGACAGCACCGTCGATTCCCAAGAGGATCAAAAAATCAATAATTACCGCTCCGATGCGCCGACTTACCGAGGCTAATGGAGATGGTTTTCCTGAAGGGGAATGTTTCTGTCGTGTTCGAGAATCTTCGTGCTCAAAATCTAGACTCATCGAACCGACAGTATTGCGACTTCGTTCCGGGCCAATTACATCGGTTGATGCTTTACGTGCCCCAAAGGACACAGCACGCGTTCTAGTCACTGTCCGTGTCTTTCTCTGCTTATTATCAGTATCATGCATCACAGATCTCACAGCCAACGTTGAAGCATTCCAAATCAGATTCGAGTTGGCTGTGCCATCGGTTTCTGTCTCTGGCCAGGACAGTTTTCACTCAGCTACCTTGATTGTCACATCTCCATTCAAATTCCACTTAATTCTTTTCTATTCTATATAGTGCGCCCCGAACTACGACTGTCAGGCATACTAACCCTGCTTTAGTAAAAATGGTCCATATAATGCAACGTTTCAATGGAACAATTGATCCACTTACGAGCGGTCCTGGCAGTGGCCGTTTGACAAATGATTGAGTCGATTCCAAACATCAGTGAAGGACGAAACCGTAGCGTCATCAGACAAACCATCCGAGCGATCGAATGCATCAATGGCGCTACTCTACTTGACTGCTCATCAGACTCCACGCACCATCGAACTGTTCTTACAATTGCCGGCACTGAACTCGGAATTCAAAACGCGATCCTCTCGATAACGAATAATGCGATTCGAAACATCGACCTCCGACAACACAACGGCATCCATCCACGCATCGGCGCTATCGATGTAATCCCCTTAGTGCCATTAGTTAGAGCGTCGCTAGACCAGTGCATCGCGTTATCTCATTCAATTGGAAGACTATTAGCTGAAACGTACGAGATCCCTGTCTTTCTCTATGAGGAGTCTTCACAATTCCCTCATCGCCATCGACTTGAACAGATACGAAAAGGCGGTTTCGAACAACTCAAAACAAAGCTCCTACGTGATGATTGGCGTCCTGATTACGGACCACAGCGACCGCATCCGTCGGCAGGCGCGTGTGTAATCGGCGCCCGAAGACCGCTTATTGCGTTCAATGTCAACCTCGAATCTCACAATCTAAAAATCGCCGAAGAAATCGCTCGTCGAATTCGTGCCAGTAATGGCGGGATTCCATTCGTTAAAGCGTTAGGGCTCTTAGTATCAACAACTAAACACGATGGGGTACAAGTATCGATAAACCTGACGAATTATCAACAAACACCCTTAGCGGAGGTGCTCACTGCCGTCTTTAAGGAAGCCAAGAATTTCTCCGTCAAAATATCCGGAACTGAACTCATCGGCCTAATCCCGGCCGATGCCGTCGTCGGCGCCGCGCGACACATCCCTATCCAAAAATTTATAGCGCCGAACCAGATACTTGAGAACAGGCTAAAACAACACCCTAACGGTTCGCTGCCCTAGACACACGATTTCTACTTAAATCGCAACTAGCCTTTAGTTTTCAGCAAACCCTTCAGTTCTGCCATGAATTCGCCTATGTCGCGAAAGTGTCGGTAGACGGATGCAAACCGCACATACGCGACGGCATCCAATGTGCGAAGTGCATCCATCACTAACGTCCCGATTTCTTCTGTCGAAATCTCCTTATCGGGTCGTTCGTGTAACGTAGCTTCAACCTTATTCGCCACTGCCTCGAGAGAACTAACGCTGACTGGCCTTTTTTCGCAAGCCTTCAAAAGCCCAGCGATGACCTTCTGCCTTTCAAAACGTTCCCTCGTGCCATCTTTCTTGACGACCATGTACGGAATCTCGTCGATGCGCTCATAACTCGTAAAACGCCGACCGCAATTCACGCACTCACGACGTCTCCTGATGACCTCACCTTCTTTTCCTTCTCTGGAGTCGACAACCTTATCGTCAAGATTTCCACAAAACGGACATTTCACCGGGGTCCTCCTTAGATTGCCAATACCGCTAAAACCCGATTGCTACATCACCAAACCGTTCTAAATCGCATCAGTCACCTTCTGTCTCGTTTTTCTCAACGACGTCGGTAATTCGGTTCAGCTTCATACCATCTCGAGCCATCAGTACGAGACCAATCAACGTCACCGGTAAAAATGACAAAACGTGAGCAACTAATCCCGCACCGACTGCCGCTGCATCAGATGCACCGTATAAACCCGTAACTCCGAGTTGATACGCTGCATGATACCCACCTACACCTGCCGGTGTCGGCACTGCGACTCCAACTGCAATAAGCACCACGATCACACCAGTTCCTACGACAGGTATATCGATACCAAATGCAACTGTCACTAACCAGAGACTCAAAGCAATACTTGACCAAAGCGCCAAGGACCACATCACCGCAAAAGCCAACGGTATCACCTGCCGCATCACGGCAAACCCTTCAAGAAAATGCGTTGACCCCTGAATCAACGATTCAGCTAATCGCTTTGGCAGCGGAGCCACCACTAACCCAACAACTTTATCCACAACGGGTGATCCGCTCGCGGCTATGCTAGCGAAGCCAAGCATCACAACGGCAACCCCTGCAGCAACACTAGCCCCCGTATGTATTCCAGCCATAAGCGATTCATTCGTAGTCACAAATTCGGGATCAAAAATGACGACAGACATGCCAAAGATCACAAGAATGGCTACAAGATCAAATACCCGTTCAACTAAAACCGTAGCCACAACCGCACTGGTGCTCAGGTGTTCTCGCCGCGCTAAAAGATATGGCCGCAGTAACTCTCCGACGCGCCCTGGAAGTATCGCGTTAACCGCAAATCCAATCATCGTTGAATGCAGTGCAGTGCCTAGCGTAACTTCCCCGAGAGGACTCAATAGATATTGCCACCGGATCGCACGGATCACATAGCCCAAGCTCAACACGAGCAGCGCAAGGAAGACCATTCCTTGCCTTGCAGTAGCTATTGCATTGGCCACACCCGAGAAATCTACGTTCCGCAAAAAGAAAATCATCAACACTAATGCAATGAATAGGCCGAGATATTTCCTGGCGAATGTACGCATGCCGGGTCGACCGTACTACATTTTGATCTTGCGGTGGTTCGGTCACAATCGGTAAGCTACTCGCTTTCAAAACTAACGAGAGGAATTTGTGACTGCTCAAGAACCCATCTTTGAAACAAACCTAGACGGTTTAACACGTCACCGCCAGGGCAAGGTTCGTGACATGTACGAGATCGACAACGCCCACTTGCTAATGATTGCAACCGACCGTATTTCTGCCTACGACCTCGTCCTAGGATCCGCCATCCCCGACAAAGGGAAGGTCCTGACCCAACTTTCTTCATATTGGTTTAAACAAACTACCCACCTCGTACGAAACCACATGGTGTCCGTTGATCCAAATGAATACCCTCAACCCCTCGCGAATCACATCACTGTGCTAGCCGGGAGGTCTATGTTGGTGCAGAGAACAAATCCCATTGCGATCGAATGTGTTGCTCGTGGGTATCTATCCGGTTCGGGATGGAAGGAATACCAGAAGAACGGTGAAGTTTGCGGAATTAAGTTACCCACAGGACTAAATGAATCAGACCGCTTGCCAGAACCAATATTTACGCCAGCAACAAAAGCAGATACCGGTCACGATATCAATATCAGTGAATCTGAAGCCGGTCGTTTGATCGGAAATGAATTGGTCGCGCGTTTAAAGCGACTGACCCTCGACCTATACGCATATGGTGCGGAACACGCTGAAAGAAAGGGAATCATTGTTGCTGACACAAAGTTCGAGTTCGGAATTGTTAATGAGCAGGGGCATGACGAAATTATCCTTATCGACGAAGTGTTAACACCTGACTCATCGCGTTTTTGGCCGGCCGATAGGTACGTTAGTGGTGGCCCACAACCGAGCTTTGACAAACAGTACGTTCGAGACTATCTAGACAAGATCAAGTGGGACCGAAACCCTCCGGTTCCGGAACTCCCCGATGATGTTGTTGCAAACACTCAGGCTAAATATATCGAGGCTTATACTCTATTAACAGACTGTGAACTAGGCTAGTAACAACCGAGATAAGCTAGAAAGTATTCGTAGAAAGGGTCAACTGCGTGCGGGAACAACTCAACCGACTGGTTGATGAGATGCTAACCAAAGGTATTCTCTACGACGATGCCCGTCGAGAAATCGAAAAGCGCTTCATAACCCGTGCGCTGGCCCGCTCAAATGGAAACCTCGGTCGCGCAGCGTCTTTACTTGGAATACATCGAAATACTCTTACCCGTAAGATTGCTGCCTATCGCCTTAAAAGGACAGGATAATCGGCTGATTCTTTTTTTCTGACAAGACCGAACTTGACGCAGTGCTTGATAGACTGATTAAATTAGCAGTCTCGGGCTGTGACTGCTAGCTTGGTCTTAGGCCGGGCCCTTACGAGAAGCATTTCGCCAATCGTTAAGGGATTTCGGTTTTACCCATCTGAAGGGAGCATAAGTTTCATGGCTGTAAAGGTACGACCACTACACGACCGCATCATCGTCGAGCGCATCGAGGACGAAGGCGAACAGCAGGTTGGCGGAATCATTATCCCCGACACTGCGAAAGAAAAGCCGCAACAAGGCAAAATCATCGCTGCCGGAAAAGGTAAAGTCAAAGACGACGGGTCCGTCACCCCCTTGGACGTCAAGGCCGGCGACACCGTGCTGTTTGGCAAGTACTCCGGTCAGGAGATAAAGCTAGACGGTGAAGAATTTCTCATTATGCGAGAAGACGAAATCCTCGGTGTCATTGAAAGTAATTAGTTCGTACGATCGGAATAGTAATTTTGTGATTGGAGTTCGAGAACATGGCAAAACAGATCGTTTACGGTGAGAAATCACGTCAGAAGATCAGCGAGGGCGTCAACCAACTCGCGAACGCCGTCAAGGTGACTTTGGGGCCAAAAGGACGAAATGTCGTCCTTGATAAGAAATTTGGCTCTCCAACAATCACCAAAGACGGTGTCAGTGTCGCAAAAGAAATAGACCTCCCGGATCCACTTGAGAACATGGGCGCGCAGATGGTTCGGGAAGTTGCGAGTAAAACATCAGATATCGCTGGCGATGGCACAACGACCGCGACTATCCTTGCGCAAGCGATCTACCGCGAAGGCATCAAAAACGTTGTCGCGGGCGCCAACCCAATGGAAATCAAACGAGGTATCGAAACTGCTGCCGAAACTGTCGTCGATGACCTTCGTTCGATGTCTTCTGCTGTTACCGGAGATATGATTGCGCAGGTCGGTACAATTTCAGCCAACAACGATTCGACAATTGGCACAATCATTGCCGAGTCAATGGACAAGGTTGGTAAAGATGGCGTGATCACGGTTGAAGAAGCCAGAACTCTTGAAACTTCGCTAGAAGTTGTCGAGGGCATGCAATTCGACCGCGGCTACCTTTCGCCATATTTCGTCACTGATGCCGAGCGCATGGAAACAGTGCTCGAAAATCCAATTATTCTCATACACGAGAAAAAAATTAGTTCAATGAAGGACCTTTTGCCTCTTCTTGAACAAGTCGCGCGACTCAGTCGTCCATTACTCATCATCGCTGAAGATATCGAAGGTGAAGCCTTAGCCACCCTCGTCGTCAACAAACTTCGAGGAACACTCCAGGGTGCGGCAGTCAAGGCGCCTGGATTCGGTGACCGGCGCAAGGCGATGCTCGAAGACATCGCAATACTCACCAACGGTAAAGCCATTACGGAAGACCTCGGACTGAAGTTAGAGAACATCAATATCGAGGATCTCGGGGGTGCCAAGAAGGTCACTATCGACAAAGACAACACGACGATTGTCGAAGGCGAAGGGGAACAAAAGGCAATCGAAGGCCGAGTCAAGCAGATCAGGGCACAAATCGAAGAAACTACCTCCGACTACGACAGCGAAAAGTTACAAGAACGACTCGCGAAGCTGGTTGGCGGTGTCGCTGTGATTAAAGTTGGCGCAGCAACCGAAACCGAAATGAAGGAAAAGAAAGCTCGTGTTGAGGATGCCATGCATGCCACTAAAGCTGCTGTCGAAGAAGGTATTGTCCCAGGCGGTGGGGTTGCGTTACTGCGGGGGGTACGTGCACTTGACAAACTGACCCTCGAGGGCGACCAACAGATCGGCGTCAATATCCTCAAACGCGCTCTTGAAGAACCAATGCGCTGGATCGCACAGAATGCTGGACATGAAGGTTCAATCATCGTTCAGAAAGTACGGGAGTCTAAAAACGCTCACGAAGGCTTCAACGCACAATCAGAGAAATATGAGAACCTCGTAAAAGCAGGCGTTATCGACCCAACGAAAGTCGTGCGGACTGCTTTACAGAATGCCTGTTCAATCGCTTCACTCTTGTTGACGACCGAAGCCCTGGTCGCCGATATTCCTGAAGAGAAATCGGCCGCGCCAGCTGCCCCAGACATGGGTGGCATGGGCGGTATGGGCGGTATGATGTAGTCGCCAGTCTGTTAAATTAGTTCTAAATAGGGGTCCGGAACACAAATTGTTCCGGACCTTTTTTTTAGCGTAAATTGAAAAACAGTTCTAGCGTAACCAAGACCGCCACTGGTTCGCCTAGCCTCATCCCGGGCAAGAATAACCACTGTCGTGCCGCCGCTACAGCCTGGCTATCGAGACCAAATACGTTGTCCAGTGATTTCGACACCGTAACGTCCCCAACCGTGCCATCAGGAAGAACAACGACGTCAAGCCAGACCGTTCCTTGTATACGGGCCCGCATGGCCTCAGAAGTGTATTCCGGTCGAATCTCACGGAGAACGCGAGGTGGAGCGACATCGTTTCCTGGCCGAAACACTCCCCCACCAGTCCCACCGCCCTCGCCTGGACCGAGACCATCACCGACGCCTGGTCCTATGCCTCCGCCTTCACCAGTACCTGCACCATTGTCGGTGCCGATCCCTTGTGAATCGGAAGATGCGGCGCGCAATCCTTCAAGGACACCAGTCCTGGTCTCTACCGACGAGGCAGCAGTCAAAGCAGAAATAGACACCGCCTGAGTCACGATTTCTTCAATCTCTTCTGGTTCTGGCTCAATCAATTCCGGTCTTTCCTCGATAGGAATATCTAAGTCCGCCTCGTCAGTGCCTTCGACTTCAACCACTTGCGGGGTTTCAAGCGATTCATTACCACCACCGCCACCGCCGCCGCCCAGTCCATCTTCAGGAATCCAGACGATTCCAATGTAGTTCTTAGCAATAGACTCGACCACCTCGTACTCACGCACAGGCGCAAGGCTAATCAAAAATACTATGATGCCGGCTACCGCAATATGACTACCGAAAGAAACAGCGAGGGAACGTTGTATTCGCTCTTGATCCGCTGCGATTACAAACGCCAGCTCGACCGGGGCTAGATCGTCTGGAAGAATAGAAGAATCGTTCCGATCAGCACCAGAATCCTTCTTCGCTACGGTTCGTCCGTCCGAAGAAAAATCCGAACGGGCAGCTTTTAACTTAAGTGGTCCAACCGTACTTGATCGCTTCCCCCTGCGACGCCGCTCAATTGGCGTATAGGGTGAATATGATTTTGAGAACGGGATCCGACCGAGACCGAGGCCATGCCCCACCTAACGCCTCCCCGTAATTCTTATTTGCGCTTCAGACTGGCGCTTGGCGCCCGTCAACACAGACTGTAAGAAACACGAACTAGCTAAAGCAAAGCTCAGACGCGGCCTCTCCAGGCTCCGATCGCGGCATTCCCCCCGCCATATGCGTGAAATAACGCCAACGCATCAGCAGCCCGCATCTCACCTTCGGCAGCAACCAGTACTCCACCTCGCCCTGTTAAGGTTTCAAAAATAAACCCATCATGATCTTGGAACCCGGCTCGTCGCATTGTCGCCGCCACACCCGTTTGATTAAGAGCATTGTCACGTCCCTGTAGTGCACCGACCAAAGGTCCATGTGCAACAGAGTCACCTAATCCTGCAATTTCTACAGAAGCCTGCGATTCCCCAACACCAAATGTCCGTTCTAGTAAGACATCAATATCGTCCGACCGTTGCGCAACGAGAGACAGGCTCTCCGCCGAAAAACCATGCTCAGTTAGAGCCGCCAACCCGCGTGAAGCCCATTCCGTATCCTGAAATACACACACGGTAAAAAGTAGTTCTTCTTCCTGCTGTGCCATGTCTATATTGTACCCTCCAAAACGATTCCAGCCTTAGCAAGCCGCTCGTCTCTTCGTGGAGCACTTCGTCCTTGGCTACAAGAAACCTCTGACCATCACCTAGACAACAACACGACCGCTGCCTAAGCGTCGTGTCACATGTACATAGTCAAGATACTCAAGTAGCGGGATCGCGTATTTTCGACTAATACCAAATTGCTCTTTGAATTCGCCCATCTCGAGTGGAACGGGCTCATTTCGACCTCTCTTAAATGCGAGCATGTCGATTTTCAAACGCGCAAGCACCACGCTATGAAACAACAAGCCACTCACCCTTTCAAGTACACCATCCCGAACAAGCAATGCAACCATGCGGTCGATACTGGTCTTGTTGAAACCCTCATCCGCGACCATTTGATCCAGGTCAGGCGGCGTCAGACCGCTCGCCAGAAACCTTTCTTCAAGTCGCGTTTTAACGACAGTCTCTTGCTCACTTAAAACAATCTGATGATTTGCAAAGGAGAGGTGTCGACCTGAAACAAGTGTGCCTTCCTCTACTAATTGCGCGACTACATACTGAAATAATTCAGCGCCAGCATATTTGCTTAATCGCTCTCTAGCTTCTTCTCTCGGCAAACCCTGCCCCAACGGAAAATCACGATGATATTCCTCCACGATTATCTTTAGTCTTGACGAGACCTCGTCAATCCGATCTCTTGATACAAATATTTCTCCTACTTGACACACCGACTCGTCAGCAATTAGCCGATCTACTATCTCCTGAACCATCCTCAGTGGCAGACCGATCCGTGACACCAAGGATGTACCCGAAATCCCCTGGCCTACCGCCTGCCCGACCATTACCGCAACTGCCGCTTTCTGCGTATCCGCAAGACCCCGTAACCGCGCCCACCCAGCATCCGTACGTAACCGGCCATGTCCTGGGTGAGGATCTAAGACCACGCCACCGGCAACCGTGACCGGTGGCGAATACGTTCGCAGTACGAATCGATCCTCGCGCGTAACAGCGACCGGTCGTTCTAAATGTAACCGAACGAAAGTGCGCGACCCTGGCGCTAGCATCGATGGAAACGGATCCGGCGCTCCATCTACAGCACCGCAATTTGGCCCGATGGCAATTCGTGCCATCACCTCAGTCGTGCCTTGATGAAATCGAACGCGCGCGCCGTACTTAAGCTCCCGCGCACCTTTAAGAAGTGTCACCTGGCAGTCGATCCGCGTTGTAGGGCACATCGACCCTGGCGTCGTTAGCGTATCGCCACGTCGAAGGTCCTCTACCTCAATCCCACTCAGATTTACCGCGACTCGCTGTCCAGCAACCGACACTTTTGTTGGCTCCCCATGTACCTGTAGGCCACGCACCCGAACGCTTCGCTCGCTTGGCAACAAAACTAGATCGGTGTCGTGATCAATGCGACCAGATACCTGCGTTCCAGTAACGACCGTCCCAAAACCTTTTAATGTAAATGCGCGATCAATCGGAAGCCGTGGAAGACCATCCGTTGGTCTTCCCACAACTACGTCCGCGACATTACCTAATTCCGCTCGCAATCGGGAGAGACCATTCCCCGTACGCGCCGAGACTGAAACAATCGGTGCACCTTCAAGAAACGTACCGGCCACAAGTTCTTCCGTTTCGAGACGAACCAGATCCACAATATCTTCATCAACAATGTCTGACTTAGTAATCGCCACAACCCCAGACGCGACCCCAAGTAATCGACAAATATCAAGGTGCTCTCTCGTCTGCGGCATAACCGAAGCATCAGCGCCAATCACCAGCAAAACGGCATCAATTCCCGTTGCACCGGCCAGCATATTACGCACGAAACGTTCATGTCCTGGAACATCTACAAACGCAAGGTCAGTCTCACCATCTTGATATCGAGCGAATCCCAGATCGATCGTAATGCCTCGAGTCCGTTCTTCTTTCAATCGATCAGGATCAACGCCAGTCAGCGCCTTAACCAATGCGCTTTTCCCATGATCGATATGACCCGCCGTACCAACAACAATGTGCTTCATCGTGTCGTAGACATGTCCGGCACCCACTACTACGGGGACAACGACTAGCGTCGCTTCTTTCGCCGCCTAGAACCCACCGGTCGGGCGCTATGTTTCTTAATTTTCGTCCGAACGTTTCGACCATCCACAGCATCTCGGACTGACCGAAGTACGTCCGTCAAACCCAACTCCAGTTGCCGATGATCCTTATCTATCCGGACGAGTTGAACATGTACAAGATCCCCTAGTCGGTAGATCTTCCCAGAGTTCTCACCTTTAAGTAGATATTGCGACTCTACAAATCGATAGTAATCATCAGCCATACTTGAGATATGAACGAGACCCTCAACAAATTGCTCGGTCAGTTCAACAAATAATCCAAACGCCGTAACACCTGTAATATGACCGGTAAATTCGTCGCCAATTTTATCCGACATAAACCGCACTTTTTTCCACTGGATCAATTCCCGCTCGGCATCTTCCGCCCTTCGCTCACGGTCCGACGTACATCGAGCCGCCTCGGGGAATAGTTCACACCATGTCCGTCGCTGGCCGTCTGTCAATTTACCCCGTGTGCCAGCTCGCAGCGATCGATGCACAATCAAATCCGGGTAACGTCGGATCGGCGATGTAAAATGTGCGTAGAAAGGCGCAGCTAATCCAAAATGCCCCTTGTTAACTGGATCGTATCGAGCCTGTTGCATCGCTCTCAGCATGAGCGAGGTGATGGGTCTCTGCTCAGGTTGACTCTTTAGTCTCTCAAGCAATCGTTGGAAATGCCCAGGGCTGACTGACCCCGCACCAGCTCCGAGGCTATAACCGAGAGAGGTAACGAATCCTTCAAATTCTTCAACTTTAAGCGGATCCGGTGGCTCATGAACGCGGTATAACGTTGGAATACCCCGCCCCTCAAGCTCAGCCGCAACCGTTTCATTCGCCACCAGCATAAATTCTTCAATGAGCCGATGCGCGAGCGTGCGTTCTTCAGGAACAATTGCCTTAACAGCGCCAACTTCGTCAAGTTCAAAACGTGCTGCTGGCAGATCAAAATCGATCGCTCCGCGCACCGTTCGACGCCTCCGTAAGACATGAAACAACTCTTCCATGATTTCAAACAAACAGACTAGGCCAGCGTATTTCTTACGCACGTCAGCATTCTTCTGAGTCAAGATGGCATCAACATCACCGTACGTCATCTGTTCATTGCTACAAATAACACCATCATGTATTTCGTAACGCTTCACTTCGCCAGCGGAATCAATTTCCATAAGACAGGATTGAACAAGGCGATCTACTTTCGGTTTCAGACTACACAATCCAGTCGACAACGCTGCGGGAAACATATGGACGGCGCGATCGGGGAAATACACAGACGTTGAACGGGTATAGGCCGAGCGATCGAGCGCACTTCCTTCGGCTACATAGTGCGATACATCCGCGATATGCACCCCCAGCCAATAATTTCCGTTTCCTAAGCGATCAATCGTGATGGCATCATCGAAGTCACGTGCACTCACTCCATCTATTGTCACCGTCACAAGATCCCTGAAGTCAGTCCTCCCACGCCGGTCGCGCGGACGAACTTTGTCACCTAGTCGCAGCGCCTCATCTACTACTTCCTGGTCATGCGCATCCGGAATACCGTACTTTTTCAACACAAGTTGCGTATCAACTCCCTCTTCTTCTATTTGCCCCATTACTCTAATCACCCGTCCGACAGGACTGCGTGTCTGCGTCGGGAACGTCGTAATCTCCACCTCCACCATGTCGCCCGCCTCGGCATTACCAGCGTTACCAGAGGCGATATGAACATCCATCAAAAAGCGACGATCGAACGGAATGACGTAACCAAAACCGGCAGTATTCGGCTCGTATCGACCCACTAACCCTGTCGCACTGCGTTCCAATACCCGAACAATTCTCCCCTCAGTTCGCGAAAGAGCTCCTCCGTGTTCCACGCGCGCCACCACACGATCGCCATGCATCGCCTGATTGAGGTTTGAGCCAGCAATAAACAAATCACTTCCAATGTCGCTAGTCGAATCTTCCGGCTTAACGAAACCGAATCCCTTCGGATGAACGTGCACTCGTCCGGTCAACAAATGCATCCGTTCCGGCACCCCGTATCGTTGGTCTCTGATCTTGATCAGGTCGCCACGTTCAACAAGCTTTGCGAGTCTTCGACAAAGTGTCGCCCGCTGCGAACCAGGTAGTTTCAGACTCTTAAGAATCTCTTGAACCGTTGCGGGATGACTGATTTTCGCTTCAATTGCTTCGAGTAATTCATTAGGCGTCAACATGACTGACTTCAATGTTCCTTTATATTTACTCGCATTAGGCTTACGCAATCAGAGCAATCTGCAGATCACCGACATTTGTGGCGGTGGCACCTGTATGCAGCAAATCGCCCACACCATCGAAAAAAGCATACGAATCGTTCGAGGCTAGATAATATTCTGGACGCTCCAGGCCTGCATTGGCAGCACGGAGTGGTGTCGTTGTATCAATGATCGCGCCGGCTGCATCGGTTGGGCCATCAATGCCATCCGTGCCAACACTCGCAACAACCGCCAATGGAAACCGTCGAACAAGCGAAAAGGCTCCGGCGAGTGCGAATTCTTGATTCCGTCCACCTCGACCTGGACCTCTAACTTTCACAGTGGTTTCTCCCGCTGACACCACACAAAGTGGACGCGGTTGTTCATGAGCGTATCGCGCAAGCGACTTTATATACG
>CEWR01131092.1_pt1 | contig 13533 bp, 10 predicted proteins | sample 356321 | NCBI WGS metagenome assembly CEWR01 (sample SAMEA2621551, study PRJEB7988) | marine metagenome | biome: marine biome (ENVO:00000447); feature: mesopelagic zone (ENVO:00000213); material: "saline water (ENVO:00002010), including plankton (ENVO:xxxxxxxx)" | depth 790 m
ATATCCGGCTACAGACTGAGTGTATCAAGACTTGCGAACCGCTGTTTAAGACACCTTAGTCAGTAACACCCTCTGAAAAAAGCAGCTATCGCGCTGCAAAAAAAACATATGTATGTCCTGCCAGTAACTATTAAGAAGGCAGCATTATTAGGCTGTCACGCTAATAATCCATTCGATAAAAAATGCACTAATATATGTCCCTTATTGGATAATTTTTTGTTCGAATTCAGACAATAATACTCTGACAAATACCGGTGAGTAATCGTCCTTTTAACCGCCGATCGACATGACGGTAAAACGGACTTTTGGTAGAAACACTCGAGTAATATCATCTTGTTTTTCTGCGGCTTGGCACGGCAGTTTCAACAGTAATGCATTACTACATAAGTGCGATCGATAGCGTCGGCCGACCTGTGGTGAAGATCAGACAGTCAATATCTTTCGACACTAATTCTGCTAACTCAGTGGCTAACCAACAGGGCTGTTCAACAATGATCAGCACGCCCTAGCTGGGTCAGTCATCGAAAAGCTGCCCCGAATATAAAAAATGCGCTGAATGCATAAACGTTGGGTACTGATATCCCACCTGGGTAAAACCTGATAATGCTTATTCAATAAATTTTCAAGGTATAAGAAATGTAGCTAGTGAAGTTTTCCGTCGCCAAGCCGGCTGAGCGAATATTAAAAAAGATTCTTACGCCACAAAAATCTAAGCAAAGCTTGAAACTGCCCGTTCATAGACTATTGATTAATTGTGCTGTTAAAAATAATTAAATGTTAAGTATTAATACCAATAGTTTTTTTAACCCACGGCCATCACAAAAAATAACAGCCCACACAGACACTAACGCATGGAGCTGAAAATGAATGATTTCGAAGTGATTTTTGTCAATAAATTTTCCGATACACACCTTTTTCAAATTGTTCTCGAGGCGATGAACAAGCGTTTTCATTTACAATCAGACATATATCGACGCCTTGCCTGTGGTCAACCTGTGACCATCAAACAACACCTAAACTTAGAGACTGCTGAGCAATTTCGACGCGCTATAGCTGCCACCGGTGGTACCTGCTGGATACAAAAACAACACTCGCAAGGCCAGCCTCGCGAGCGCCGCTGTAACGACCGCCGCTTGCGAACTACAAGCCGCCGTAAAACAAGGCGCGACAACGCCATTCAGCCTGACCGCCGGCTAAACTTAGATCGTCGCCAACACACCATTCATTAGCTATTGGTTGAAGGCTCCGTTAAAATTGCGCTTTTTGTGCTGCCCTCAATGGACCGCACCTTACCGCTTAACGGGCTAGATACACCCTATGAATATTCGCGATTTTCTCACTGAAAAAGTCCAGTCCGCTATGACTACCGCCGGTATCCCGTCGGAGTGTGCGCCCATTGTTGCACCGAGTAAAAAAGCCGGCTTTGGTGATTATCAAGCCAACGGAGCCATGGGCGCGGCTAAGGTGATGAAGACCAACCCGCGCGCACTCGCTGCCAGCATCGTTGAAAACTTAGACCTAGACGGAATCGCCGCAACAATAGACATCGCCGGCCCAGGCTTTATCAATATTCATTTGTGCCCTAAATGGCTCGCGACGCAGTTAGCGCATGCTCAACTTGATGACCGCCTCGGCATCACTGCGGTAAGCGCCCCACAGACAGCGGTCGTCGATTACTCCTCACCAAATCTCGCCAAAGAAATGCATGTCGGCCACCTGCGCTCGTCGATTATCGGTGACGCCCTGGTGCGCCTACTGGAATTTCAAGGGCACAAGGTCATTCGTCAAAACCATGTTGGCGACTGGGGCACACAATTCGGCATGCTCACCGCCGAACTCGAGGAGCACTTAAACACTGATGACTCAGTAATGGCGCTCAATGACCTAGAAGTTTTCTACCGTCAATCTAAGCAGCATTTTGATGCAGACCCTGCCTTCGCCGACAAAGCACGCGAATACGTGGTGAAACTTCAGGGCGGAGACCAAAACATTCTCAAACTGTGGGAGCAATTTAAAACTGTATCGCTAAAACACAGTGAAGAGATGTACACGAATCTTAATGTCACCTTGAAACCGGAAGATGTCAAAGGCGAAAGCTTCTACAACGACGATCTCTCGGTATTGGTCAAAGAGCTGCAAGAGCAAAATCTAGCCGTTGAAAGCGAAGGTGCACAGGTCGTATTTTTAGACGAGATGGCCGACAAAGAAGGCAATCCGTCGCCAGTACTTATTCAGAAAAAAGGCGGTGGCTATCTCTACGCCACCACTGACCTCGCCGCCCTTCGCTATCGGGCCGACACTTTACAGGCCGACCGCGTCCTCTACTTTATTGACGCCCGCCAATCACTGCATATGCAACAGGTCTTTACTCTGGCCAAAAAAGCCAACTTCGTCCCCGCTACCACAAGCCTAGAACACCATGCTTTTGGCACTATGATGGGCGCCGACGGCAAGCCATTTAAGACTCGCGCTGGCGATACCGTAAAACTGGCCGATCTGTTGGTAGAAGCCGTTGAACGCGCCGAGAAACTGGTGCGGGAAAAAAATACCGACTTAAACGATGAGCAGGTTCTCGAAGTCGCTCGCAAAGTGGGGATAGGCGCGGTCAAGTACGCTGATCTTTCCAAGACCCGCACCAACGACTACATCTTCAGCTGGGAATCTATGCTCAGCTTCGAGGGTAACACGGCCCCTTATCTGCAATACGGCTACACCCGTATTCAGAGCATTTTCCGCAAGGCAGGTATTAGCGCTGCCGATCTCAAGGGCGAACTAGCGCTTGAAGTTGATCAAGAAAAAGCCCTGGCCCTGAAACTGCTGCAGCTGTCCGAGTGTTTGGAGGTGGTTGCTCGTGAAGCCTATCCGCACATATTGTGTAATTATTTGTATGAGTTGGCCTCACTCTACATGAGCTTCTATGAAGCCTGCCCTATCCTCAAAGATGGCATCGACACCGCCACCCGCAACAGCCGACTGCAGCTGTGCGCACAGGTAGGTAACACACTAAAAACCGGCCTAGATCTGCTGGGGATTGAGGTGATGGAGAGAATGTAATTTCTCTGAAGAAGAGAATGGTTTAACAGCTTTTTTAGGCGGCGATGTAACCCGACCTGTTGCCATCAGACCGTGCAGGTATCTCCCTCAGCACCCGGTTAAGCGATGTCATCCGCAGCTAGCGGATGGCATCACTTATCAAAAAATCTGCAACAGAGTGTAATTGGCTGCCTGAACCGGCCACTCCTGCAAACGTTGAATACATTCGGTAATGCTCGTCAGCAAGACTTAAAAAATCCGCTATTGGGCCATTTAAACCAGAACTAAAAATGAAATCAATGGCGATACTGCCCTCAGAATCACTATCGAATCATTGTTTAATAATGTAATTAATGAAGGCAAGTCTGATTTCATATAGACAAGAGACTGTCTACCCTGCGCAAAAACTGCAGCAATGATGAAGCCTTCACAGGCAGAGCTTTAAAATATTCTTCTGCCATAGGCGCAATGGCACAACCGTGTGGCAACGGCAGATTCAGCTCGATAAGCTGCTGCAAGCGAGGCAAAAAAACAAACTGCAGCCACTGGGGTAAACTCAAAGTATCAACACAGAATGGCTGAGTGCTTGCAAGCGCCTCACTTGGCGGTGCCTCAGACTGCCACATCTGCAGTTGTCGAAGCTCGGCTTCGATATCGCCTAACACAGCTCGAATTTTAATGCGCTTAGTCATGACTCTATTTTCCTAGCGGCACAGATGATCAACACATAGCTTTGATACTTGAGCGGCTCCAAGCTAAAAGCTGTCCACGGCAATGGTTTGCCTCCTAGCAAGGCGGTTTTTCACCGCAGGGAAGGAGCGTATGCTTATACATGACTGACTGAGGAGAAAACCAACGCGACCGCCACAGATGGCGGAAATGCAGGTTTTGCAGGAGCAAAAACCTGCATGCTAGTGCCCAAAAAGCCTCCCTTATAATCACTCACTTAATAAATACAACGCTTAAACGGTGGCAAACTATTCAATATAGCCGGACCATAACGCTTAGTCACTATGCGTCTGTCCATTAGAGAAATAGTCCCTGTATCACTCTCCCGTCGCAGTAAACGCCCACTGGCCTGAACCAATTTCATAGCGGCGTCGGGTACGGAAATCTCCATAAACGGATTGCCGCCACGCGCTTTGATCCAGTCAGACAGTGCCGCCTCGACCGGATCATCGGGTACTGAGAAGGGGATTTTGGCGATTACCACATGGGTACAGTAGTTACCGGGTAAATCTACACCCTCGGCAAAACTGGCTAAGCCAAAGAGAATACTGCCCTGATTCTTGTCGACACGCTCTTTATGCTGTTTGATCATGGCCTGTTTAGAACGGTCGCCCTGTACCAAAATCAAATCTTGCCAGTGGTTCGGCAATGCATCGTAGACATCGAGCATCTGTCGGCGCGAGGAGAACAGCGCCAAACTGCCCTCATCTTTGCTAAGGAGTTCAGGAATAGCCTCAACAATGGCCAATGTATGCTCCTGCGCGCGGCCGCCATCGACAGCGGACAGCGGCACCTGCAAGGTGGCAGCATTAGCAAAGTCGAAGGGGCTTGGGACCATCTGGTAACAGCTATCCAGCGGCGTTCCGGCGCGCATTTGATAACGCGAGAAATTGCCCAATGCCGTTAAGGTAGCCGACGTTACTACGGCACCACAGCACTGCTGCCACAAGCTGTACTGCAAAGTTTTAGCGGCCAAGATTGGGCTTGAGCAAACTTCAAAATCGATGAGGCCGGTGCCGTCGATAAGGGTAAACCAGCGCGCTTTCGGCACATGAGTATCGCCATCGGGGATCGCGTAGCTAGCCCAGAGTTCCAAATTAGCCTCGGCGCGAGACTGCCAAGTACCGATATGTGGATACCAATTTTCCAAGTCAGCCTTGGGCACAGGGCAGTGAGCATCCTCCATAGCCTCGTCCAGCTCACTGCTCATTTTACCGAGTAACTCGGCCAGACGCTCGAAGCTGCGTTTTAGCTCTACCGCCATCAGCATCAACTCCTGCGGCACTATGCCTTGGGCAAAACGATAGCGCAGCACTTTGTCGGTGGGGTCAATGGTTTCAGCCAGTATTTGCAGCTGCGGATAAAGTACATTCAGCTGTTTTTTACAATCGAGCATAGCTGCCGGTAACTGCTCGGCGAAGCGGTCAATATTACCTGCGCCAGAAATTTCGCCGAGCATACTCGACAGCACCTTATTGCTCTGCTCCAGCCACTTACTGGTCGATTGCACGCGGCTGGTGTGGGCAAAATGATTGAGCGCCTTGTCCGGCAGATGATGGCCTTCATCGAAAACATAAATAGTTTCGCTCGGGTCCGGCAAAATGGCGCCACCGCCGAGGGCTAAGTCGGCCAGCACTAAATCGTGATTGGTAACGATAACATCAGTGCTGCCGAGACTGTCGCGCGCCTTTAAAAAGGAACAGGAACTGACATTTGAGCAGCGGCGACCCGTGCATTGGCGGTGATCGGTGGTGACGCGGCTCCAGTCCTCTTGCTCTAAGCTATTCTCCCAGTTATCGCGGTCACCATCCCACTTATTAGCCGCTAACGCCTCCATCATCGAACTGTAGAGTTTAATGCCCTGCTCGCCGACCTGCATAAATTCATCTTCGTACAGCGATTGAGTGGGATTAAGATTACTCTCGTGCTCCATTAACAGGCGATCTAGCTTAGACAGACATAAATAGCGGCCACGGCCTTTAGCCAGCGAATAGGAAAACTCTAAACCGGAATGCTGTTTTAGGTCGGGTAGGTCTTTTTGGACAATCTGTTCCTGCAAGGCAATAGTGGCAGTGGAAATCACCAGCTTCTTACCCATCGCCTTAGCCAAGATGATCCCCGGCAACATATACGCCACGGTTTTACCGGTGCCCGTGCCCGCCTCCACCACGCAGACATGGCCTTCGCTGTCGCGTTTATCCTCATCGTCGAGCTGAATATTGCCGATGGTTCGGGCAATACTAGCAATCATCAATTTTTGCCCGTAACGGGACTTCAGCCCTTTACTGTCGAGAAAATTTGAGTAAGTGGACTGGATCTGTTTTTTGAGGTCGTCGGTCAGCACGGCGGTCACAGCATATTTAAAGAGCAATCATTTTAGCACGTTGCATTTAGGAATTAACAAAATACCAGCGGCCATCGCGGCAAACAAACTGAGAGGTCTCGCGATGCAGTTGTGCGCGACCCTCACTCTTGAAGCTAGCGGCAAACTCGACCTTGCCAGTGTCATTACCCGCGGAGCCATTACTGCTAGTAAGTATTTGCAAACCTAGCCATTCAGAGCTTAAAGCCCATGTTTTAATGGCGTCTATATCCAGCTGCAAGCGCTGCTCTAGCACCCAGGTATCCACAATATATTGAATTTGACCGGTTGCATGAGCGCAGTAGCGCGAGCGCATCAACTGCTCGGCGGTATAAGCAATCTCGCGCCCCTCTAGTAATGGCTGACAACAACTTGAAAAAGTCGCGCCACTACAGCAAGGACAGGGGCTTGCAGGTGCCCGTGGGCAGTAACACTCAGGTAGCATTTTTAGACCAATATCTGTATCTTGGCCCAGCATTTTAGCCCCGATTGAGCGATGACAGAAGCGATGCCAGCAGCCATGAGCGATTTTGACGATATCCGCCCTTATCACGACGATGAAGTGCGGGCGACGCTGGATCGAATTCTGGCCGACAAAGAGTTCTCGCTATCGGTCGCTAAGCTGCGTTTTCCGCGCCTGAGCCGCACCTTGCCGTGGCTAATGCAACCTATCGCCAAAGCCATACTCAAAAGAGAGCTGGCGGGCATTCAGTGCGTGGCAGAATTTCAAAAAGTGGTAGAGAAATATCTGCGCGGTATGATGGGTGGCAGCGCAAATGCACTGACATCATCGGGGCTGGACAAACTCGATCCGAAACAGGCCTATTTGTTCGTCAGCAACCACCGCGATATCGCTATGGATTCAGCCTTTATAAGCTGGTCCTTGTTCAAAAACAAACTTGATACTCCACGCAATGCCATTGGCGACAACCTGCTCAGTAAGCCCTTTGTCTCCGACTTAATGCGTCTAAATAAAAGCTTTATCGTCAATCGCTCGGCCACCAAACCGCGTGAAAAGTTTAAAGCAGCCAAATACCTATCGTCTTACATCTACCACTCGTTGGTAAATGAAAAAGCCAATACTTGGATCGCACAGCGCGAAGGCCGCGCCAAAGACGGTATCGACCGGACCAACTCCGCGGTCATTGGCATGTTTGGTTTAAGTAAGCCAAAAACCGAAGACTACGGTGACCACATCGCCAAGCTCAATATTGTGCCAGTATCCATTTCCTACGAGTGGGACCCCTGCGATGGCGCTAAAACCCGCGAGCTCCATGCCCAAACTACCCAGGGTAGCTATGCCAAGGGCGAACACGAAGATATAGAAAGTATCGCCACCGGTATTGCTGGCCGTAAGGGCGCGGTACACGTTGCCTTTGGTGATGTCATAAGTAGTGCTTTTAACTCGGCCGATGCCGTGGTCACAGAAATCGACCGACAGATTATCGACAACTATATTCTGCAACCGAGTAACTGTTTGGCCTACATAAAACTGCACGGCGAACTACCTAGCGAGGCACGTTATTCAAGTGCGGCGCTGCCCTTTAGTGACAGCGCGCTAAAAACCGAAAAAATAGAATTTGAGCAGCGGTTAGCTGCTGTACCCACCGAGCAGCAAGCAATATATCTCGCTATGTATGCCAACCCACTGATCAGTAAATACTCCTAATAGCGTAAAAAAATCTAAACATGGACGCCCAAATCTATACAATGGCAATTTACATAATTGCTCTAGTATATAAAGTACCACACAGTTTTATAGGGATTAACGACAACTCACGGTTGAGATAATGTCATGAATACACCAGTATCAAGCACCGCCAAAGAATCAAGCCCCCGCCTCCGTCTGGCGCACCGTTGCTCTGCACCTACCTCGCCCGCCAAAAACCTCACGTTTTACAACAAAGTCATTTGGATTACCGGCGCCTCATCTGGCATAGGTTCTGCACTGGCCAGACATTTAGCCGCGCAAGGTGCCCGTCTCATACTATCTTCACGCCGCATAGAAAAACTCGAGCAACTGCGCACAGAACTTATCAACAGCTTGCAACATCAAGTGTTTCAGCTGGATTTAGAGCAGCCAGAAGCGCTTTATACTCGGGTTCAGAATGCTATTAGCGACTGGGGCCCCATCGATATCCTCATCAATAATGCCGGCATCGCCCAACGCTCGCGAGTACTTGAAACGCAGCTAGCGGTAGACCGCCGCATTATGGAAATCAACTTCTTTGGCACTGTCGCTATGACCAAAGCAATATTACCCAGCATGGTCGCGCGAGGCGCCGGCCAAATTATGACCGTAGGCAGCGTTGCCGGAAAAATCGGCTCGCAAACACGCAGTAGTTACTCGGCCTCTAAACACGCGCTCAACGGTTATATGGATAGTCTACGCGCCGAAGTTTGGCACAACGGCGTACACGTGCAGTTAGCTTGCCCCGGCTGGGTGAATACCGATATCGGAAAAGGTGCGCTCGACGGCGATGGCAACGCTCTAGCCGATAAAGTGGGCACCATCGATTTTGGTATCAGCGCCGAAGATTGCGCCCAAGACATTGCTACAGCACTGCTGATGCATCGTGACGAAACCATTATTGGACGCGGTTGGGTGCGAATGGCACCGGCTCTGAAAAGAATTTTCCCGAGTTTAGTCAACCGCATAATGCGCCGTAAAGTGTATCGATAAAGCCAGAGCAGCAGTCAACGGCGAGAACATTTGCGACGAATAGAAGTCAGTTGATGCAGCATCAACCGTAACCCTGCTTAAAAAATACGGCTTACTGCCCAAACTATAGGCATTGGATAGAGACAATGGCCTCGTAGAGGTACAATAGCGGCAATTGAATATCACCACGCTTCCCACTTGAATTCCCGCTTCATTTTCCACTACAGGCCACCCCCCAATGACCCAAGCTATCGAGACTTTAGGGCAACTGTTTGCGCAGATGCAAGTGAACGTGCGCTATTATGATCTCGGCCGTCGCGTCGAAAAGCTGAGTAAGGAACAGTTTCAAAGCTTTGAAGAGCTGCGCAAGCCCTACCCTCGGCCGCACTTACAGCATGCTTTAATCGGAGTAGTGTTCTGGCAGCAACACACCATTGCACAGCCTTCAGTTTGGTGTCTACGACTGCCACTCGACGAGCAGGGACTGCTCATCCCGAGTGAGCGCGACCGCTTCTTGCAGCATCTATTGATGGCGGTAAATAACAATTTCAATGCCGAGAAAAAACAACAGCAACTCAGCGCGGTGCTCGAAGGAAACCCCTATACATTTACCCCGCCACAAGAAAAGCAGGCGGCATTTAACGCTAAGATCAAGGTCTCTCTTAAATTGCCGGCCAGCCAGTATCTAGCCCCAACTCTGGATTATTTACACGGCAGTGATTACAGCCAATGGCAAACGGTGGCCCTTCAAGGTCTGGCTGATCTCACAGCGCGCTGGCAACAACCCGAATGTCATCAGGCGCTGTTGCATGCCCTCCCTTATGTGCCAACCAGTGTGCTCATCAGCCTGTGCCAGTGTCTGGAAAATGAAACTATAGACGCTGCCATAACCGAGGTCTTATTGCAGCGTATTAATCACACGCTTAGTGCTAACAACAGCGACAATAGCAGCGAAAAAAATGCCACCCTAGCCGCCTGCTTGCGCGGCCTATCTTTTAGCGTTGCAGCCACACACGTGCAAACAGCGGTGGACAGTATTTTGCACGGCAGCACACCCGACGATACTGTCGATATAGAAATAATCGCAACTCTGGCCACGCGCTTAGCCCCGCAATTAATCAATGGCGGCAATCCTCTGGTTTTTATGGAACTGCTGGCTCAACACTCTGAACAGGCTTTTATCGGCGTAATGTCAGAGATCTTATACCAACCAGACATTAGAGAGCCCTTTTTAAGTGGCATGCGCCTACCCGACCGCTCTGAAACATTATCCAAAGCCATAGGCGCGCTTCTACAGCCAAGCCACGCTGTGCATTAGCCTGCCAATTTTGAACAACGACTTAAAGTAATTATTCAAGGCTAAAAGGACATTGTCTCAACCAAGCCCACTGTTGAGCTGAATATTTATGCTGTCTGTGTCTATACTTACAAAAAGTCCCAGTGTTATAAACTGCAGACATCAATGAACCAAAGCCCCGCTTGCTGCGGACTTGCCCTCGGAGGCCGGTGTGCATGTTCTTTTAGTTGAAGACAGCGCCACTTTGCGCTGCGCCATGACGGCCTATATTCTAGATGCTGGGCACCAAGCCTTAGTTGCGGAAAGTGGCGAGCAAGCTCTGCAGCTACTCGAAAATTCAGTCGTTGATCTGATCATCATGGATGTCGAGATGCCAGGACTGAACGGCTTCGAAACGACTCGTTTAATTCGAGAATGGTTGAAAGGCTTCTGGCTGCCTATTATTTTTGTGACCGGAAAAAATGACGAAAAAAGCTATACCGATGGCATTGAAGCGGGAGGCGATGACTACCTCATTAAGCCGATTAGCTCGGTGATTCTCCAGGCTAAAATTCACGCCATGGAACGCATCATTCAGATGCGCGACAAGCTAAGCCAACTGAACGATAAATTGGAAAAACTCAGCCAGACCGACAGCCTAACTCAGGTTTATAACCGCCGCGCCTTTGATGATATCGCGCAAAAATATTGGCTTGCGGCCACGCGTAGACACAGCTCAATTAGTGTACTAATGCTGGATGTCGATCACTTTAAACTCTACAACGATCACTACGGTCACCCCGCCGGCGACAGCTGTTTAGTACAAGTGAGCGCCGCGATTAAAGCCAGTCTTTTGCGACCAGAAGATACGCTTGGACGCTATGGGGGGGAAGAGTTTATCGTCATACTGCCTGACACCGATCGCCAAGGTGCCGAGCAATTGGCATCGACCATACGCCGTAATACCGAAGAGTTGCAAATCGAGCACAAGGGGTCATCGACCGCTGCCGTGGTTAGTATCAGTGTTGGCGGCGCCACCTGCAATAGCACCATGCACTGCAGCTTGGAAGAGCTGATCAAACAGGCTGATCAAGCGCTGTACAAATCTAAGCAGGCCGGCCGCAATCGTGTCACGACAGAAGACGCTTGCGCGCACAAAACGGTATTAATTGTCGATAACGATCAACTCACCCTAGAGATTGTGACTGACCTGCTGCGCGAACACTGCAATATTGTCACCGCCGATGATGGTCAGGAGTGCCTGAACATTGCCCGCAACATTCTCCCCGATTTAATCTTGCTGGATACTCACATGCTCGGCATGGCTGGCGACGAAGCTTGCCGCCAGCTAAAAGGCACCCCTCGCACCGCCAGTATTCCAGTGATATTTATATCGAGTGACGATCATAATACGCAGATAAAACGGGTCAAAAAAGTCGGCGCCAACGACTGCGTGCAAAAACCGCTGGATAAAGACACGCTGCTAAATAAAGTCAGCCGCTATCTGCTTTGACCGAGTAAAGAGCCGAGTTTAGTCCGTATTATGTAAGCCTTGGCGCCGGTATCTGTTCCGCACTGAGGCACATTATTAGAGCGATATTGTGCCACGATGCTACACAGAGCCACTTTCAGCTAGCACGAAACGACAACTAAACAGACCGTGATCACTCTTGAGAGGGTATACCGAAACTGGCTTTGCCATGACGGCAAAGCCAGACAGACACTTAGCGACCGGTATGCCAAATCACATCACGAGCGTGAGCGTCGACCTGATCAGCTACATTTAATACCAGCGCAAACAAGGCCATACGCACCAGAACACCGTTGTCAGCTTGACGAAAGATAGCCAGATTCGGATTGAGGTTCAAGTCATTATCCAATTCGTTGGCGCACGCTCTGGAGTCACGCGGCAGCGGATGCATAATCACGGTATTGGGTTCGCAGTACTGAGTGTAGATAGACTGATTGAGACGAAAGCGACCGCGGTATTGATCGGCTTCTTCTTTAGACTCAAACCGCTCTTCCTGAATACGAGTGGAATAGGCAATATCGACGCTAACAATGCTTTCTGTCAAATCTTCGGAGATCTGTACCTTATGGCCCGCCGCGCGCAGAGCTTCGACGATAGACTCCGGCATCGCTAGCTCTGGTGGCGACACTAAGATCAACTGTATGTTGCTAAATAGGCACAGTAATTTACACAACGAATGCACCGTGCGGCCGTGTTTGAGGTCGCCAATCATAGCTATACGTAAATTATCGATATCGCGGCCACGGCCGGCAAGTTCTTTGCGAATGGTGTAAAGATCCAGCAACGCCTGAGTGGGATGCTCATTGGCACCGTCACCGCCGTTGATCACCGGTACCCGACTACCCTCGGCAAACTCAGCCACCGAACCAGCCTCGGGGTGACGCATACAGATTACGTCGCTGTAGCCAGAAAGGACGCGCGCAGTATCAAACAACGACTCGCCTTTGGAAATTGCCGAGGTTTTAAAACCGGTGGTTTCACGCACTTCACCACCGAGCAAGTTAAACGCGCTACCAAAGCTAACTCGGGTGCGAGTGCTGGCCTCAAAAAACATATTGCCGAGAATCGCGCCTTCCAGAACTCGAGTAACTTTGCGCCGTAGCGCGTAAGGTTCCATGGTGTCTGCCACTTGAAATACACGTTCAATGTCGGCGCGCTGAAATTGAGCAATAGAGAGAATATGTGAGCCGGTAAATTCCACGGTAATTCCTGTAGCTAAGGGCAAGGTTTGCTATTTTAGCGTGAACTGCAGCTCGGGCCAATTTGAATATTGACTGATTTCTTGCTGTATAACACAATATAGCCACAAGTCCCGCCCCCAGCGTTCGGCAAACATATTCAGCGGCAGCAAATACTCTCAATGTATTAGTCACATACTACCGCGCCAAAAATGCCCTCTAGGGCAATAACCTAGCATTTTCCAGGAGTCGTCGCTGGCGCAATGACGAGCGCTGTTATGTCCCCGCAAAAACTCACAAAGCTGTCCGTAACTAGCGCCCATATATCGCAGAGGGAGCCGGTAAACCGTTTGCCAACAATAGCGTGGAAATTGATAGTGACGATAAAAAGAGTTTTGTGCAGATGATGCGCTGATTAAGTTAATTTTTGGTCAAACTAAAGTGTTTCACAAAAATATCCGCACAGATTAATTAAAGCGTTGGCTGGGCCGAGTTATTGCAGACTAGCTATCAACTCATCGGCATAAGTTTCCAATGCGGCCAACACCGCTAACGCGCTGCTGTCGCCCGCACGTTCGGCCCGCAAACGGGCAATACGATGACCTAGCTCAAGCCGTGCCAGAGGACCACCCGCCAAGGGGTCGGTTAGGCGTGCTCGGCAAAAGCTTTGCCACTGACTACTCTCTGTCGCACTGAGTGATTGCGGATAAAAACGAGCACGGTAGCGAAATAGTAGCTCTGCCATACGCTTGTCGCGAAACG
>CEWR01159466.1_pt1 | contig 13515 bp, 13 predicted proteins | sample 356321 | NCBI WGS metagenome assembly CEWR01 (sample SAMEA2621551, study PRJEB7988) | marine metagenome | biome: marine biome (ENVO:00000447); feature: mesopelagic zone (ENVO:00000213); material: "saline water (ENVO:00002010), including plankton (ENVO:xxxxxxxx)" | depth 790 m
CCATGCCATAGAAACACTTCGTACTCTAAAAAATGATAATTTTTTTCTATGTTTGTGTGTTTTAGAAAGCCTCACCTGCCTTTTAATGCTCCCAAAAAAAATTGAATGAAGATTATTTCTTTAGGAAACAATCATTCGTTTAGAAGTCTCCATATTACGATTTCATAAATGGTAAAGAATTAGATAGTTTATTTAGCTTATTATATTCAGAGTCGCTGCAAAAAGCACTGCATTACTTTTTTTCAACCTGCTCTTAATGTTAAAGGATATATTTGGTTTCAAGAGGTTGAAAAATAGATAACACTTGTGGTCAAAAAATCTAATAAGTACCTATTATAATTATAATAATTATTATTGGAAAGTTGATAAAATAATTTATTACCAAACCTAACAAAAGTACAAGTTGATAAAGTTAGTCCAGAGTTTCCTTTAGTTTAAATTTAAATCAATACAAATAACCCAAATATTTTTGAATTTAACGGACAAATAAAATAAAATATTTGGTTCAATTCTATTTAAATATAAACAGATCTCTTAATGCATATTAGTCTTAGAAGTAACAATGATAGAAGAATAGTAAGAACATAAGATGGGATTTGATTTTAAATAAGGATCTTTGCTTTTAATGTCAATAAATATGTAAATGAAGAAATATATATATTCCTTTAATTATGAGAATATTGAAAGTGACTTGTGTGCGCTTGAATCGAAATATGTTTTTGATAAGGAAATAAAGGATAAATTGATTTTTACCGATAAAAAAGTAGATCCATCAAATAGTGTTTTTATAAAAAAGAGACTTGATATTCTTTCATATTCTAAAGATTATGCTTCGCTAATAAATGAAATAAAAAAAGAAAACATACGCATTAATGAGTTCAAAATAGAATATTTAGTTTTTGAGGGCGATAGTATAGAGTATATTGATAGGCTAGAAAAGTTAAGAGATATAGGCTATAGTATTGATGGGATTCATGATTATTATAATCCACAAATAACATATGGTCTGTGTTGTTATGAGGGGATTTGGTATTTTGGTGTGTTGATTAAAAATAATTTAGATTGGCTTAAGCACAAGCAAAAACCAAACTCATTCAGTAACTCAATAAGTGTAAATATTGCCAAAGCGCTGGTTAATATTGCAGCAAAGGCAAATAATGAAAATACCATACTAGATGCATGTTGTGGTGTAGGTACCATATTGTTAGAGGCTTGTTTTGCAGGATATAATATTGAGGGCTGTGATATTAATCCGAAGATATGTATGTCTGCAAGAGAAAACCTTTTTCATTTTAATTATACAGCTACTGTATATGACTCCGATATAAAAGATATTAGCAAAAGGTATGCTGCTGCTATTGTTGATCTGCCCTATAATTTGTTTACTAGTGCAACGGATTCTGACATCTCGCACATTATTGAATCGACAGCAGAAATTACAGATCGACTAATTATTGTTTCTACCTCAGATATAACAAACTTAATCAGCAAAACAGGATTCAAAGTATCTGATTATTGCAGCGTTCCTAAAAGAGGAAAGACAAGTTTTTCAAGAAAAATATGGGTGTGTGAAAAGAATACATAATTTATGTGAATCTATTCTTATAGTGACCTTAACGATGCTGAGATTATGTTTAAGATGAGAAATACAGGGATATTTATGCGAAATACAAAAACACTAAAAATGGGCGTTTTTTGATAGTACGTAGCCAAATTGTAGAAATAGTAAACTCGTTATTTCAGATAAAAAACTCAATAGGGTAATTCTCAATTGTACATGTATAAAAATCATTTTAAATCTTAAAAAAAGTTCCAAAACTATAGAAGTTATTTATTGATTGTTAATAATAGAATTAGATACATAAAAAAACATGATATTAAATTTGCTTAACAGGTCTGTTTGTTGTTTATTTGAGAGATTAAGTACTACTATTATTATGAAATTACATCTTTTAGATAGAAGCAGTGTTAGTAATAGTTCATTTACAACTAAGGTAAATGAATATCCCTATTTTTTGAAGATATGGCACTATCATCCAGAGCTAGAGCTTGTTGTTATACTAAAGAGTGAAGGAACTTGTTTTGTAGGAGATAGTATTGAAAAATTTGAGGTTGGCGATGTGGTATTGATCGGAAAGAATTTGCCACATATGTGGCTAAATGATGAAGATTATTTCGATCAAAGCTCAGATCAATCTGCAAAAGCAATTGCCATTCATTTTAAACAAGCCTATTTAGGAGAAGATTTTTTTGAAACCCCAGAAATGATTCATTTATTGGAGCTTTTTGATAGAGCAAAATATGGATTGAAATTTTTAAATGTTGATAAAAGTTTACTTGTTGATATTCAAAATATGTTAGAGATGGAAGGTTTTAATAAAACAATTTCATTTTTGAATATACTAGACAAGCTTGCAAAACTGACCGAAATAAAAAAGTTAGCGAGTGATGGTTTTGTGAATTCTTTTAGATCTACTAAAAGTGAAACACAAGATAAAGTACAAGCTTATATATTTAAAAACTTCAACAAGGAAATTAACCTAGAGGAAGCAGCCAGCATTGCTTTTATGAATACATCTGCGTTTAGTCGTTATTTTAAACGTGTAAATCGCAAAACTTTTTCCCGTTATGTAACTGAAATTCGCATCGGTTATGCATGTAAAATGTTGATGGAGAATAAAATAAATATTGCAGCTGTTTGTTACGAATCAGGATTTAAAAACATTTCTAATTTTAATCGTCAGTTTAAAATAGTAATGGATTGTACTCCTTCTGACTATTTGAAAAATTATAAAGTTAGGACTTCCGTTATGTGATTTTTTGATACAAAGAAGAAGTTGTAAAGACGAATGATTTGCATTATTTTAATTTGGTTTTATTAAATAGCAACAATAGTATTATAATTGGCCAAATAGTTACAACATGCACTCTTGTTTTGGATGTAGTTTTGTTTCTTCACACAATTGGAGACAATGTACATGGGGAATCAGAAAAATATACTGCAAATACATTCGAAGGATAACGTATTGGTTGCTTTAACCGATTTAGATCAAAACATTGAAGTTGTCTTTGAGGGGGAGAAATACATCATTCAAGATAGAATTGCTGCAAAACACAAATTTGCTACAGAGAAGCTACAGAAAGGAGACGCTGTCTATATGTATGGTGTTTTAGTAGGAAAAGCGAAAAAAGAAATTGCTAAAGGTGGACTTATTAGTACGACTAATCTAATACATGATACTGAAGAGTATAGTGCAGACGATTTAGCATCAAAAGAAAGATGGAAAGCTCCTAATGTGTCAAAATTTACAAATAAAACATTCAACGGTTACCACAGAGCTGATGGAAAGGTTGGAACTGAAAATAATTGGTTGATTATACCTTTGGTTTTTTGTCAAAATAGAAATGTTGAAGTCTTAAAAGAGGCATTGGTTGAAAAATTAGGTTTTGGAAAACAACAACATGTAGGATTTGATGTAGATTCTTTGATTGAAGATTATAAAAATGGTGCTTCTATTGATGCAATTTTAAATAAAGATATTTTAACGAATCCAGCAGCACAATTAAAAAACCCATTATTTCCAAATATTGATGGTATTCATTTTTTAACACACGACGGGGGTTGTGGTGGAGCTACATCAGATGCTGTTGCGTTATGTCATTTACTAGCAGGTTATATAAACAACCCCAATGTAGCTGGTGCAACTATTTTAAGTTTAGGATGTCAACATGCTCAAGCAAGTATTTTAGAAAAGGCTTTGCAAGAGATGTCACCTGAAAATAAAAAGCCTATTTATATTTTAGAGCAGCAAGAAAGCGAAAACGAAAAAGAATTATTGGCAGCGGCAGTTAAAAATACATTTGCTGGATTAATTGAAGCAAATATGATTACTCGTAAACCTGCAACATTAGATAAATTAGTGATTGGTTTAGAGTGTGGAGGATCTGATGGTTTTTCAGGTATTTCTGCAAATCCAACTTTGGGTTATGTTTCTGACTTAATTGTTGGATTGGGAGGAGCTACGGTTCTCTCTGAGTTTCCAGAATTAAATGGAGTAGAGCAAGAATTAATTAATAGATGTTCAGATTCTGAAAAAGCTAAAAAATTCTCTCATATCATGTCAACATACAACTCAAAAGCAGAAGCTTTAGGAGCTGCGTTTTCTATGAATCCTTCACCAGGAAATATTAAAGATGGTTTGATTACAGATGCGATTAAATCTGCAGGAGCAGCAAAAAAAGGAGGTAGCTCTCCAGTCGAAGATGTTTTGGATTATACAGAACAAGTAACATCTGCAGGGTTAAGTTTATTGTGTACTCCTGGAAATGATGTTGAATCTACTACAGGTTTAGCGGGTTCAGGATGTACTGTTATTTTATTTACTACTGGATTAGGCACGCCAACAGGAAACCCTATTACTCCGGTGATAAAAGTAGCATCAAACACAAAGTTGTTTACTAAAATGCCTGATATTATTGATTTTAATACAGGGACTATTATTGAAGGAACTTCTACAATAGAGGAAGCAGGTGAAGATTTATTAGATTTTGTTATTGAAGTAGCAAATGGTAAATTGACAAAAGCTAAACAATTAAGACAAGATGATTTTATTCCTTGGAAAAGAGGGATGTCCCTTTAACAATTTATATTCATAATTTATTATCATATTAACAAATGACAAAATTTAGTTTAAAAAACAAAGTAGCGATCGTAACAGGTGGAGGTAGTGGAATTGGCAAAGCAATTGCATTAACGTTCGCAAAGCAAGGAGCAAAAGTTCATGTTTTAGATTATGTCATAGAGGCAGGTCAAGAAACTGTTTCTGAAATTATTGCTATTGGTGAGCAAGCTGAAGCTCATAAATGTAATGTAGCAGATCAAAAAAATGTAAATAATGTGATTGGTAACATTACTAAAACAGAAAAGATTGATATTTTAATCAACAATGCAGGTATTGCTCATATTGGTAATATTGAAGCTGTTGAAGAGTCTGATTTGGATCGTATTTACGAGGTCAATGTAAAAGGAGTTTACAATTGTATCAGGGCATCTATACCTTCTTTAAAAGAAGGAGGAGGAGTTATTTTAAATTTAGCTTCTATAGGGGCATCAGTTGGTTTGAATGATCGTTTTGCTTATTCAATGAGTAAAGGTGCGGTTTTGACGATGACATATTCTGTTGCAAAAGATTATGTAAATGATGGTATTAGATGTAACTGTATGTCTCCTGGAAGAGTACATACTCCTTTTGTTGATGGATTTTTAGCGAAAAACTACCCAGGACAAGAAGAAGGGATGTTTGAGAAATTATCAAAAACACAACCTATCGGGCGTATGGGGAAACCACAAGAAATAGCTGATTTAGCATTGTTTTTATGTTCTGATGAAGCGGGGTTTATTACCGGAACAGATTATCCTATCGATGGTGGTTTTATAAAATTAAACGGAAAATAAAATGAGGTATAAAATAAGAATTTGTATGTCAGAAGGTTTTATGCTTTTAATGCTAATAGGCCTATCAGCATGTAGGACTCCTTCTGGTGAAAAAGGTTTAGAAAAAAAAGAAGAATCAACATTACCTAATATTATTTATGTACTAGCAGATGATTTAGGCTACGGAGATGTAGCCGTTTTTAACTCGAATTCTAAAATTAAGACACCTTATTTAGATAACATGGCTAAAGAAGGAATGATATTTACAGACGCACACACTTCGTCTTCTGTATGTACGCCTACTCGGTATGGTATATTAACGGGTAGATACAATTGGAGAACCGTAAAAAAACAAGGCGTTTTAGGTGGTAGCTCCAAAGCACTAATACCAAATTCTAGAACTACTATAGCCTCTTTATTGCAAAAACAAAATTACACTACAGCATTTATAGGTAAATGGCATTTGGGATGGGATTGGACTCTAAAAGTAAAAGATGACATCTCGCTAACAAGGAGTACCCAGAATGCAAAAAACGATTTTTCTAAACCTGTAAAAAACAATCCAAACGATTTAGGTTTTGATTATGCTTATGGTCATTGCGGTTCTTTAGATATGGCACCTTATGTATATGTTGAAAATGGAATGCCAACTATGATTCCTACAAATACAACCATGAATAAAGGACAAGCCTTTTGGAGAAAAGGATTGACAGCTGGTGATTTTATCCATGAAGATGTAACTCCCAATTTTTTTAGAAGAGCCATTTCTTATGTTGAAGAAAAAGCAAAAGAGGACAAACCTTTCTTCTTGTATTTGCCAATACCATCGCCACATACACCTATTTTACCAATAAAAGAATTTCAAGGAAAAAGTGGCTTGGATAATCCATATGGCGATTTTGTAATGATGATAGATGCTTATATGGGGCAACTGTTGGCACAAATAAAAAAATCAGGAATAGAAGGAAACACATTAATTGTTTTTACAAGTGATAATGGATGCTCTCCAACAGCAGATTTTGAAAAATTATTACAAAAGGGACACAATCCAAGTGCTCAATATAGAGGACATAAGGCCGATATTTTTGAAGCTGGACATAGAGTTCCTTTTATTGTAAAATGGCCTAACAAGATAAAGGCAGGAACAGTGAATAGTCAAACTGTTTGCACAACTGATTTTGCTGCTACAGTTGCTGCAATTTCAAATTATAAATTGAGTGATAATGAAGCAGAAGATAGTTTTGACATGATGCCTTTGTTTACACAAAGTTTTAAAGGAGATGCTTTTAGAGAGGGAACTATTCACCATTCTATAAATGGGAGTTTTGCGATAAGAAAAGGAGATTATAAATTAATAATGTGTGCTGGTTCTGGTGGGTGGAGTTATCCAACGACATAGAAGGGTAAGGATAAAGAGATTCTTAAAACACTTCCTAAGCTACAGTTATATAATTTAAGTAAAGACCCAGGTGAAACAAATAATTTACAAGGTAAAATGCCAGAAAAAGTTAATGAGTTAAAGCAATTATTAACTAAGCAGATTCTAGACGGGAGAAGCACTCCTGGTAAAAATCAGAAAAATGATACGAAAAATAATTGGAAACAATTATGGTGGATAAATAACTAAAATATAAGAATATGAAATTAATAAGATTTGGAGCTGTCGGTCAAGAGAAGCCAGGAGTTCAATTAGCAAATGGAACAAGAATAGATGTATCTGCTTTTGGGACAGATTATAATGAAGAATTTTTCGGGAATAATGGAATTCAAAAATTAAAGACTTGGTTAGAAACTAATCAATCAAGTTGTGCGGAAATTGAAGATGCTATTCGCTTAGGTGTACCCCTAACAAGACCTTCTAAAATAGTATGTATTGGATTGAATTATGCACAACATGCTGCTGAGGCAGGAATGGAAGTTCCTAAAGAACCTGTATTGTTTTTTAAAGCGACTTCTGCAATGGTGGGGCCGTATGATGATATCATGATCCCTAAAGGAAGTACAAAAACAGATTGGGAAGTTGAGCTATCTGTTGTTATAGGAAAAAAAACATCTTACATCACAGAAGATGAGGTCATTGATCATATTGCAGGCTATATGCTGCATAATGATGTTAGTGAAAGAGCTTTTCAATTAGAACGTTCAGGACAATGGGTTAAAGGAAAAAGTTGTGATACTTTCGCTCCTTTAGGTCCCTTTATAGCTACTACCGATGAAATTAAAGATCCTAATAATTTAAACCTTTGGTTGAAATTAAATGGGAAAATTATGCAAAATAGTTCTACATCAGATTTTATTTTTAACATACAGAATGCGATTAGTCATATCAGTCAATTTATGACTTTATTGCCAGGAGATATCATCTCAACGGGAACTCCCTTCGGAGTAGGACTGGGGTTAAAACCTGAGTTGTACTTAAAACCCGGAGATGTTGTGGAATTAGGTATTGAAGGTTTAGGAGTTTCAAAACAAAATGTAGTTGCTTTTAAAAAGTAAGAAGTATGCAAATTGACGCCCATCAACATTTTTGGAAATACAATTCTATACGAGATAGTTGGATTGATGATTCAATGGTGGTAATTAGAAAAGATTTTTTACCAATAGATTTAGAACCTATTTTAAAAGAAAATAATGTTGATGGGTGCATTGCTGTGCAAGCAGATCAATCTGAAGAAGAGACTTTTTTTTTACTGCAGCAAGCCGCTAAAAATCCCTTTGTAAAAGGAGTTGTAGGTTGGGTTGATTTGTGCTCAGATACGATTGAAAAAAGAGTGCGTTTTTTTTCTGAAAACAAATTATTTAAAGGTGTTCGACATATTGTCCAAGCAGAAGAAGTTGATTTTGTTCTAAGAGAAGATTTTCAAAATGGTATTAGTACACTAAAGCAATTTGACTTGGTTTATGAAATTCTAATTTTTCCGAAGCAATTGAAATCTGTGATTGAACTCGTTGGTAAATTTCCAAAGCAACAATTTGTTTTAGATCATATAGCCAAACCTAGTATTTCTGAAGAAATCAATGAAGAGTGGTTGAACGGAATCGTTGAATTATCTAAATATCTCAATGTTAGTTGCAAAATCTCAGGAATGGTTACTGAAACGAAGGGAAGTATTTTGAAAGGACAAGAATTCAAACCGTTTTTAGATGTTGTTTTCAATTCGTTCGGAGTAGATAGAATTCTTTATGGTTCTGATTGGCCGGTTTGTTTATTGGCTGCAGAATACAAAGATGTAATGGCAATTATTGAAAATTATGTAAAGAATTTTTCATCGGATGATCAGGCTATGATATTTGGAGGGAATGCAGTTCGTATCTATAATTTATAAATATAAAAATGGATTTAAATTTAAAAGGTAAAGTAATAATTGTAACTGGAGGTTCTAAGGGAATTGGCTTAGGAATCGTATTGTCTTTAGTTAAAGAAGGGGCAACTCCTGTTATCGTAACAAGAAATAAAGAAAGTGTTCTAGAGATAGTAGATATTATTAAAGAGAATGGAGGTGACGTATTTTATACTTTGGCAGAATTAACAAATCCTGAAGAGTGCAAGTCTGCGGTCGCCGTAGTCGTTGAAAAATATGGTAGAATTGATGGTCTTGTTAATAACGCTGGAGTTAATGATGGTGTTGGTCTACAAAACGGCAGCTATGAAGACTTTATGCTTTCGTTAAAAAGAAATTTAGTTCATTACTTTTTAATGGCGAAACATGCTTTGCCAGAATTAAAAAAAACCAGAGGAGCTATTGTAAATATTGGTTCTAAAACGTCTGTAACTGGTCAAGGAGGTACTTCTGGATATGCCGCATCTAACGGTGGAAGAGATGCTTTAACACGTGAATGGGCCTTAGAATTATTGCCTTATAGTATACGTGTGAATTCTGTTATTGTAGCGGAATGTTATACGCCTTTATATGAAAAATGGATTAGTACTTTCCCAAATAAAGAAGAGAAACTGAAGGCGATTACAAAAAATATACCTTTAGAGAGTAGAATGACTACGGTTGAAGAAATTGCGGATACAGTAGCCTTTTTGTTATCAAATAAATCTAGTCATACCACAGGTCAGTTGATCTTTGTAGATGGTGGTTATACTCATTTGGATAGAGCTCTATAGATGTTTTTTTAATGTTATTTATCTCGAATTGTTACAAATATTGAAGAAAATCGATATTAGGAAAAGGGAGTGGAGTTATAAGTTTCGCTGTATAGTATCGGTTAATAATTCTTTAATAGAAATACCTGCAATTCCAGCCTGTTGCGGCAATAAACTAGCTTCTGTCATACCAGGAACAGTATTCATTTCAAGGAAATAAGGAGCATCTCCAATAAATATAAATTCAGATCTAGATAAGCCTGACATGCTTAATGATTTGTATAAATGTTTGGCTGCTTTTGAAACGTTTTCTTTTTGTGTTTCTGAAATTCTAGCAGGAGTTATTTCTTGAGATTTCCCTAAGTACTTTGCTTCATAGTCAAAAAAGTCATTTTCAGATACAATTTCAGTAATTGGGAGAATCACGACTTTATCCTTATACTGAATTACTCCTACAGATACTTCAATACCATCTAGAAAGGATTCTATTAAAATTTCAGAATCTTCTTTAAAAGCAGTTTTAAGCGCCGGTTGAAACTCTTCTATAGTATTTACTTTAGAGATACCAAAACTAGAACCTGCTTTGTTTGGTTTTACAAAACATGGAATTCCTACTTTAGAAATAATTTCTTCTTGGTTTATAATATCACCTTTATTTAAATAATAAGAAATGGCAGTTTTTACACCGTAATTCTTTGCAACACTTAAACAATCTCTTTTGTTAAATGTTATTGCCATTTGGTAAAAAGGTGCCGAACTATAAGGGATATTTATTAAATCGAAGTAGGCTAATATTTTTCCGTCTTCACCCGGAGAGCCATGAATTACATTAAAGACAAAATCAAACTTTATTGTTTTATCATTTATTTTTGTAGAAAAATCATTTTTGTCGATAGTGAATTCTTCATTGTTAAACCCTTTTACAAACCATTTATGTGATAGAATATGTACAGTGTATGGGTTGTAGAGTTCTGTGTCAATATGATTGTAAACAAAATCCCCACTTTTAATTGATATCTCATACTCCGAAGAGTACCCACCCATTATGACAGCTATATTTTTTTTCATCTCAAATAATTCAAATTTCAGTAGCTCAAAAATATCAAATATAATTTAATAAGGAACCTATTCGTTTTATATCTTTGTTCAAAATTGAAATAAATGAGTTTTGTGAAATATTTAATAAGTAAGCAGTTTAGAAATCAATTGATAATTGCAGTTTTATTATTAGGAATTGGCTTTTATAGTTTGGTAAGTTGGTTGAAAATAACAACAAATCACAATGAACAAATTCAGGTTCCAGATTTAACTAGGCTTCATATAAAAGAAGTAAAAAGTAAACTAATTGAATTAAATTTGCGTTACGAAGTGATAGACTCTGCGAGTTATAATCCTTCTTATCCAAAACGTTCAGTAATTAGTCAATCTCCGGATAAAGGTGCTTTTGTAAAAGAAAATAGAAATATATATTTGACTTTGAACCCGTCTAAATATGGTAAGGTTCCGATTCAAGAATTTTATGGGAACACAAAATATGAAGTAATTGCTCAGTTAAAATCATCAGGGTTTATTATAGGTCAAATATCATTTATTCCTGATATTGGTAAAAATGTTGTTAGGAAATTAAAATCTAATGGAAAAAGCTTGAAAGAAGGAGATCAATTAGAACGTCAATCGGTAATAGATATAATTTTAGGAAATGGTAAAGGAAGATAATATGGAAGAGGAAAATGTTGAATCAAACGATATAGAGCAAGATGGGTTATATGAACATTTTAATTTTGTTGCAAGTGATGGACAAGTACCTTTACGTGTAGATAAGTTTTTAATGAATTTTATAGAAAATGCCACAAGAAATAAAATACAAGAAGCTGCTAAAAGTGGAAATATTTTAGCGAATGATGTTGCTGTAAAATCTAGCTATAAAGTGAAAGCGAAAGATGTTATTCGTGTTATGTTAGCACATCCACCTCATATAAATTTACTTGTCGCTGAAGATATTCCATTAGATATCGTTTATGAAGATGATGTGCTGATGGTTGTAAACAAACCTGCAGGAATGGTTGTACATCCTGGGCATGGGAACTATAGTGGAACTTTGGTGAATGGACTCATACATCATATAGAAAACTTACCTACGAACAGTAATGAGCGTCCAGGATTGGTTCATAGAATTGATAAGGACACAAGTGGTTTGTTAGTAGTAGCAAAAACAGAACAAGCGATGGCTTTTCTTGCGAAACAATTTTATGATAAAACTACAGAGAGAGTTTACCACGCATTGGTTTGGGGAAATATTGATGAAGAGGAAGGAACTATTGAAGGAAACATTGGACGTAGTTTGAAAAACAGGTTGCAAATGACTGTTTTTCCTGATGGAGATTTTGGAAAACCTGCTGTTTCTCATTTTAAAGTATTAGAAAGATTTAATTATGTAACCTTGGTTGAATGTCGTTTGGAAACAGGAAGAACTCATCAAATCCGTGCGCACTTTAAATATATTGGTCATACATTGTTTAATGATGCGCGTTATGGAGGAGATGCCGTTTTAAAGGGAACAACTTTTACAAAATACAAACAATTTGTAGAGAATTGCTTTAAGGTTATTCCACGTCAGGCACTGCATGCAAAAACATTAGGGTTTATACATCCTGTAACAAAAGAAATGATGCGTTTTGAGTCTGAAACTCCTGAAGATTTAGTTGCGACTCTTGAAAAATGGAGAGCTTATACTATAAATATCAAGGAAGAACACAATTAACCCATATTCGACTCCTTTAAAAGTATATATTTAATTATTTGTCAATCATACTCTATGAAAATAGTAATTTCACCGGCCAAGTCTTTAGATTTAGAGACCCCAGTTCCAACGGATCGTTATAGTAAAGCCCAGTTTTTAGGTCAGTCTCAAAAATTGGCAACTGTCTTAAAGAAAAAAACACCAAAAGTAATAGGTGAGTTGATGTCTATTTCTCAGAATTTATCTGAATTGAATTGGCAACGTAATCAGGATTGGGAATTGCCATTTACAACGACAAATGCAAGACAGGCTATTTATACTTTTAAAGGAGATGTATATATAGGATTAGATGCCTATACAATTCCTAGAGAAAAACTGGATCAGCTCAATAAAAAATTGAGGATTTTATCAGGGCTTTATGGAATGTTAAAACCTTTTGACTTGATGCAAGCCTATCGATTGGAAATGGGAACAAAATTAAAAATAGGTAGAAAAGAGAATTTATATCAGTTTTGGGACACAACGGTTACAGATGCTTTAAATGAAGAAATGCAAGAGTCTGAAGTATTGGTAAACTTAGCAAGCAACGAATACTATAAAGTTATAAAAACGAAATTAATTAAATCTCCAATTATTACTCCGCAATTTAAAGATTACAAAAACGGTAAATTGAAAATAATTAGTTTCTTTGCTAAGAAAGCGAGAGGGATGATGGTTCGTTATATTATCGACAATGACATTGATGACGTTGAGTCTTTAAAAGGTTTTAATTATGGCGGGTATGGGTTTAGCGATGAACTTTCTACAGAGAAAGAATTTGTCTTTGTGAGATAATGCTTGTCTGTTTTCAAGATAGAATTTTTTTATGGAATCAAACCCAACAACTCATATTGCTATCTTAAAGTCAGAAACTTTTGTTTTTGATTACAGGAAAATTTTTTCAAAAAATCTTTTTCAAAAGATCGCTTTCTTCTCTGAACAAACCCTAAATATAATGGTTGAAGAAGAGTCTAAAAGAGATAGTTCTGTCATTACTGAAAGAGAAGCACAGAGCTTGCGTTCTATGTCAAGTGGAGAGCGAAAAGTTGCTTTGCTAAAATATTTAATTTCTTTGAATCCTGAGGTTTTATGGATTGAAAATTTTTATGAAAACCTAGATTCAAAAAATCAAGTAAGGTTGGAAGAATTGATTCATGACGTTTCAAAAAAAACACTATTAATTCAAGTTGTTCGAAAAGAAAAAGAATT
>CEWR01033793.1_pt1 | contig 13507 bp, 14 predicted proteins | sample 356321 | NCBI WGS metagenome assembly CEWR01 (sample SAMEA2621551, study PRJEB7988) | marine metagenome | biome: marine biome (ENVO:00000447); feature: mesopelagic zone (ENVO:00000213); material: "saline water (ENVO:00002010), including plankton (ENVO:xxxxxxxx)" | depth 790 m
CCGCCGTTGCCCGCGCCCGCGACTGGGAAGGGTTGGACGGCCAGGACTACGCGGCGCGGGTCACCTGCCAGTCGCCCTTTACCTGGGATGTCGACGGTGCGAAGACCATGACCTGGGGCATTGCGGATGAGTTGCCGCCGTGCGATTTGAAGGTGGTTGCATATGATTTCGGCATCAAATGGAATATCCTGCGCAACCTGCGGCTGGCGCAGATGGATGTCACGGTCGTTCCCGCCGAAACGACTGCGGCCGATGTCCTGGCGCAGCAGCCGGATGCCGTTTTTTTTTCCAATGGGCCGGCTGATCCTGCAGCGATTGAGTATGCGGTCGACAATGCGCGTGAATTGATCGGCAAGGTTCCGATCATGGGTATCTGCCTGGGGCACCAACTTCTTGGTCTGGCCTGCGGCGCTTCCACGTATCGCCTGAAGTTCGGCCATCATGGTTGCAACCATCCGGTGCGCCGTCTCGACACCGGCGGCGTTGAAATAACCTCACAGAATCATAATTTCGGGATCGACCCCGACAGCTTGAGCAAAACGGAGCTGGAAGTGACGCATACGAATCTCAACGACGAGACCATCGAAGGCGTTCGTCACCGTAGCGCCCCGATGTTTGCCGTGCAGTATCATCCCGAGGCTAGTCCTGGCCCCCACGACCCGAGTTATCTCTTTGCCTGTTTCCGTGAGATGATCCTGGAAGCGAAGTAGGTCAGGCGCGGTGCTGTGTCCAGTTCTCCTGCTGGAACCCCGGCAATCCGTTACCAGTCTGTATTGGGTATTCTGGCGGATTACTGGTTGCTCAAAAAATGTCGGCCAGCACAAAATCTTTCCGCAATTGCCGCATAATCGTGTTCTGTTTGCGATGCATGCGTCGACGGTCCTCTGCGGCAACGTCGTTGTCGTTGCAGAGGTGCAGGATGCCGTGGACGATATAAAGACAGACTTCGTCGCCCAACGATTTGGCCCGCGGGCAGGTGAGCGCAACATCGACACAGACGAAAATTTCGCCGATTACCGCGTTATCGGTCTGCGCGTCGTCACGATAATCAAAGGTGATGACATCGGTCGGGTTATGGTGGTCGAGGAAGGATTTGTTGAGCGCAGTGATTGTGGCGGTATCGACCAGAACGACGGCGAGCGTTTCACCGGGATTCGATTTTTGGTCCAGACTGCTTAGGCTGAGCGCCCGCTTTATCACCCGCAACATCAGCCGCCGGTCCCGCAGCGGATGCTTTCTGAGACGTTTCGATAAAGTTACTCTCATTTTCTTTGAGCTTGGGATAGGCCACGCGGCCGTGCAGCATGGTAGTGAGGTTTTGCTTGATAGACAGTTCGATTTCGTTGACTTCTCCCATCGTGAGTTCGGCTTTCTTTAGCTGCCCGTCGACGATGCGGTTATTGAAAATCTCGGATATTAGAGAGTCGATTTTCTGAGGCGTCGGCTTTTCAAGCGAGCGCGAGGCGGCCTCACAGGAGTCGGCCAACGCGATAATCGCGGCCTCTTTGGTGCGGGGCAGGGGGCCGGGATAGCGGAAGTCCTCCTCATGTACGGGTTTGTTCTTGGTTTCCTCCTGCTTGGCGCGATTATAAAAGGCAACCACCAGGCTGGTGCCGTGGTGCGATGCGATCGTATCGCGCAGCGGTTTGCACAACTTGTGCCGGGCCGACATCTCCAACCCTTCCTTGACATGGTTGATGATGACCAGAGCACTCATGCGCGGTGTCAAATCGGCATGCCGGTCACTGCTTCCAGCTGTATTTTCCGTATAGTACAGCGGGTTCGACAGCTTGCCGATGTCGTGAAAATAGCTGGCAACGCGGCACAGCAGGGAGTTCGCACCGATGCGCTCAGCAGCGTGCTCCGACAGGGTGGCGACCATCAGGCTGTGATGGTAGGTGCCGGGGGCTTCCAGCTGAAGGCGCTTGAGCAGGGCGTGATTGAGATCGCCGAGCTCGAACAGCGTGATGTCCGAAGTTATGCCGAACAGCGATTCTAAGACTGGCAGCAGCAGATTGGCCAGCAGCACTGTGGCGAAACCGTTGACCAGGGCGATGCCGAGAATCCACAGGTAATTGACAATCGGCGCCGATTGCTTGAGCATGAAGAAAGTGGCAACGACAAAGATCGCTATAGCAACCACGAGCCCGGCGCGGAAGGTGCGGATGCGGGTGCGGGCGTGGCGCACGGATACGGCGCCCAGGGTGCCACCCGCCATCGCAAGCAGGAGTATTTGCAGCGGTTCGGTACTCTGGACAGCCAACAGCATGCCTTGAAAAATACCAACGACGATACCGACCTTCTCATTGAGCAGAATACTCAACAGGACGGCAGACAGCGCGACCGGCAACCCCGGGAGGACCAGCAGCGTCCTGCCGTCGTGGATTGACCATGAAATAATTTCCGTGCCGCGGACCACAAACATGGTTATGGCGATCACCAGGGCGATGAGAATCATGTCCTTGCTCAACATGTCCGGACGCATGCGATAAATAAGCATGCCGCCAAGGAGAATGATCAGCATCGTTATAGCCAGTGCCCATATAGTAGACAACAGATACTCGGTATCGCCGCGGCTGTTTTCCTTGGCGATCTCATGGGCGTAGAGTTGGGCCAGATCGCTGGGACGGATCAGTTGGCCTTTCTTGATGAATGCATTGCCCTTACCCACCAACTCGATGACCTCCGGCACACGGGCAACGGTGGCACGGCGAGCTGCTTCGGTTTCCGGCTCCAACGCCATCAGATTCGGCACGATCGACTGACCGATGGCGCTTATCGCCGCTTCTTCCTGAACCTCGCTCAGCAAGTGCGGAAAGGCCTCGGCAGAATTGGTGATTATCTGGCGGGCGATACTCTGCGGCGTCTGCAAAGAATTCAGGTTGATCAACTTCGGCACGTTGCCTTCGATATCGATGGCGATCTCGTTGACGAACTGATACTTCTGGTACTTGTCGAAAAACTCCTGTTTGACGTCCGCATCGACAATCGCTTCCCGGATCAGCACGTTGAGGTTGGATTCGAGCGCCTCCCGCTTGGAGTCATCATCCATGATGATATTGAGCGCATCGATCTGCTCCTGGCGCAGCCGGGAATTCTGGCCGGGGTCAGTGGTGCCGGTGCGGACTTCAGAGAGCCAGGAAACCAGTTCTCGGATGTTTTTTTTGGTCGCGACGTTGGCGCTGTTTTCGATTCGGAAGATATCGCGGACACGTGCGCGGGCGTCGCGCTTTCGTGCCTCTGTTTCCTCATTGTTGACATACTGGAAATCGACTTCGGCGTAGATCGTTTCGCTGGCCTTCTGGCCCTCGACGTAACCGACGGAACCACTCAGCGGGTCATAGAGGAAGCAGAACGAGCAGGCGGCCCACAGACCGAGCACGATGACGAGCGGGCCGATGCTGCGGGTGATGACATGCTTGCGCGCCTGTTGGGCATCTGCCTCGCGCTTGCGCACGGTGCCCTTGCGTTCGAGCAGGCCGGCCTGACTGGGTTTGAAGAAGTTAAAGAGCTTCATAAGTAGGAACCCTCATAGGGCCCGGGAGCAACAGCAGCTATTCGGTGCTGCCGTGTGGGCCGGTTGCCTGGCGCACTGCGGGCCAGCGCATTCAGGGAAGTTTGAGCATCATCCCCGAGCGGACGTGGTTCAGGTTTGACAAAATATCCCGATTGGCGTCGAATATCGCCTGTGATGCAGTCGACGTGCCATAAAACTTCCGGGCGATACCGTTGAGTGTGTCGCCTTTTCGGACGCGGTAGATACGCGCCGTGGCGGCACTGCCGCCGCTGCCCTCAACTGGCACCAGGTGAAAAGTCTGACGTGCAGCAGGCGCTTCGTTTGAATCCCGAATCAATTGCGGTAAGCGGCCTGGGATTTCGTCAACCGGCGGGCCATCGGGTGTAAGGCGTTCCTGAGGGGGGTGCTGCACTGTGGGCGTCGCTACCGGGGCAGGGGTAGTTATATGGAGTTCAATGGGCTGTGGTCCCGGTGCGTGAACCGTGATAATCGTCGTTTCATTATCACGTATCGCTTCCGGGTGTATCGGTGAATTCCACTCCGGGTACCATCTTTGAACCACCTCGGCCCATTGATTTTCACTGGCATTCCTCGGACGCTCCGCCAGTTGCGGGCGTTGCAACGAACCGCAGCCCATCAGCATTGTCACGAGCAGGACGAAAGCGAGGCGGCGGACAATCGGCATCATGGATGTGCTTTGCTTTGTCATTGTCATCCTTCAAATTTTTTGACGACCAGGACGGCGTTGTGACCGCCAAACCCGAAGTTCATGTTGAGGGCGATCTTCACTTGTTTCTCGCGGCATTCATTTGGGGCGTAATCGAGATCGCAGTCGGGATCAGCTGTATGAAGGTTGAATGTACCCGGTACGACCGAATGGTTCAACGCCTGGATGCAGAAAATCGTCTCGATGCCACCGGCGGCGCCCAGCGTGTGACCAGTCAGTGCCTTGGTGCTGCTGATCGGGATGCTGCGGGCATAATCGCCGAACACGGACTTGATCGCCATGGTCTCGAATTTGTCGTTGAACGGTGTGCTGGTGCCGTGCGCGTTGATGTAGTGGACATCGGTCGGCGCGATGTTGGCCCGCTTCAGGGCGCCTCGGATGGCAGCGGCGGCCCCGTCACCATCGGGCCGAGGTGCAGTCATGTGATGGGCGTCGGCATTGGCCGCGTAGCCGATGATTTCAGCCAGGATCGTGGCGCCGCGACTGGTCGCGTGCTCCAGAGATTCAATCACCAGTACACCGGCACCTTCCGCCATGACGAAACCATCGCGATCGACATCGAACGGGCGACTGGCGGTTTGCGGATCGTCGTTGCGCTCGGACAGCGCCTTCATCTTGCAGAATCCCGCAAGTCCGGTAGGTGCCAGGCAGGCTTCGCTGCCGCCGGCAATCATGATGTCGGCATCGCCGCGTTTGATTACCCACCACGCTTCTCCAATGGCATGGCTGCCGGTGGCGCAAGCAGAGACAATGCTGAAGTTCGGGCCGCGCAGATCATACAGAATCGAGATCATGCCGGAAGCCATATCACTGATGAACATCGGTATCAGAAACGGTGATACCCGTCCCGGCCCGCCCGCTGCATAGTAACCGCACTGTTGCTCGAAGGTGCGGATCCCGCCGATGCCGCTGCCTACGAAGACCCCGATCCGATGATTGTCGATGGCCTGCAGATCGAGGCCGGAGGTCTTGACAGCCTCGTTGGTAGCGCCGATCGCATAGTGACAGAAGGGGTCGAGTCGCCGTGCCTCCTTTGCCGATATAAAGTCGGTGATGTCGAAGTCTTTGATCTCACCGGCAAAACGCGTGCGGAAGCCAGAGGCGTCGAAGCTGGTGATAGGGCCGATACCACTGCGGCCCTGAAGAACGGAGTCCCACGCGTCGCCGACGGAATTGCCGACGGGTGAAATCACTCCTGTGCCGGTAACGACAACGCGTGTATCGTGCAGGTTCACGGTCGAGCTATTGGTTCAAGATTCAGAGAGCTACTGGAGGGTGACTTCCAGCTTCCTCGATGGCCATGCGGGATCGGATACGTTCTCTGCCTGCACCTCGGTTCGGTTCGGGCGCGTCAACAGGCCCTGTCTCTCAGGCTTTCTCGAACACCACAAAATCGGTGTTAGAAGTTCGGTTGATGTAATTGTTAGATTCGATTGCGATGCGAAACCATCGCTGGCGTCCTATCTTGTGACTTGCGCGGCCGCTGCCTACGCAAAAGCGCAGGCGCCTCAATTGGCGCAGTTCTTGTCTATGTAGGCGATAGCGTCTTTGATGTTCTGAAGTTGTTCGGCGTCCTCGTCGGGAATCTCGAAGCTGAACTCTTTTTCAAGAGCCATGACCAATTCGACGGTGTCGAGTGAGTCGGCACCGAGATCTTCGACAAATTTGGCTTCCGGCGTGATCTGCTCGGGGTTTACTCCGAGCTGTTCGACCACGATCTCTCTTACTCGTTCATCTATTGATGCCATTCAGTATCCCTCCATGTAGGTTTGATACGGCTACCGGCGATTCCGAGGTCGGACCCGCGTTGGTACAAGGTTTTCGCATGAGGAAGTGTCATCGCCACAACGGCCGCTGTACAATATGCCGGCCCGGGATTCTCCGCCTCCTAACATGCCCCCACGCCCACTCGGTATCGGTAGGTGTATATGTGTGTGTGTGTAACGTCAGCAATCAGAAAAATACCGGCCTAATATGTGCAGTGTGCGGTCGAATGTCAACCAGTTTGTCCGGCCTTTGCAAAGGTTTTTCACGTGGTCTGGTTGGGTGCTTTTAGCCGCGTGAAGGTCGCCGAGTGCAAAACTGCGTTGAGAGTGTGTGGGGAGGGGTGAACAAACCTCGATCGTTTGCCCGTTTGATCTCGGAAAGTTTCACGCAACCTACATGACCATGCCGCCGTCGATGCAGATCGTCTGGCCGGTGATGTACGCCGCTTCGTCGCTGACCAGATACGCTACCAGTCCGGCAACCTCGTCCGGTAAGCCCGGACGACCCAGCGGAATTTGCGTCAAAAACTGCTCACGCGCCTCATCGTTCATGGCATTCGTCATGTCGGTGTCGATATAGCCGGGTGCCACACAATTGGCGTTGATATTGCGGCTTGCCAACTCCTTGGCGACGGATTTCGTTAGCCCGATGATGCCGGCTTTGGAGGCAGCATAATTTGCCTGCCCGGCGTTGCCGGCGACGCCGACGACTGAGGAGATATTGACGATACGGCCGCTGCGAGCCTTCATCATCGCGCGCGTGACTGCCTTGATGCAGTTGAATGTTCCTTTCAGATTGATGCTCATGACGGCGTCCCAGTCGTCTTCCTTTATTCGCACCAGCAGACCGTCGCGGGTTATGCCGGCGTTGTTGATCAAAATATCGATACTGCCAAACTCTGCGATGACGCTCGTGACCAGGTCATTGACCGCATCGACATCACTGACATTGGCTTGGCGCGTGTGTATCTCGACACCGGCAGCCGCGAAGTCTGGCGAGGCCTCTTCGCCGGCTTCCGGCCGGATATGGATGGCGATGACCGTCGCCCCGTCCCGCGCCAGGCGGATGCTGATTGCTTTACCGATGCCGCGGGTGCCGCCCGTGACGATAGCGATTTTCCCTTGTAAACTCATAAAATATTTGGCGTGTTCAGGGTTTGGAATTCAGGAGAGTAGACGGAGTTGCCACTCTCACCACCGTACCAGATTGGCGCCCCAGGTGAGACCGCCGCCGAAGGCTACGAACAACAGGTAATCGCCGCGGTCGACCTGACCGGTACGCACGACTTCGTCGAGCGCCAGCGGGATAGAGGCGGCAGAGGTATTGCCGTACTTCTGCAGGTTGACGAACACGCGGTCCGCCGGCATTCCCAGTTCTTTGCCGACAGCGGCGACGATCCTGGTATTGGCCTGGTGCGGGATGCACCAGCGCACCTGTTCGTGAGTCATGCCGGCCTGTGCGAGTGCGTTCCTGCCGGAGCTGGCCATAGCGCGCACGGCCAGCTTGAACACTTCCTTGCCCGACATGACCATGTACTGCTGTTCGTTGTCGAGGATTTCGCGGGAGATCGGCATGCTGGAACCGCCGGCGGGGATGTGCAGAATATCGGAATGATTACCATCGGCAGCGAGATGTGAAGCGATATAGCAGTCATCTTCTTCGGGGACCGCCTGAATGATAACGGCACCGGCGCCGTCGCCGAACAGTACACAGGTGGAACGATCGTTCCAGTTTACGATCGATGACAGCTTCTCGGCGCCCACCACCAGGGCGGTCTTGAATCGACCCGTTCGCAGCAGAGCCGAACACACATCCAAGCCGTAGACAAAACCCGAGCACGCCGCCTCGATCGAGAAGCATGCTGCCCGTGTCGCCTGCAGTCGCTGCTGAAGAAAACAGCCGGTATTCGGGAAACACTTGTCCGGGGTGATCGTTGCTACCAAGATCAGATCAATTTCGTCCGCTGTGATGCCGGCCATTTCCATGGCTCCTCGCGCGGCTTGCTCGGCCAGAGCCGACGTTGGCTGGTCATCTGCCGCGACATGCCGTTCGCGAATGCCGGTGCGGGTAACGATCCATTCGTCGGTGGTGTCGACGAGTTTTTCCAGGTCGGCGTTGGTCAGCACCTTTTCTGGTGTGTACGATCCTGTGCCAAGGATTTTTACGCCGTAGGTCTGCATGAGCAGTGTCTCGTGTTTTGGCGGATTGCCGTTGGTTCAATCGGTGGCAAGTTGCTGCCAGTCGATCGACGACACCTTTGCTAGGATGTGTTCGTTGACTCGGTTCTCCACCATCTCCGCCGCTACTCGGATGGCGTTTCGTACGGCTTTCGGCGTCGAGGATCCGTGCGCAATAATACAGTTGCCGTTGATGCCCAGCAATGGGGCACCGCCATATTCTTCGTGGTCTGTCAGTTCCTTGAGTTCCCGAAAGGCGTTCTTGGAGAGAAAGGCGCCGGCCATTCGAACGGGTGATTTGCGCATGCGGTTCTTGAGAATCTGGGTCATCGTCCGTGCCAGGCTTTCACAGGCTTTGAGCATAACGTTGCCGACGAAACCGTCGCACACGACAACGTCGATGTCATTGGTGAAGAGGTCATGGCCTTCGATATTGCCAATGAAATTGATCGGCATCTGTTTGAGCAGCTTAAAGGCATTTTTCGTCAGGTCATTGCCTTTTTGATCCTCGCCGCCGAAGCTGAGGACGCCGACACGCGGTTCTGGTGTCCGCAGGATATAGCGTGAATAGGCTTCGCCAAGGAGCGCATACTGTGCCAAATGTATCGGCTTACAGTCGACGTTGGCCCCGACATCGAGCACCAGAAAGGAACTGCCCGTGGACGTTGGCATGACCGCAGCGATGCCGGGACGTTCGATGCCTTCGAGCGTTCGCGTCTTGACCACAGTGGCGGCGACAGCAGCACCGGTATGGCCGGCGCTGACCAAGGCGTCGGCCTGGTTGTTCTTCAGCAGTCCGGCGGCGACGGTGATCGAGCTGTCTTTTTTCTGGCGCAATGCCGTGGAGCTTGGGTCGGTCATCGTGATTGTCTGAGAGGCGTGTACCAGTTCCAGTCGAGATTCGTCCATACTTGGCTCGATGTGATCGAGTTCGCGTTTGATGATCTCGGAGTCTCCGACTAGCAAGAACTTCCGGATGTGCGGAAAGTCGGTCAGTGCCTGATGGATTCCACGTATATTGCAGGCGGGCGCGTTGTCGCCGCCCATGACGTCAACAGCAATTTGCATGAATTATCATCTCATCAACGTTCTTCTGTCGTCTGGCAGTGAAACCCTAAATACTGCTGCTGTCTGCGCCGAACACCTGTTGGCACGGACGATTGCCGAGATAGGTGGGTTTGGATGTTAGGTGACAAAAGTAACCGTTCGGCGGGATTATAAAAGGGCGGTGAGCGAAATCCGCAAGTCCCAGGTGCTACGTGGCAATTGTACGGTGCTACAGATCAAGTCCCTCGAGCTTGTCAAAAGCGCTCGGCGCGCTCGCCGGAGTCGGGCAGTCGCACTCGCCCACGTTGAGGTTGCGGCCGCATTCAGGGCAGAGGCCACGACAGTCGGGTAAGCAGAGGCATTTTTGCGGGAAGCCCAGCAGGATATCTTCGCGTACATCATCCGTCAAATCCAGAAAATCATCCGTTACTTCCTCGTAGAACAGGCAGACATCGGGATTTTCAACGAGATGATCGTAATAGCGCAAGCAGCGGTCACAGCGGCATCGCAGGGTCGTTCTGATCGTACCGCGTACGAGGATGTCGTGCGCGGCGGGGAAGGCGATGAGATCGTATGCCAGCGGGTTCGAACTATTGAGGCGGTCGCTTTCGTCGATATCGAAGAACGATGCCGGCAGATTGCCGGTGATCGGCAAGCCCTCTTCGGCTATGTGTTTGATGTTGACTCGGATTCCATCGTTTTTATTCACCGTACTCCCCGGCTATGTTACTGGCGAACGAAAAACCGTGACCTGTCATGCGGCGCGATCCGCGCCTCGAATGGCTACCGGAACCATACACTCGTTTTCGGCGAAACATCAATTCTTGCGGTGCAAAGTTCCGGAACCTTGACGTTGCCCGCATGTCTTACTACTTACATGTATGGTGCAAAAGCATGATGAATGAATGCCCAATGGGTCTGGCACTTCTGGTGTGCGATACCATTATCCAGGAGAAACAAACTAACAAGCGATCGTTGATCGGGCTGTTTGACCGGCTTTACACCAAGAATCTGCCGTGCGTACATCCGAGTCTGTCGATTTTTGTGTCGCTGACCAGCGGTAGGGGCAATTACGCCTGCGAAGTCGTTTGCCGCCATCAGGCAACCGATACCAATGCTCTCGCGGTCAAAGGTAAAGTGGCGTTCAAGGATCCGATGCAGGTGGTTGATCTGGTGTTCAATGTCCAGGGCGTCTGCTTTCGCAACACCGGCGAGTACTGGCTGGAATTCCGCATCGATAACGTCCCGGTCATGATGCGCCGAATCTTCATCATGCAGCAGAAACAGACAAAAAATGCAGCCGACGGCGATTGACCCATGCCGCTTTTTAAGTTCAAAGTCGCCAATGCCGCCGGGAAGATCGAAGAAATCCTGATCGAGAGCGAGAGCGAGAGCGAAGCGACCCGGCGTGTACGTTCGCGCTCGCTGATTCCGATCGAGTTTCTCGGCCACGGTGATTCCAGAGGTGGCGGTCGCTCTTGGGGATTTCGTCGCAAGTTCGACGTCGCTGACTTCAGTGATCGTCTGGTGCCTTTGCTGCAGGCCGACATCCCGCTGGAACGCGCTCTTGGCATCATCGAGGAAACCAGCGAAAGCCAGGAAGAAAAAGAACTCATCGCCGGCCTGCGTCGCGGTCTGCATGAGGGCCGCAAACTATCGCAGCTGATCCGCGATCGCGGCCGGCAGTTTCCGCGTATGTACGCCAGTATCGTTGAGGCCGGCGAGGAAGCGGGGGCGTTGCCACAGGTGCTGGCGCAACTCCGTGATTTTCTGCTCATGCAGCGGGAGATGCGAAATTTCGTTGTATCCTCATCGATTTATCCGGTGTTCGTCCTGTTTGTGTGTGGCGGTGTCGTGATGATTCTGCTTGGCATTGTCGTACCGAAATTCGGCGAAGTCATCACGACTTCCGGACAGCCGGCCGCGGGGTCGACGGCACTCCTGCTGGCCCTGTCGACTGGTCTGCACGATTACTGGTGGATCGGTGTCATCCTGCTGGCGGTTGCTGTCATTGCCATCCGCGAGGCGTCGCGTGACGAACGTATTCTGGCACGCTGGGATGACTTCGTGCTCAAAGTGCCGATCCTCGGCCGTATGGTCTTGCTTGCTAATATCGGGCGCCTGGTGCGTACCATGGCTATCCTGATGCGCAACGGCGTGCACCTGCTTGATACGGTTGCCATCGCTGCCCGCGTTATTCAGAACAGCAGGCTGCGCAGTTCGATTTCCACCCTGGCTGCCGACCTGCGCCGCGGTGAACGCCTCAGCGTTGCCCTGGGACGCAGTCCGTACGTGCCGACAATGGTCATCCGCATGCTCGCTGTCGGCGAGGAAATGGGCGCTTCCGATGTCATGCTGGAACGCGTTGCCGATCGCTACGACGACGACCTCAAGCACCTTGTGAAACGGGCGTTGTCCTGGTTCGAACCGATCGTCATCATCGTGCTGGGCCTCGTCGTCGGTTCGATCGTTCTGATGCTGTTCATGGCGGTGATGGATATGCAGGGCGGCTTGTAACTGTTTAACTCTTCAACGCTTCACCCCAATCGAGCAATAATGAAGAACGTTGTCTATCGCCGGTCTTTCACGCTTGTGGAGATGCTGGTTGTCGTCACGATCATCGCACTCATAGCCGGGCTGGTTCTGCCCAATGTCATGGGCGGTTTGGAAAAGAGCAATCGGCACGCTGCGAAGGCGCAGATTAAAGTACTAGACGATGCCGTCCTCTCGTACTACCTGGACATGAAGGAACATCCCCGCACGCTCAACGACCTGGTCAAAAATCCCGGGTCGTCAGCCAAATGGAACGGCCCGTACCTCAAGAGCAGTGCCATCCCCAAGGACCCCTGGGGCAATGAGTATTATTTCGATCTGCCAGGCCAGGACGGGCGGGGGTACGACATTTACAGCTACGGTAAAGACGGCGCTTCCGGCGGTCAGAAGAACGACGCCGATATCGGTAGCTGGTACGAGGAATAATGAACCGGCGCCGCTTCACACTGCTGGAGATGATTGTCGTGCTCGTTGTCGTCGCTACGGTAATTGCTGTCGTCATGCCGCGCCTTGGCCTCGTGCCGCGTGGCATCCGGGTCACGCAGTTTGCTGATTCCGTTGGGGCCTCCTTCAACGCCGCGACTACCTTGGCGATGGCCACCGGGCGCCAGGTCAAGGTGCACATCGAATTCGCAAACCGGCAGATCCGCATCGAGGCCGCCAACGTCCAGCGCATGCGCCCCGCTACCGAGGGCGCCTACAGCGATGCCGACAACTTCGACGTTGCCTCTGCTCTCAACCGGTTGAAGCGGTTTCCGTTGCCCGAGGGCGTTAGGCTTGACGAGGAGTCGTTCGATCACGACGGGCAGGCCGCCTACTACGAATTCTTCCCGAACGGCGAGGCCACCGGCCCGTACCTGCCGGTGCGCATCGACGAGCTGCACACTGCCATCGAAGTGGACAGGCTCAACGGCCGTGCCATCATGGCGCCGATCACCGAGCAGTGAGCACGAGCAACAGTCCAACTGCGCGGCGTATTGGGCGGCACGTTGCAGAGTTCGCAAGTTTCGCGCGGCTCCGGTTCACGCTGATCGAGGTGCTGGTCGCTATCGCTGTCCTGGCGCTGGCGCTGGGCGCTACACTGACACTGTCGGGACAGGCGAAATTCAATATTGCGACGCTTGAGAGTGAATGGTCCCTGCAGCATGCGCTGGAGCAAGCTACCGAGTTTTACCTGCTGACACCCGATCCGACGGTTGCCAGCCTGCCGGACGGCCTTATTCCGCGAAAGCTGCACGCCTCCTGCGAGATCTACGTCGATCTCGAGGGCTTGCCCGACTACGCTCAGGAAGCAAGCAATGGCTGGATCCTTGGCACCTATCGCATCGTGATCACCGACGAAAGCGGTCGAAGCGTTGAGCACATCGTCAACAAACTCATTTTCGAGGAGGACCCGGAATGAGATCGCTGCGCACCAGATTCGGCGCCCACGCCTTCACACTCCTGGAGGTCGTGATCGCTGCGGCGCTGCTGGCAGTGATCCTGACAATTCTTGTGTCGGGCACATATACCATCGTCGAGTCGTGGTCACGGGTGAACAGTCATACCGAGCATCTCGAAGAAATTCTGGTGCTGGATCGCACCATCGATTCGATCCTTTCCAATGTCGTCCCGTTTACCTGGCCGGCGGACATTGGAGAACGTCAGCCCAAGCCGGTTCAGATTTTTGTCGGCGAACCGGACCACATGATCGTTTCCTACCTGCACCAGTTCAACCGG
>CEWR01158976.1_pt1 | contig 13490 bp, 13 predicted proteins | sample 356321 | NCBI WGS metagenome assembly CEWR01 (sample SAMEA2621551, study PRJEB7988) | marine metagenome | biome: marine biome (ENVO:00000447); feature: mesopelagic zone (ENVO:00000213); material: "saline water (ENVO:00002010), including plankton (ENVO:xxxxxxxx)" | depth 790 m
AAAAAAAAAAATATGCTTTCAAAAGAACAATGCAAACTAGCAGTTAACAACTGGAAAATTACTAGACCTGATTACTCAAAAATTAATGAGTTAATTAACCCAACTTCTGTTTTTAACTTTAGTCCAGAGGATTGCCAATGGATAAGCGAGAACAGTAAAAAAAGTGACCTTCATACTTACATTGGCGCTTTTGAAAATCAACTATTTTTAATAGTTGTACCATTAGATACAGATGGAACGGAATTGAATTTAGCCAACTATTTAGCAACACCACTATCTCCATTAGCACAAGAATTAATCCTGAGCGAAACAGATGTAGTAACCACTACAAAAAAAACTACACTTTCTACAGACCTAGCAGTCACTAAAGATGTAGTAGAAAATGATTTGCCGACAACCAACGAGCCTACCATTACAGAGAGAGTATCGGTAAATGATATTGAACAATGGAAAAATGAATGTTCAGATTGGTTTTACTACGAAAGTACCAACCATGGTGGAGAACGTATTTTCAGAACCTTTGAAGTTCCTTTTGCAGATTTAACAACAGAAATTGAAGAACATGATAGTGCAGTTGCTTTTTTTGGGTTTAAACACTCTGCTATATACAACATGCAAATTCCTATTTTAATTTTTGTATCCTTAAACAGCCAAACGGCTCAAGGTAAAATAATGCGAAATTCAGAGCTTGTAACCAACACGAAAGACTACTCTCATCCTTGTCCTCCTGCATGTAAAAACTCAGCCAATTACACTATTTTTAATTCCTAATAAAATGATGACCTATTTTTATGGCTCTGTTATTTTATCCAATTGTTTATTACTTGCTGCTTTTATATATGGCAGCAGTAATAAACAATTATTTGGAAATAAATCAATCAAATGGTTTATCACCTATTTAGGATTTATTCTTAGCATAGAAATTATCACACTTTTTCTAATCTACATCTTAAATAGTGACTATTCAAGTATTACCTACCCTTGCTACATTACTGGTGAATTCTTCATCTTATCAAACATGTTTATTTTTAGCTTAGGCCTCTCTAGTAAATGGAGATTATTAGCAGGGATTCTTAGTTTTGTTTTATTTATTGAAGCAATAACACTCTGGTATTATCAGACATCTTTTACTCCAGGGTATGGCAAAATATTTTCTCACATCAGTATTATTTGCATGGCAGGCTACCTTTTAATTAAAAACCTAAAGGAATTGGAAACCCACAACCCTTTTACCATAATTTATGCTGCTCTATTTTTATATTATGCCGTATCTTTATTTTTATTTTTACTAATGAATCAATTAACCGAAGCAAACATTATTCTTTGGATTATGAACAATGTATTATCTTCTATTTTATATGGCACGTCTATTTATACATTTTACCAATTAAAGAAATCAATTTAAATATCACATTTATAATAATTATGATTGTCGTACTCTCGATAATCATAACTTTTGCTTTTGTAGCATACAGAGCCTTTATACAAAAAATAATCAACGAAAAAAACCTTCTACACCAACAAGAGTTAGCCCACCAAAAGAATATACTACTACAAAACATTAAGGTACAGGAGAGCGAAAGAGAGCGTATCGCCATTTTATTACACGATGATGTTGGTAGTAAATTAAACATCCTCTCCCTATGGATTAACAATGATGATACATGGAACGATGAAAGATCTAAAGAGGTAATCACTCAACAGATACCTGAGTTAATTAACGCTACAAGAACCATTTCTCATGAGCTGTACCCTGTTAATCTAGAACGCTTTGGGCTCACATCAACACTAGAAGAGCTGATCAGTAATATTAATGATACATTATCCATTACATTAACAACTACGCACAACTACACCCCAAAACCTATAGAGTTTGAAGTACAACTTTACCGCGTTATTCAAGAATTTTTAAGTAATGTTATCAAACATGCGAAGGCTACAACGATGCAAATTCAGATCAGAGAAACTGATCAGATGCTTTCTTTTGTTTTAGCCGATAATGGAAAAGGTTTCAATTACAACACGCTAAAAAAAGGAATGGGATTTAGTAACATCGAGTCTAGAATAAACTCATTAAATGCCACCTACAAGTGGAAATCTTCAAAAGATAAAGGGACCCAACTAATTATAAAATATTTGAAATGATGAATGATTTAATTAAAATAGCTTTAATAGATGATGAAGCCTTATTTCTTGAAGGCCTATCTCTTCTTTTCTCTAAAACAGAAAACATTAATGTGATTACCACTGCTAGCAGTGGCTTACAATTTATAGACTATTTATCAACTGCATCTTCAGACTCTTTCCCTGACATTGCTTTAGTTGACATTCAAATGACACCTATGGATGGCTTTGAATTGGTTGAAAATTTAAAATCAACTTTTCCTGATTTAAAAATCATTATTCTTTCGTCTCATTACAAAAACAATTTACTAGGACATATGATGAAATTAGGCGTATCTGCTTTTGTGCCTAAAAATGCAACTAAAGAGTTATTAATCGAAGCCATAGAATCTGTTCGTATTTCTGGCGTTTACTTCACTCAAAAAAATCATCAAATGCTAAGATCCTATATGAATGATAAATCTAAACAACCAACATTACAAGCACTTGAAGAATTATCTAGCAGAGAAACTGAAGTACTAACATTAATTTGTCAAGAATATACGAATCAAGAAATTGCAGAAAAACTTTTTCTTAGTAAACGAACTGTAGAAAGCCACCGCCAACGCGTTCTTGAAAAAATTGGAGCCAAAAACACAGTTGGAGCAGTTGTTTACGCGATAGCAAATGGTATTCACACACTCCCTGAAGAACTTCTATCCCTATAAGCACTAGAATTACAGACTTGTATTTTATACACTAAAATAATCTAGGATAATTCCGCCCACTTTTATCGTTCATTTGAATTTACATTCAAAAAAAATATGAACGATGGCTTAATTTTTCTACTTACCAGCCACTCCATGGTAAAAAAAAGTCCTAACACAACAGCCAACACAGGCTCTCTCTTTAACACTAACAACATATTTTACAGTAAACAAATTGATTCCAAAAACATTCCGAACCCTTAACAATTTAAACTGCCCCACCCTAATCTTCAACAGATAAAAGCAATTAACTAAAGTAATACTTACAGACTGTGTTTGGATCTAAAAAAAATCAATTCCTGAACCCGAAGAAATGTATTTAAACGAATGAAGGAGCTTCGCTTCTAACATTACAAAACCAAACTGGGTAACCTTTGAAACCTAAAAGCTAGGTTCCTTTTATAATTACTACCAAGTCTGGTGGCTAATCATTAAATAAAAAGCACGCTCATGCGCTACGTAATTTTGTGCTGAACACTAAAAACAACCTCTCAACATTCCTAGAGCAGTCATTGCTGCACGCTCAATGTTTACATCGCGTAATTTACCAAACTGGTATTTTTTAGAGATCACCCCTGCTGGAGTAGCAATGGCAATCCAAACAGTACCCACTGGTTTTTCTTCAGAACCTCCAGTTGGCCCAGCAATACCAGAAGTAGCAATAGCATAATCCGTTTTCATTTTTTGCTGCACACCAACAGCCATTTGCTCCACCACCTGCTGGCTAACCGCTCCGTATTGCTCAATATTTTTTGAGCTCACTCCTAGTTCATCAATTTTAACCTCATTTGCGTACGCTATTACAGCTCCTTTGTAATAATCAGAACTTCCGGCCACTCGTGTTATTAAATGCGAAATATAACCTCCTGTGCAGCTTTCAGCAATAGCTAAGGTTTTATCTCCAGACCTCAACAACCCGCCAATCAATTCTCCTAAGTCTTCGCTATCTTCAGAATATACATTATCTGGAATAAGCTGCTTTAATAATCCCACCTGTTCATCAACAACACGTTGCATTGCAACTCTGTCTTTCCCAACAGTACTCAACCGCAACTTCACCCTTCCGGGAGAAGGTAAATAAGCCAATTTAATGGTGTTTGGTAGGTTATCTTCCCAATCAGCAATTACCTCTGCCAACATAGATTCTGGAATGCCTTGCGTATACACCATTTGATTTATAATCTCTGGCAACTCGTATTTTGCTTTCAACCAAGGTATAACCGTATCAGTAATAATTGCTTTTGTTTCGTAAGGAACACCTGGCATAGCCACCAACACTTTACCGGTCTTCTCAAACCACAATCCAGGAGCCGTTCCATTTGCATTGTGTACCACCTTGCAATTATCAGGAACGATTGCTTGATCTTGATTGTTTTGATTCATCACATATCCTCTACTCGTAATCAATTCTTCGATATGCTTATATACTTTTTCATCACGCACCAAATTCCCACCAAAGTAACTATTGAGTATCGGCATAGTTAAATCATCCTTAGTTGGTCCTAAACCACCTGTAACTAAAACTACATCTGCATTTTGCATAGAATTTTCAACAGCAACCAATATTGCCTCTTCCGTATCTGCTATTGAAACATGCTCTCTTATAGCAAAACCAATTGCATTCATTTCTTTCGAAATCCAATGCGCATTTGTGTTTAAGGTTTGTCCAATCAACAATTCATCCCCTATCGAAATAATATCTAACTTCATAATTCAAAAGTAAAACTAAAGTTTGATTTCCTTATTTTTGAAATTGAATAAAATCATAAAAATGAAAAAAACAATTATCATAGCTGCATCAGCCATTCTATTAGTTGGTTGTGCCGAAATGAATACAATTCTTAAAGACATAGATACTCCCTCTACAAGACCTCTTCCTTTAACAAATATTGAAGTTATTAAAGGATTAAAAGAAGCTTTAAGTGTTGGAACTAACAACTCTACTAGTCTAACTTCTAAGTTAGATGGGTATTATAAAAATCCAGAAATTTTTATACCCTTCCCTCCTGAAGCGATTAAAGTAAAAGAGAAGATGACAGACTTAGGAATGGGCGCTCAAGTAGATAAGTTTGTAATGACAATGAACCGTTCTGCCGAAACAGCCTCTAAAAAAGCAGCACCAATTTTTATTAACGCCATTATCAGTATGAGTATTGCCGATGGTTTTGCCATTTTAAAAGGCGGAGACAATGCCGCTACCAACTACCTAAAAGAAAAAACTTCTGGTCAACTTAGAATAGAATTTAATCCGGTAGTTAAAAGTGCGATTGATAAAGTTGAGGTTACTAAATACTGGAACCCAGTAATTAACACGTACAACAAGATTCCATTTATCACCAAACAAAACCCAAACTTAGAAGATTACATTACTACTAAAGCGATGGACGGTTTATTTATAATGCTTGCTAAAGAGGAAAAAAGTATTCGTAAAGATCCTTTAGCGAGAGTTACAGCTATCTTAAAAAGAGTTTTCGGATAATGGTTGACGAAAGTAAAAACCCTTGGAAAACGGTTAAAAGCGAAGTTACTTATGACAATTCTTGGATTAAGGTAACTGAAAACAAAACAATTAATGCCGCTGGTGGTGATGGAATTTATGGTGTTGTGCATTTTAAGAATATTGCCATAGGCATTATTCCATTAGATGAAGACTACAACACTTGGCTAATTGGACAATACCGCTACCCTTTACAAGCCTACAGTTGGGAAATTTGTGAAGGCGGAGGCCTACATACTGAGGATATTTTAGATGCTGCAAAAAGAGAATTACACGAAGAGCTAGGAATAAAAGCTGAGAACTGGACGAACATTATGGACGTTCATTTAAGTAATTCTGTATCGGATGAGAAAGGCGTTATTTACATTGCTAAAGGATTGAGCTACCACACTCCAGAACCTGAAGAAGGCGAGGTTTTACAGATTAAAAAAATTCCATTCAATACTGTCTTTCAAATGGTTATGAATGGTAAATTAACGGATAGCTTAACCATTGCAGGGGTGTTAAAAACCAAGTTATTAATTGATAAAGGAGTTATTTAAGGGCTACATTTTCTTCAGATAAAACCTAATCAAACAATTCATATTAATCAAGGAGAAATTCTAGACTGGTTCCAATCGTTTCCATTTTTAGTATAGATTATTCTATCATGCAGTCTACTTGCTCTACCTTGCCAAAATTCTACTTTAGTTGGTTTCACTACATAGCCACCCCAATGTGAAGGACGAGGAACTTCTCCACCTTCAAACTTATCAGTATAAAAAGCAACTTGCTCCTCTAATTGCTTTCTATTCGTAATCTCTTCACTTTGCAATGACGACCAAGCTCCAATCTGGCTCTCTCTTGGACGTTTAGAAAAATAAGCATCAGAATCAGCTTCACTTATCTTTTCGACCTCTCCCTCTACTCTAACCTGCCTTTCAAGCTCTCCCCAAAAGAAGTTAAGTGCTACTTTATTGTTTGTAGCCAAATCTCTACCTTTGTCACTATTATAGTTGGTGTAAAAAACAAAACCTTTCGATTTCACATCTCTCATATAAACAATTCGAGTTGATGGTTGACCATTAGCGCTTACAGTAGTTAATGACATTGCATACGGATCCAACAACTGCGCATCAACAGCTTCTTTAAACCAAATCGCATATTGCTCAAAAGGATCTTTACGCACAGAACCTTCAGTTAGAGGTTTACCAGAAAAATCTCTTCTTATTTCGTTTAAGTAATTTACAATATCTTCATTCATACTTTAACTTATTTTTAGTCTTGTAAAGTTAATGAAAACCTCACTTATTATTAACATTAACACCTTTTAGTCTGCTCAGGTCGAGTTTTTTTTGTAGATTTAAAGTGAATTATGTACGATCCTCTAGATTATAATATAAAATCTTTAAATAAATTAGCCCCTAAAAAAGGGAGGCTCTTATTGGCTGAGCCCTTTATGGGCGATCCATATTTTAAACGATCTGTAGTACTTCTTACAGAGCACAATAAAGATGGTGCTTTTGGTTTTATTCTAAACAAACCTTTAGAATTAACACTGAATGAAACTATGCCTGATTTTCCAGAATTTGATGCTCCCATATACATGGGCGGGCCAGTGCAAGCAGACAGCTTATTTTACATACACACCCAAGGTAAATTTATTGAGGGCAGCCTTGAAATAGGAAATGGACTTTATTGGTCGGGCAATTTTAACCAGCTAAAACAACTTATAAAGAATCAGCAAATATTCCCTCATGAAATAAAATTTTTTGTTGGATATTCCGGATGGGATTTTGATCAATTAAATACTGAAATAGAAGAAGAAGGTTCTTGGTTAATTACTGATTTAACATCTAAAAGCGTAAACGACCTGAATGATGTTGGGTTATGGCAGAATACCTTACAAAAAATGGGAAAGAAGCAATCACTACTATCTAACTTTCCCGAAGATCCTAGCCTCAACTAACAACAATGAACAAAGAATTCATCCTCTGCCTCTTACTATGCGGAATAACAACTCTTGCAAAAGCTCAAGATGATGATTATGTAATTAATCAACCGGAAAATCAATTTAAAACCAGCTTTGAAAAACTAAAAAACCCTGACTACACCAGCTACCTACTCAGCTCATCTTCTTTCACATTAAAAAAAAGAGATATACGTATTGCAAACACTGATATTCTCTTTGCTAAAGGAAGTTATGGACTCACAGACAACACAACCGCGTCCTTAAGTATTTCTCTAATCGGAACTCTAGTAGCCTCTATTAAACAACAGATTAATATAGCTGATGAATTGAAAATTGGTTTTTCAGCTTCAATTGGACAGATCGCATCCTTACCCACCGACTCTATTATTTTTTTTACTGGTGGTCAAACCATGGTCACTTTAGGTGACCACCAAAACAATATAACTTTTGGACTCGGGCTTTACTATGCTAAGAGCTCTTTTAAAGTAATAAATGAAGAGAAAGAATTCCTTTTGAGCAACATATACATAGCTACCCAAAAACAACTAGGAAAAAGAGTTTATTTAATTGCCGAAGGAATCTACTTTAACAATTATAATATATTTTCTGGAGCACTAGGAGTAAAAATAACCATTAAAGAAACTATGACTTTAGGATTTGGGATAATGCCACTTGCATGGATTGACCCAAGTATTAACACCTCCAACATAGAAGCTAACGCAATTCCTTTAATAACCTTTAGGATGTTGTTAGACCGACACTAACTTGTTCAATTCATCTAAAATTCCTTTTGTAGCCTTATTAAAATATCGTTTTTCACGATAACCAGCCACCCATTCTATTCCCTTTATAGCATTTGTTAAAAAAAGCTCATCTGCCTGCAACAACATGCTACCATTGACCATGCCTTCAAACACATTAATATTCAATTCTTTAGCAACTTTCAAAACTTGTCTTCTCATTACACCATCCATACAACCCTCATCTAAAGACGGAGTATAAATATTGTTATTTTTATACAAGAATATATTAGAGCTGATAGTCTCAACAATCCGATCTTGATCATTCAACACTATACAATCATCCAGATTATTTTCTCGCTTATAAATACCCGTTAAAACATGTGGAATATTATTGGTTGTCTTAATTTGTGATAAAACATCTCTACGTCTCTTGATCTCACTATAAATGTCAATTGAAATACCTTTCTCATTTAAGATATAAGCATCTTCATTTAATGGCGAAGCTTCAATCACATAAGATTTACCCTCATCACCTTCGGGGGTATACAATCCATCCGCAGAACGGAAAACAGTTAACCTTACCCTCCCTCCTTTTTTAATGTGATTTTTCTCAATCAACCGAACAATTTGGTCTTTCAGATCATTAAAAGAAATAGTGCCAGAATGCATTTTCAGCACTTGCATTCCTTTTTTTAATCGCTTAAAATGATCATCTAAGAAACAAGGTTTTCCATTAATAATTCGAATGGTTTCAAATAAAGCATCTCCGTATTTAAAGGCTCTATTATTTACGGAAAACACCTTCTCATCTTCCTTATAAAGAAACCCGTTAAAATTTATATATAATGAAGTACTCAAAATATTTGATATAAATAGTTAATCAACTGATCATTAGACTTGACCAAGACTCCTTTAATTCCTGCATTTTCAGCTGCCAAAACATCTCTTTTACTATCACCAATAAAATAAGCAGTTGTTTTATCTACATTATATCTAGCAATTGCTTTTTCTAGCATTAAAGAATCAGGTTTTCTGCAAATACACTTTTCATTCACCGAATGATGAGGACAATAATAAATGTCTAATAAATCTATCTTATTCTCCCTAAAACAATCCTGCATATAACCATGTACGGTATTTACAGCTTTATGGTTATAGATCCCCTTAGAAATTCCACCCTGATTGGTAATTACAATAAATTGATAGCCTTTAGCCTTTAACAAATGTAATGCATCAAAAAGTCCATCAACAATTTTGAAATGCTCTACCTCAAACGTATAATCTCCTGGTTCAAAGTTTATTACACCATCTCTATCTAAAAAAACAACCTTTATCATTTTACAAATTATAGGTTAAAGATATAAAAAGAGATGACTTTTACAAAAAAGTCACCACAAACCATAATTAAGAAGCATTCAAAAAAACTTAAAAGGAGGTAATCACGACAAATGTTTACCCCTTAATTTTTCATCTTAGATCTCTTACCAAATAAGCCTTTCTTCTTTTCTCCCACTCCAGTTCTTTTATCTTTTTTATTTTTCTTCTTAAACAACTTATTCAGAAAATTGTCTTCTTTAAAGTCTTCGCAATTAATTTTGTTGCTGAAATCAAATTGTTGGTTAACCATACCTACCAACTCTTTATCATTTTTTATCTTATTATAATATTTTGCCCAAATAGGTAAAGCAGTATTTGCTCCTTGCCCATTTTTAATACTAGAAAAATGAATAAATGGATAGTTTGCTCCTACCCAAGAACCAGCAATCCAACCTGGCGTACACCCCATAAACCATCCATCTTTTTGATTTTGAGTTGTTCCTGTCTTACCTGCTACCGATCCATTTATTTGATATACAGTCTTTAATCGGTTCGCAGTCCCTTTATCAACAACGCCTTGCATCATATTAATAATTTGATGGGCAATTTCTTCTTCTAGCACATCTTCAGAATCTACAGCAACCGCATAAATAACCTCCTCTTTATTGTTTTTTATGCTTTCGATGAATTGTGGTTCAGTATAAACTCCATTATTACCAAATACAGTATATGCTCCTACCATCTTAAACAAAGAGGTTTCCAATACTCCCAATGCAATTGATGGCACTTCAGGGAATTCCTCATCGAGATGCATTTCTTTTGCTAAATCAATAACGTTCTTGATTCCTACATCCATACAGAGTTTAACACTAACCGTGTTAATTGAATTAGCTAAAGCTCCTGCAATAGAATATTTACCGCCTTTTTTTCCTCCTGAATTTTTGGGAGACCAGTTCTCATATGCTGTATACGAAACAGATTGATTAGATACATAATCGCAAGGTAGTTTGCCACTTTTTAATGCCTGGGCATAAACAATGGGTTTAAATATTGATCCTACTTGTCGTTTCGATAAAACATGATCATATTGATCTTGCTGAAAAGATACTCCTCCCACCCAAGCTAGTACATATCCATTTTTTGGATTAACTGATAAAAATCCAGCTTGCAACTGACTTAAATAATATTTGACAGAATCTGATGGCGATAACAAGGTATCGATCTCACCCTTTAAAGTGAGCAATTCAATTTTAATCGGCTCATTCAGTTTTACTATTGCAGCTTTCTCCGACAATCCGCTTTTAACTAAACTCTTATAACGTAAAGATTTTTTTAGAGCACTTTTCAAACTATTAGGATTTTTAGCAAACACTCTCTTCTGTTCTAAATCCTTATTTAGTAAAGGTTGCAGTTCTGAGACTCTTTCTACAACAGCCTCTTGAGCATATTGCTGCAACTTAGAATGAATGGTTGTTTTAATGGCTAAACCATCCGTATATAAATTATAAAAGGTACCATCATCCTTTGGGTTTTGTTGTAACCAATCCTCTAAGTACTTTCTTAAATGTTCTCTAAAATGAGTTGCCACTCCATCTTTATGCGACAAACGTTTATAACTCAGTTGCAACGGCAGTTCTTGTAATCTAGTTTTTTCAGTAGAAGAGATAAAGTCATTCGCGAAAAGCTGATGAAGAACAATATCCCTTCGCTGCAAAGATCTTTCAGGCTTAGTTCTTGGATTATAATTAGTAGGAGATTTTAACATCCCAATTAAAACCGCTGCATCTTCAGTCTTAATTTGTAATGGTGATACTGAAAAAAATCGCTCACAAGCAGTTCCAATTCCATAGGTATCTTCTCCAAAAGACACTGTATTTAAATAAAGCATTAAAATCTCTTTCTTACTATATACCTGCTCCATTCTATTGGCAATTACAGCTTCCCGCATTTTATTTACAGGCATAGTCAAAGAACCGTAATTCTTTCTTCCGAATACATTTTTTGCTAATTGCTGACTTAAGGTACTCCCTCCACCTTTATTTTGTCCTAATAAAATTGATTTTACCAATACCCGAATCATACTCATATGATCCACCCCTTTGTGCTCATAAAATCGTGAATCTTCTGTAGCAATTAAAGCATTTATTAATATTGGATTAACCGCTGTATATTTTACATCCGTTCTATTCTCGAGATAATACCTTCCCAACAAAACTCCTTCTACCGAATAAATCTCTGAAGCCTCTGAATTACTCAGATGTTTTAATTCATCTGCTGTAGGTACATTTCCAAAAACACCATTAACTACTGCTAAATAAACTAGCAATAATGCCGAAAAACCTAAACATAACCCAACAAAAATGGTAATTAAGGTTACTTTAATTTTCTTTTTGATGTTTAGCTTAACAAACCAAGTAATTGGCTGTACTATTTTTTTAAGAAGAAACAATATCTTTTTAGTTAAAGGCATTCAATATGGATAACAACTTAATATTTTAACGATTATTGCAGTTAAAAGTTAGCTCAACACTCCAATTAATTCAGCTATAAAATTTGAAAATGCATCCGGAACAAATAGTAATGTAAATAAGAATCCAAATACTGCACCCCAGATATGCGCATCGTGAGCAATATTAGTACCACCACGTTTCTCCATATATTTTTCATACGCCAAATAAAGCACTCCAAATACTAAAGGAGGAATACTAAAAGGAATAAATAATATCCCTATTCCTCCACTAAACGGAGCAAAGGCAATCATTGAAAAAAGAACTGCCGAAACTGCTCCAGAAGCTCCTACTGAATTGTAGCTATAATTATCCCTATGCTTTAACATTGCAGGCAAAGTAGCAATTGCCATACCTCCAATATAGATAAGTATGTAATAGGCAATACCTACTCCTCCCAAGTGGTTTATCAAGATAGATTCGACAGAATTTCCAAAAGAATATAACACGTACATGTTAAACCCTAAGTGCATAATATTGTTAATATCATGAATCAACCCATGCGTAAAGATTCTCCACCATTCTTTTCTATGAAAAACCTGGTAAGGATTAAACAACAATTTTGAATATAATTCAGGTTTACTGTTGGCAGACAAAGAAACTGCTACCGTAATAATGATAATAACTAATGTAATTGATAAATTCATTTAAAATAAGCTCATTTGATCATTCTCATCATCCTCAACATCTTTTGATGGTGATTTTTTTTCTTTCTTAGCCGCATCCGGAGTCACTTTCTTTCTAGGAAACCTTGGCTTAACTTTAGGCTCAGGCTCTACAGCAAGTTCAACAACTGGAGACACTACATCTTTCACTGGTTCAGGCGCTACCTCAGGTTCTGGAATGGGTTCAACCGCCTCAATTACTTCAGGGACAACTTCAACCTTTATTTTCTTTTTCTTTTTTACTACAGGAATAATTTCAGGAACAACCTCTTCTACTACTTCAGAAACAAATTCAATTTCATCTTCTAAAGCATCCTCAATAACAGACTCTTCTATTTCTTCTGAAACATCTAAAGAATCTTCCTCTAAAATATCCTCTTCAAGCTCTTTCTCTTCCTCCTCTTCTTCCTCAGGAGCGTCAAAAGGTAAAGACTCTAACAAATCAATACTCTTTACTTTATGTGTCGTTAAACGATTACCTATAGCTTTCATTCCTTTGATAGCAATAAATTCTTCTAAAGAATATATCTCATTATCTCTTTCTTTTCCTTTGATCTTTGAAAAAGTAAGCTCTATCTGCGGCAACCAATCTGTTGAAACAATTTCTAATTGCGAGTTTTCATGATCAGAAATAAATGATGTTTTATTACCTATTTGCTCAATTAAAAAACGCTTCACAAAGTACTGTTTCTTATCCCCATCAAAATAAACGGCAGAAATAGGTTTCTTTGGATTCCATTTTTCCAACACAATTACATCTTCTTCAAACTTAGTAAACAAATCATAACCTAACAAGTGATATTCACCGCTTTGCATGACCGTTAATATTTTGTCGTTTGCTTTAAAACTACCTAAAAATTCACCTCTTTCTTCAGAGTTAAGTCGTTGCACAGTATCATCAAACCATATTTTACGCGCTGCTAATGTAGAAACACCAGCT
>CEWR01076039.1_pt1 | contig 13485 bp, 14 predicted proteins | sample 356321 | NCBI WGS metagenome assembly CEWR01 (sample SAMEA2621551, study PRJEB7988) | marine metagenome | biome: marine biome (ENVO:00000447); feature: mesopelagic zone (ENVO:00000213); material: "saline water (ENVO:00002010), including plankton (ENVO:xxxxxxxx)" | depth 790 m
GACTTCATATTTCGGGCCGTCTCGGTCATCTCAGATCCCAGCGGCGGTGCTGTCGGTAGACTAATTAGATATTCATGCCTGGCGCTCACCCCCCTCGCAGATGGATGGCAGATACATTCTAAGCTGGCCCAAAAAGGGTGTCAAACGAAAATTCAGGTGATTTTAGCAATGGTTTATCGAGCCGCCCGAGGCCGCGCAACCGGGCGGCTCGGGAATGGGATGAAAGAGATTATCACGGCAGAAACCAAGGTCAACGCTCCAACGTAGTAGAAGATGGAGCCATAACCGCCTAGGTCTTCGATGATGAACGCCGCCAGGAAAGGCGACCCGAACCCAAGCATTCCATTTATCCCGAAGATCAGGCCAGAGGCGGTGGCTTCGGTGCCCCTGGGCACCACGTCTAGTAGCGCCGCCAAGATGATCTGCTGAAGGGCAAAGCTGAACAGCCCTATGCCGCCCAACAACACCGCCAACCAGATGGTGTCCCCGGCGCTGACCACGAACATGGTCAATACAGCCGCTATTATTAGTCCAGGCACAAGAACCTGTTTCCGGCCGTATCTGTCCGACAGATAACCCAAGATCGGAGCGGAAATGATGCCCATCCCCGTTAGCAGAGAAAGGTGGACGCCCGCGCTGAAGTAACCCATGTCCAACCCACCGTCGGTGGCGTTCTTCAGGTAGAAGGGCGACCACTGAAACAGAGCGTTGTTGGCCACTCCGCGGATGGCCGCCGCGAGAACCAAGGTCGTGACCAGCGGGCTTTTGAACATGCCCAGGCCTTCACGGTAGGCGCCCATCACATCATGTTTGGGTTTTTCCCGTGTGTCCTCACCGTTTTCTTTCCCCAGGTCCTTCAGCGACCACCAAACGAATACGGCCATCAATGCGGCGGGGATGGTGTAGATCAACAGTATGTGCCGCCAGAGCATGAATGTTAGGAGTGCGCCGGCCACCAGTGGGGCACACACGTTGCCAACGTTGGAGCCGAAACCGTGCATGGATATGGCGAACCCGCGGCGGTCAGGGAAGCGACGGGAGAGGGCGGCGGTGGAGGGCAGATGCCACAGGGCGCCGGGTATCGACACCACGGAAACGGCGACGGTCAGCACGACCAGGTTTGGGGACGCGGCCAGTATCAAGAATCCCAGCGCGGCCCAGATCATACAGCCGATGAGGATTGGACCCCAACTGGCCTTCATCTGGTCAACGATGGCCCCGCCGATGAGATTGACCGCTCCGAACCCGCCTTGGCGGATGCCCAACATGAAGGCAACCTGGAAATTTGAGAGGCCCATGGCCGTCTGGATGGCGGGCATAAAAACCGGGAATCCCTGGTCATATAAATGGGAGATGCCGTGGCCGAATGAAAGGCTGCCCAGGATAAAATTTCGGCTCTGTCTACGGTCCGCCGGCCGTTGTATCGCTTCCGCCATCAAGTCCTTTGCAGTAGCAAACGTTTTCAAATACTCCAAGCCCCGGCTGATTCTAATGATTGTGGGTAGTGTGCGCAAGTTGTGAGGGCAGGCTAACAGCTATCGGCCTTCTAAGTCTGACGCATTCGTGTGCTAGACTACGGCCAATTTATTGCCTGGGGAGCCTAGGCGTCGTATATTCTGAGCGTAATCGGGCCCTGGAGGAAAAGCATGCCCTATGAGGGACTGAATTTAAAAGGTCAGACCGCACTGGTAACCGGGTCCGGCCGGGGCATCGGCGCCGCCTTGGCGGTGGGTCTGGCCCAAGCCGGAGCCAACGTTGCGGTGTCGGACCGACCAGACCGGCTGGACCTGGCCAAAGAAACCAAGTCCAAGGTTGAAGCCGAGGGCGTGAAGAGCCGCGCTTATTCCCTGGACGTCTTGGATATATCCGGTATCCCAAAGGCAATCGATCAGGTGGTCCAAGACTTCGGAGGGCTCGATATTCTGGTCAACAATGCAGGGATACGGATACCCAAACCAGCCTTGGAGGTTACCGAAGAAGACTGGGACGCAACTATCGATATCAACCTCAAGGGCGTGTTTTTCTGTGCCCAGGCGGCGGGCCGGCATATGGTGGAGCAGGGATACGGAAGGATCATCAACCTTGGGTCGCAGCTTTCGGTAACCGCCTCTCGGGGGCGGTCGTCCTACTGCGCTAGCAAGTTTGGCGTGGCCGGTATCACCAAGGTGATGGCCGTTGAATGGGCGCCCCATGGCGTAACGGTCAACGCCATCGGACCCGGCCCAACGAGCACCCCCGGAATGCTGGCCGCCGACGCCAGGACCGCGGACGAAGTGCAGGCTGACTTGGAAGCCCACCTGCCGTTGGGCCGCCGCATGGAACCGGAAGAGATGGTCGGCGCAGTGATCTATCTGGCCAGCAAATCGTCGGCGGGGACCACCGGGCATCTGTTGTTGGTAGACGGTGGCTGGACCGCGATCTAGGAAATTTGGTATGGGCAAATTTGACGGCAAAGTGGCGCTTGTTACGGGGGCAGGCCGGATGCGGGGCATCGGCCGGTACGCCGCGTTAGCATTTGCCAAAGAGGGCGCTTCTGTAACCATCACCGGCACCGGTCGAGACCCATCAACTTTTCCCGACGACGAACGGGGGGCGGGTTGGCTGGACGTAGACAGCGTGGCCCAAGAGATCGCCAAGGATTACGGCGCGGGCGCCCTGCCCTTGGTGGTGGATGTTTCCGACCCAGCCCAGGTGCAGGACGCGGTTGACCGCACGGTGGCTGAATTCGGACGGATAGACTTCCTGATCAACAACGCCAGCGCATCTAGAATGGCCGCCTGGTCCGATTTCACCGACCTGACACCAGAGCAATGGCAGCACGTCATGGACGTCAAGGTTATGGGTGCATTTCTCTGCACTCAGGCAATCACCAAGGAGTTGATACGCCAGGGGGGCGGCGGCAGCATCGTCAACGTCATATCCGTGGAGGCCAAGATCAGCCGTGCAACGGACCTCGCGTATGCCACCGCTTCCGGCGCGCTCTACGCCTTCACCAAGAAGGCGGGCCGGGCTTTGGCGCCCCAGGGCATCCGGGTCAACGGCATCAGCCCCGGCACCACCAACACGGCCAGGAACGACTCCCTCTACGGGTTCCCTCGCTCCCAGGACTGGGATAACCGGCTGCAAACCATCCCCCTGGGCCGGGCGGGCACCCCGGAAGAGATGGGCAACTTCGCCGCCTGGCTCTGCAGCACAGAGGCCGAGTTCATCGTCGGCCAGTGCATCGAGATTGACGGCGGGCAATCAGCCTAGACAGATTTCACACACGAATATTGGAGAGACGTTATGAGCCTCGAAAGCCTGGAGCAACGGATCAAAGTCTTAGAAGACATTGAAGAGATCAAGAAATTGAAACACCGCTACTGCGCCCTCTGTGACGCGAACTATAACGCCGACGCTCTAGCCGAGCTTTTCACTGAAGATGCAGTGTGGGACGGGCGGGAGCGCGGCCGCAACGACGGGCGGGAAGCCATCCGTACGTTCTTCCAGAACGCGCCCAGCCGGCTGCCCTTCGCCATCCATATGGTGCTCAACCCGGTGATCGAGGTGGACGGAGACGAAGCCACGGGCACCTGGTACTTGTTCCAGCCCTGTACTTACGCCGAAGGCAACCAGGCCATTTGGGGATCGGCCCGCTACGACGAGGAGTACGTACGGGTAGACGGGCAGTGGATGTTTAAGCACTTGACCCTCACCTCCCATTTCTGGACTCCATTCGACAAAGGCTGGGTCGAAACCCAGTTCGCGTCTTAAGGCAGGCGTATGCAAGCCGACGACAATAATAAAATGGAAGGAATGGTTGCCATCGTCACTGGGGCCAGCAGAGGGTTGGGCCGGGCCATCGCCAAAGAATTTGCTGCCGAGGGGGCCAAAGTCGTAGTATCCGCCCGCCGCAGCTCGCCGACTGGCCTGCCGGGGACGACGGTAGAAACCGCCGAGCAGATCAGGGAGGCCGGCGGTGAGGCCATGGCGCTAACCTGCGACGTCTCTGACGAGGAGCAGGTCGTGGCGATGGTGAGCCAGACTATCGACATGTACGGCCAGATCGACGTGCTGGTGAACAACGCGGGGGTTATGGTTTTGGGCGAAACGCTCTTGGATATCGACCCGGAGAAGTGGGACCAGAGCGTCGCCGCCAATCTGCGGGGGCCGTACCTGTGCAGCCGGTCGGTCCTGCCTTGGATGATCGAACAGGGCCGGGGCAGCATCATCAACCTAGGCTCGCGCATGGGCCACGACCACGCGCAGGGGGGCGGAGTGCTCTACAGCGCCACCAAGGCTGCGGTGCACATGTTTAGCTTCTGCCTGGCCGACGAAGTCCGGGAGCACAACATCGCCGTGAACATCCTTTCGCCCGGAGGCCTCAAGACCGAGGGCTCGGCCGCCATCCCCTGGACTCAGCGCGACTGGGAGCAGCGAGTTGAACCCGAAGCTGTCGGCCCTAGCGCGGTTTATCTTGCCCTGCAAGACGCGTCAACGTTCACCGGCCAGTTGGTTCTGCGGGCTGAATTCGGGGAGACATGGGGTACCTAGCTGACAGCTAACAGATTTCAGCGGTCAGCGGGGTACACAAATTATTCATCCATTAGGTTTGGGCCGGAGTAGGCGGCAATCTCAGGCAGGCCCGTGAAGTCCTGCTCCCAGATCGCGCGGTAGTACGGCTCCAGGTTGCCCGTCAGTACCGAGCCGTGGTGGCAGGCGATGGTCCTGATGTCTAGATCTTTCATCTTCGCCAAGGCGGCGCGGATGTGGCCCATGGATGGCATCAACCCGATCCGTTTGTATAGGTCCACCATCTGCTCGGAGAGGTCTTCATCAGTGAATGCCCTTCCGTGGCCCGGCTGGATGAACAGGTCCGAGCTGAAGAGCGTCCCCTGCGTCTCCTCCACTGCCAATAGGCTGTCCCAAGCGTGAACGTACGGCGTCAAAAAGAATTTCAGCTTTTTTGAACCGGTGACTAACTCCTCACCGTCGGCGATCACAAGCGGATCTTTGCCGGTAAAGTCACGTATCGAGCTGGAGCCTATGGGGCTGCAAACGGCGACGGCGTTGGGAGCGGCGGCCAAGAAATCGTTCAGCCCGCCGCATTCATCACCTTCGAAATGCGGAACAACGATCCGCTCGATCTTCTTCAGGTCCACGACCGATTCAACTGCCGTCTTCACCTCATCAAAGACAGCTAAGAAGCTGGTTTCGATGAGGGTAGGACTGTCGTCGTCCACGAGGAACAAACTATAGGAAACGGGCCGGTCTGGCAGCACTACATTGATGCGGTACACACCGCTGGCAATCTCAGTGACAGTAGCCATGACTGACCTCCGTTTTAGCCATAGAGCAGATCTCTTCTGTTAGCGTACATTCCAGGGATCGGAAGGCATCTTCACGCCGCGCTCCGAGGCTAATTTAGCCGCATTCTCTGCCCCAGCCTTGGCGCGGACAATCTGCCATTCATCAACTTCCAATCCCAGGCCGTCGACGATTCTCACCCGCATGTTGAAATAAGCACAAACCTGGGCGATATCCAAGACATCCCGATCGTTCCACCCGGCTGACCGCATCCCGTCGACGTCTGCTTGCCCGCAAGAGGAGGGAGTCAACGTCAGCTTTTCCACCCACTCAAGCATCACACGCTCGGCCCCAGTGAGGTCCATCTGTCTCCAGTCGGACTTGATGTGTTCTACCTCGAGGTCATCCCCGCCTTCCTGACGCAGATACTCTGCGTGGGCCACGGTTCAAAACCGGCAGTTGAGGGTAGAAGACGTTACCGTCGCAATCATCTCTCGCTGGGCCGTGGTCAGTCCAGACTCACCGCGCATTATCTCCCACATCAACTCTGCGGTATGCCACATGGCTTTTGGGTTCAGACTGTGGAGCGTCGGCGGCGTGATGGGTGGCCCGCTGGCGGAGTTATTACGAGCCTGATTGATCGCCTCTCCCGCCCGTTGTTCCCGCAGTTTCTTATAGACCTCTTTGAGTTCACCTTGAGCGCTGTCTTCTTTGATGACATCGATCCAGGGCATGGAGGGCTCCTTATCTAATCATTCTTTAGGTTCGAATTCTGGTGGTTATTCCCAGGCCCGGTTGTCCACTACCTGTTCGTAGGTAGAACCCGGCTCGATCAAATCCGGATATCCGAGCATCCATTGATAGGTGTCATCAAACCGTGCGCGGGTGTAGGGCACCGGCGGGCCGTAAAGCAAACGCCATCCTTGGAACTCGTCCGGTTTCAGTAAACCTTTGACCTCATCAAGGAAGTAGTGGGCGTATTTGTTTGGGTTGGCGTTGATCAGTTCGGCGGCCACGGTCTCAGCGCGGAACATGGCAGCCAAAGTTGGCCCGTCCAGTTCCTCACTGGCCGCTTCACTGCGGGTTGAGTGGGATTCCATGAGAATCCTGAACCCCTGCTTCTGAGAAACGCTGATCCAAGGTTCATAAAAGTTTCCGGCGGCCACTTCTCCCCTTCTTACGGCCTCGAAGCGCTCCTGCATCGTCCCGGCATTGGTTGTCAGAATCTCCTCTTTGCGGATGAAACCTTCAAGCATCTTTAGTGTGGTGAAGTGCGAGCCATTGAATGGACTCACCGCCACCGCCGTATTTTTCAATTGCTCGGGGTCATAGATCTGGCTATCCGGGCCGGTGATAATCGCCATCTTTGACATGGCAGCGCCGAGGGCAACTATCTTCGCCGGCCTCTGCCCGTTGGAAACCGCTTCTACCGTGCGCTTCATCACACCCCATTCGCACATGCGGTACTGGTCAACTCCACCGTCGTTGTAGATGCCTTCCATCGTCCGGTCAAATATGTCCGTTTGAAGGGCCTGCCGGTCCGAGCCAACCTGGCTGGTTCCGGGGGTGCGTAATACTTCAACATTTAGCCCTTCTTTTTGGAACAACCCTTCGTCGCTGGCGACCAAGACGGCCAAATCATGGACCGCGTTCATCGCGGACACCTTAACTTTTTTCAGTCCTGCTTCCGTGGCCATATCGAGTCACCCCATAAACATTGATTGAGCCGTTGAGACCGGTATTGTCTCATATCAAGTTGGCAAGAATCTCGGTCTGCTGATCCACCGTAGCCAGGTCCGGAAGCAGCTTTAATACCAGACCTTCTTCATCTACTATCACCGCTGGGCGTCTTCCTTCAGCTGGGTTTGCCAGATACCGTTCATCCCCAGGGTTCGACATGCCAAAGGCGATCGCGATGGACCTACCGCCGTCGAGCAGGACCGGAAAGGGCAAGTTTTCCCGCTCGACCCATTCTCGGACAGATTCTTGGCCCTGGTCGTTGACGCCAAAGACCGAGATATTCTTTGCGGCGAAGTCAGAATGGTTGTCACGGTACCCGTGACTGTGGCGGGTTCAATTGCCGCCGCCTGGCGAAGAGAAGAACCATAGCCAGACCTTCTTTCCCTTGAAATCGGACAGCCGAAATTCATTGCCGTTGTGGTCCACGGCGCTAAAATCTGGCGCAGTGTCTCCTTCTTGAAGCATTCTGCGTTCCTCCTCAGGTTTGCCTGGCTCTTTCGATTGGCAATCATAGTGCCCCATCGATGCTATTATGTAAACCGTCGTGGTGAGGGTGCTGTCGGGCGGCGTTCATCGTGTAAACGATGACGATCTTCGGTCCGAGGAGGCTCAGAGATGACCTTTGTTGGCCAACCTGTCAAAAGGTTCGAAGACCCCAGATTACTTACTGGCCAGGGTTCATACGTGGACGACTTAACGCTGCCGGGTCTCCTGCACGCGGTTGTGCTCCGTAGCCTCCATGCCCACGCCAATATCCGCTCCATCGATGTCTCCGCTGCCAGTCGTATGCCAGGAGTGGTGGCCGTCTTTACCGCAGCCGACATACAGGACTTGGCCGTAGAGATTCCGACCAGGACCAATACCGGCGCCGACGAGTTCAACCCGCCCAGGCATCCGGTCCTCGCGTCCGACAAGGTTTGTTACGTCGGCCAAGCCGTGGCGGTCGTCATCGCCGAGGACGCCTACACCGCCGCCGATGCTTTGGAAGAGATTGTGGTGGATTACAAGGTCCTGCCCACCATGATCGACCCTTACGAGGCGATGGAAGAGGGCGCGATGGTCGTCCACCCTGACGTGGGAAGCAATATCTCCCTCCGGACGCTGAGCGCCGGAGGCGACCTGGATGCCGCTTTCGCCCAAGCCGAACATGTGGTGCGGCAGACCTACCAGGTCCAACGCCTCGCACCGGCCCCCATGGAGCCTCGGGGTCTGGTCGCCGATTATCAGCACAGCGAAGACCTGCTCACAGTTTGGGATTCCACCCAACATCCCCATGAAGTGCGTGAGCATCTAGCCCACCTGCTCGGTAGAGCCGAAAGCTCAATACGAGTCATCGCGCCTGATGTGGGCGGCGGGTTTGGCGAAAAGGCATCGCTATTTCCCGAGGAGATCGTCATCCCCTACCTTTCCATTCTTCTCGGAAGGCCCATCAAATGGGTTGAGAACCGCCAAGAAAACATGACGGCTTTCCATGGCCGCGGCCACGGCATCGAGGTGGAGGCAGCGGTAATGTCCGACGGTACAATCTTGGGGATCAAGGTGGATATCGTCGCCGATCTTGGAGCCTATTACTTTCTATCAACCCCGACCGTGCCGGTCTTGACTACCCACCGGCTGACCGGCCCATACCGCACTCCGGCAATGAGTGTTTCGGTAAAGGGTGTGGTCACCAACAAACCGCCCACCGGAGCTTATCGAGGCGCGGGAGGTCCGGAAGCCGCTTTCTGCATGGAGCGCACCATCGACCTGATCGCGCTCGATCTCGGCTTGGACCCGATGGAAGTAAGGAGAACGAATTTTATCGCGCCAGACGCCTTCCCCCACGAAACACCAACCGGAATCATCTACGATTCCGGGGATTACGAGGCAGTGTTTGACCGGGTGCTGGAACTCTCGGAATACGATAGTTGGCGGGAACGGTCCCGTCAGCAATCTCAAGACTCAGGCGTTCTGATCGGTGTGGGGTTGGCCACCGTGGTCAAAGGATCCGGGGCCAAGGTGATCACGCTGTCCGAGCACTCCAGAGTGATGGTGGACCGAGACGGAGCCGTAACTGTCCACACCGGCGTTTCACCCCATGGCCAGGGCACCGAGACGACCTTTGCCCAGATGACCGCGGACATGCTTGGCGTAACGCCTGCGGATATCGAGGTGTTGCACAGCGACACCGACATTCTTCCGGCCGGTGGGGGAACTGGGGCCAGCCGGGGCATGATCGCTGGAGGCACCTCGCTGCAGTTGGTCTTGGAAGATGCCCAGGAAAAGCTGACCGCCATTGCCGCCCATCTACTCGATTGCCTACAGGGCGACGTGGTGCTTCAAGACGGATCTGCTTTCAACCGGAACGACCCTGAACAAACAGTTCTGTTCGCCAGGCTGGCGCAGGCCGCGCACACTGAAGAACTTCTGCCGCCGGGCCAGGAGCCGGGACTGGATTTTATTGGCAGCAATACACTGGGAAAGAGTCCTTACGCATTTGGAGCACATGTGGCAGTGGTGGAGGTGTCACGGGAAACCGGCGCCATCAAGATATTGAAATACGTAGGGATCCACGACTCGGGCACCATCGTGAATCCGATGCTGGCGGAAGGACAGGTCCATGGTGCAGTCGTCCAGGGGATCGGTCAGGCATTGTTCGAGGGCATGGTCTACGACCCAGACGGACAACCGTTGTCGGGCAGCCTGATGGACTACGCGCTGCCGCGGGCAGACAACATGCCCAGCTTTACCTTTGAGACCATGGAGACGCCTTCGCCGATAACGGGTCTGGGCGTGAAGGGAATCGGAGAGCTGCCGACACTCGCGGCGCCCGCAGCGATAGCCAACGCGGTGATGGACGCCCTTTCGCAGACTGGAGTGCGGCACATCGACACGCCGTTGACCACTGAAAAGGTCTGGCGTGCGCTCCACGGGAGTAACCCATAGCCACTGGTCGGACCTAGATGGGCCAGCCCTCCACGGATATGTCTACCCGGTAACCTTCGGCGTCGTAGATCATGCTCTCACCGACGGCCGCGGCGGAGTTGGCCACAGCGGTGGTTTCGGCGGTTTCTTCGATCTGGTTGATGCTGTCTACCTGGAAGCCGAAGTGGTTGATGCCCCAAGAAATCTCGGATCGGCTGATCAGCGCCACGCCCACGAACCCGTCGGACAGGTAGATCGTCCCGTTAGGCCCCCGGCTTTTCTCCTCCATTCCGAATACACGCTTGTAATACTCGGCTTCCTTGTCCCGGTCCTTCACGTTAAGGGCGATGTGACGTATCCTCGGCCGTTCCATAAACCTGCTCCTAGGGAACCAATTCTTATGGCCAGTCGGTCGGGGGGAGTATAGCGTCTCAGGCGCTGGCTTGTCAGGTTCTACGGCCCGGTCTATCATATCCGTGACTTCGCCACACGTGGTTCCAATCAACCTACCCTCCGAGGAACGCGAGGTAGCGTAAGCTGATACGCCCCTTTAAAATCCACGAGCCAGAGACCGTTGCCGACGCTGTTTCCCTCTTGGGGCAACACGGCGACGATGCGGCGCTTTACGCGGGCGGCACTGAACTGCTGCTAGCAATGAAGGAAGGGCTGCTGCGGTACGAGCACCTGGTCAACCTCAAGACGGTACCTGGGTCAGACCGGCTGGAATACGATGGGTTTGCGAGGGAACTCCATATCGGCCCGGCAGTTACTCATAGGGCGTTGGAGCATTCCCCCGAAGTGGCGGCCCAGTTTCCTCTCATCGCCGCAGCCGAAGCCAATGTGGCGAATGTACGAGTGCGTAATGTGGGCACCCTCTGCGGCAACTTATGCTTCGCCGAGCCCCATTCCGACCCATCGACATTTCTTCTCCTCTACGACGCGCGCGCTGAAGTCCAAGGCACCAGTGGATTCCGGACTATCGCCATTGACCAACTGGTCCAGGGTCCCTACGAGACCTGTCTGGAAGACGGCGAGATGCTAACTTCAGTTACCGTTCCTCAACTTGGCCCGGGAATTAAGGCAGCCTACCAAAAATTCGGCTATCACCAACGTCCGACTTTGGGCTTGGGTGTAGCCGTGAGGCTGGGAAATGGGTCGATAGCCGAAGCCCGCATCGCCGTGGGCTCCGTGGGGCCAAAGCCGGTGCGGGTACCGGAAGCCGAAGATTTCCTTGTGGGCAAGAACGTCAACGATCTCTTGGGACATGCCTCCCAAGCGGGCGCGTCAGTGCTGGACGAGGCAGGTCAAATGGCCGCCCAGGCGGCCCAGCCAATAGACGACCTCCACGGGGCCACCGATTACAAAGAACACCTGGTCCGGGTGTTCCTGGAGCGCGTGCTTGCGAAAGCCGTGGGGGCAGAGCCGGCCTCTCAGCGGTCCGCAGCCTGAACGGCCAAGGGGTAATTTTGCCGATCAAACATCAAGAAAACAGCCGCGATGGGACAATCTCTATTCAGCTTACCGTCAACGGACGCCAGGTATCTTTGGACATTCCGCCCCAGCTAACGCTGTTAGACCTGCTCCGGGACCGGCTAAGCCTCAAAGGGGCCAAACGTTCCTGCGACCTGCAGGTCTGTGGCGCCTGCACAATCTTAGTGAACGGGATGGCGGTCAGCGCTTGCACTTACCTGTCTTACGAAGCCCGGGGAGCCGAGGTCCTGACCATCGAGGGCATGGCCGATGGCAACACTCTGCATCCCATTCAGCAGGCATTTGTCGACAACGGAGCTTTTCAGTGCGGGTTTTGCACGCCTGGAATGATTTTGGCCGCCAAGTCCCTGCTGGACGAAGTCTCGTGGCCCAGCGAAGAAAAGGTCAAGGAATATATGCAGGGCAACATCTGCCGCTGCACCGGCTACCGCAAGATCCTAGAGGCCATCTTGGACGCCGCCGGCAAGATCGGTGGACAGGCGAGTTAAGGAAACCATGGATACGATCGGAAAATCAGTACCCAGGATCGATGCGTTGGACAAGGTCACCGGCCGGGCCGCCTACGTGGGAGACCTGGAAGTGCCCGGCATGCTCCACGGAAAGATACTCCGCAGCCCTTTGCCCCACGCCGTAGTCAAAGAGATCGACGTCAGAAAGGCGCTAAAGTTGCCCGGGGTGGTAGCCGTATTGACCCGCGACGACCTTGAGGGATTGGACCCGTTCTATGGCGCAGTGGTGCGGGACCGGCCGTTCATCGCCACGGACAAGGTCCGCTACCAGGGTGAGCCGGTAGCGGCAGTGGCCGCCGTGGACCTGGCCACCGCGGAAGAGGCGCTTGACCTTATCCAAGTGGAATACGACGAGTTGCCCATCATCTCGGATACGGTTGAAGCTTTGATGGACGGCGGTGCAACTGTGCACGAGACCAACCTGTGCAACCAAAGCGGCTACGAGTGGGGAGACGTGACAGACGCCTTCGCCAAGGCAGACCACGTTTTCGAAGACACATTCACTTTCCCCATGGTCTACCACTACTCCATGGAGCCCCATGCGGTCATCGCCGACTATTCCAATCAGGGAATCACTGTCTGGTCTACAGCCCAGCACCCATTCCTAGTTCGGGAAGACCTGGCTCGGATGTTTGGCTTCCAGCTACATCAAGTGAGGGTGGTTGTCCCTTACCTGGGAGGCGGGTTCGGGAGCAAATCCTATACAAAGCTGGAACCATTGGTGGTGGCTTTGAGCAAGGTTGCCGGCCGCCCCGTCCGGGTCGCTCTCACTGTCGAAGAGGCATTCAAGACCATCCGCAGACACGCCGCCCGTTGCACCGTGAAGACCGGGGTGATGAACGACGGCTCGTTCGTGGCCCGTGAGTGTCTGATTCATCTGGACACCGGCGCTTACGCCGACAACGGACCCTTGGTGGCAAACCGGGCTGCGGAGCGGATTATGGGCGCCTACCGTTGGGACAACGTGAAAATCATTTCCAACGCGGTCTACACAAACAGCACGCCCGCCGGTTCCTTCCGGTCCATCGGAGCGCCCCAGGCAGCTTGGGCCAGCGAGTCCCAGGTGGACATCATCGCCGACGCTCTGGGCTTGGGCCCATTGGAGATCCGGCTGAAGAACCTAGTTGAGAAGGGCGAAGAGTTCCGGCCGGGAAGACGCGCTTTGGACGCGGATCCCGCCACCGGTTTGCGGATGGCCGCCCAAGCGATTGGCATGAGCCTGGATAAAGAACCCGAAGACCAGGGGTCGGCGCTGCCCATCAAGACCGGGCGAGGGTTGGGTTGCAATCTCTCCGGGGTAGGCTCTTCAGCAACATCGACCGCTATAATCAGACTACATGTAGATGGCACGGTTACCGTTTTTGCCGGGACCACCGAGATCGGGCAAGGTTCACGCGGCGTCTTGGCTCAGATCGCATCCCAAGAGCTTCAAGTGCCATTCGAGCACATTTCTATGGTCTCGTCAGACACCGGTGTGGTGCCCTATGACCGGTCCACCGGATCAAGCCGGTCCACCACGATGATGGGATTGGCCGTACAGGGAGCCGCGAAGGAA
>CEWR01159547.1_pt1 | contig 13475 bp, 12 predicted proteins | sample 356321 | NCBI WGS metagenome assembly CEWR01 (sample SAMEA2621551, study PRJEB7988) | marine metagenome | biome: marine biome (ENVO:00000447); feature: mesopelagic zone (ENVO:00000213); material: "saline water (ENVO:00002010), including plankton (ENVO:xxxxxxxx)" | depth 790 m
TATTTTTCTTTTCGAACCCTTTTTAATACCAAAAAGTTTTGAGGATTAATGCCTAATCCACTCACTTTCTTACTAACAAATCGTACTGCCATATCATAATATAAAGGAACTATTGGAGCTTCATCAATTATTATTGAATCCATTTTTTCGTACAATAACTTTCGTTCTTCTATATTTGAAAGTGATAATGATGCTGTATATAAGCTGTCATAAACATTGTTTTTAAAATGAGTGTAATTGGGGCCATTTGGGGTGAAATTCTCGCTGTAAAACAACGATAAGTAGTTTTCAGCATCAGGATAATCTGCAATCCAACTAGCTCTGAAGATATCTAATTCTCCTGAAGATTTCATTTGCCGCAATGTAGAAGGAGGAACCACGTCTATTTGTACTTGAATTCCTATTCTTTGTAATTCTCTTTGTATGAATTCACATAAATCTAAATATTGACTATTTGTACCAATAGATATGGATGGATTATTGTTTCCAGATTCTTCTATATATTCTGTCACTAATTCTTTTGCTTTTTCTGGTTGGTATGTATATCCCTTCATTTTATTAAAACCGGGTAGTCCTTTTGGAATAAAGCCATGAACTGCAGGGATTCCAATTCCATTTCTTAAATAAGTTATCATTTTTACACGATCAAAACCATAATTAATTGCTTGGCGTATTTTTTTCGATTGTACTTCAGGAGTTGGAGAACCAATAAAAAAACCGAGATACTCGGTATTTAAATATGGACTTGTAATAAAATTTACCTGATCTTTATATTTTTCCTGAAGCTTTCCTTTAGTGGTTACTATTTCATCTTTATACGAATTATCCAATCCAGAAATAAAATCTAATTTTCCTTGAACAAACTGTAAAAACTCACTTTGTTTATCTGGTAAAAAAGTAATAGCTACTGCTTCTAAATAGGGTAACTGATTTCCAAGTTCATCTGTTTCAAAATAATCTGGATTTTTACGAAGCACTAATTTTATATTTTCCTCCCAAAATTTAAACTTAAATGGACCGGTTCCAACTGGATTGGATCTAAAATTATTTCCGTAATAATCGATGGCTTCTTTAGGAACCACCGAACAAAAACGCATAGATAGTAATCCTAAAAATGCAGGAAATGGCTGACTTAATTGTATACTGAAAGTACTATCATTTTCAGCATAAAAACGATCCACATTATTTAAAACCCAACGACCTCTAGCAGCTACTTTTTCATCTAGCAATCTATTAAAGCTATATTCAAAATCATAAGCAGTAACAGTACGTGTAGAATCTTTATGATTATCTAAAAACACTTCACTTCTATGGAAATAAACATCATTTCTCAAATGGAACTTATAGGTTAATGTACTATCATTAAAAGTCCAATTTTTTGCAATATCTGGCTGAATATTTAATTCGTCATCTAATTGAACCAAGCTATTAAATAACTGATTTGTTGACCAAATTAATTGTGGATTACTAGCAAATGCAGGATCTAAAGTTGCAATATTGCTATGTTCATTATATCTAAAAACAAGATGATCTTTATCCGAATTGATTTCTGAATTACAAGAAATCAGTAGTAACAAGCAGTAACTTGCTGTTAGTAAGTTAATTATATTGTTTATTTTGAAGTTCATCTGCTTTTTTGAAACCAATTATAGTTTGTATTTTTGCATTCCCATAAATAAAAGGGTTTTGCCAAAAATACAAGAATGAATCCAAGAAAAAAAGTCGCATTTTATACTTTAGGTTGTAAACTAAATTTTAGTGAAACATCTACCATAGCTAGAAGTTTTACCGATGAAGGTTTTGATCGTGTTGATTTTTCTGAAAAAGCAGATATGTATGTCATAAACACGTGCAGTGTTACGGAAAATGCAGACAGAAGATTTAAAGATATCGTGAAACAAGCTCAAAAAGGAAATTCTGATGCATTTATTGCTGCGGTAGGTTGCTATGCGCAACTAAAACCACAAGAATTAGCAGATGTAAATGGTGTAGATTTAGTATTGGGAGCTACTGAAAAATTTAAAATTACAGATTATATTAATGACCTAACAAAAAATGATTTTGGTGAAGTTCATTCGTGTGAGATTGAAGATGCAGATTTTTATGTTGGCTCTTATTCTATTGGGGATCGTACACGGGCTTTTTTAAAGGTGCAAGATGGCTGTGATTATGTATGTACTTTTTGTACCATACCACTTGCAAGAGGTATTTCTAGAAGTGAAGCATTGGAAAAAGTATTGCTAAATGCTAAAGAAATTTCAGATCAGGGAATCAAAGAAATAGTCCTGACTGGTGTTAATATTGGTGATTATGGTAAAGGAGAATTTGGCAATAAAAAACACCAACATACTTTTTTAGAATTGATTCAAGAGCTAGATAATGTTGAAGGAATTGAGAGAGTTCGAATTTCTTCTATAGAACCCAATTTATTAAAAAATGAAACGATTCAATTTGTTTCTAATTCAAAGGCTTTTGTACCTCATTTTCATATTCCTTTACAGAGTGGGAGTAATGAGTTATTGCGTTTAATGAAGCGTCGTTATAAACGTGAATTATATGTTGAAAAGGTTAACGAAATAAAAAAACACATGCCAGATGCCTGTATCGGTGTGGATGTTATTATTGGATTCCCTGGTGAAACCGATGATTTGTTTTTAGAAACGTATCATTTTTTAAATGAATTGGATATTTCCTACCTTCATGTCTTTACCTATTCAGAAAGAGAAAATACACCAGCAGCTAGCATGGAAGGTGAAGTTCCATTAAATGTTAGGAAAAAAAGAAGTAAAATGTTACGTGGATTATCTGTTAAAAAAAGGCGTTCGTTTTATGAAAGTCAGTTAAATACGGTGCATACTGTATTATTTGAAGGAGAAAACAAGAAGGGATACATTCATGGTTTTACTGAAAATTATGTAAAAGTAAAAAGCCCTTGGAATCCTGAATTAGTGAATACTGCCCATATAATTTCATTAACTGAAATTGATGATGATGGATTGGTGCGATTCGAATTTATCTAAAATTAGATATTAATTCCTACTGGAAGTAATTTTTTATATTTCCTCCGATTTTTCCTTAAAAATGAAGCTATTTCTGGGCTGGTAGGAACTAAATGTATTCTTCGCTCTTCAACAATATTAAAAACAGCTTTAATAAAAATTTCTCTAAAGCCTTGTTCTTCCATATCGCTTGGCATTTCATATTTAGTAAGGAATATTTTTCGATCTTGCGACGCATATTCAATACGTGCCATATTCTCACCAACTTCTAATTCAAACTGTCTTAAAAATTCATTGTCTGTAATTTCTACATCTTCAATCATAGGGAATTGATTTATGGATTACTTAATAATTTTATTAGCAAGAATTTGCTGATTTTTATTAATAGTAGTTGATATCGATTTCAAAATAAAAATACTTTAGGATTGTAATCCATTAAAATGTAAATTTACGAATAATTATTGAGCTTAATTGTATTCAATTGCTAAACAACACAAACACTACAAAAACTCCTGTTTATTTTATTCCAGGATTAGCAGCAGGAAAAGAGATATTTGAATATATTTCTTTACCAGAGGAGCTTTATGAAGTTCTTGTAATTGAATGGGTTATTCCTGAAAAAAAGGAAACTATAAAGCAATATGCAAAGCGTATGGCGGAATTAGTTAAACAACCTAAGTCTATTTTGATTGGTGTTTCTTTTGGAGGAGTTATTGCTCAGGAAATGAGTGAGTTTTTAGATTTAAAAAAGCTAATTATTATTTCTAGTATTAAATCTAAAAATGAAATCCCTCCTAAAATGAGAATTTTTAAAACGATTCCTGCCTATAGATTAATACCACCAAGTTTTCTAGAAAACACTAAAAACATGGTTAAGTATGGCTTGGGGATAAAATCTAAAAATAAAATAGAATTATACCAAAATTACCTTTCAGTCAAAAACACTCAATATTTAAAATGGGCCATTAAACAAATGGTTGGATGGGATAGAGTAATAGAAGTAAAAAATGTAATTCATATCCATGGAGATAAAGATCCAGTTTTTCCTGTTGACAGAATTAAAAATTGTATTATCGTTCCCGGTGGAACTCACATAATGTTAATTGTTAAGTTTAAATGGTTAAATGAAAATTTACCAAAAATCATGGAAGGTTGTTATAAATAAGAGTAACCAAAAAAAAGAAACACGCATCCTTTACAGCAGTTTTTACTTCATCGACATTAACAATCCTTGGTGTAATTATGTGCCTAAGAATGTGGTGGGTATTAGTTAATAATGGCTTATTTGGATTTCTAATAATAGTTGTTATTGCTCATATTATATAATTTCAACAGGATTGTGTTTCTTCAATAGTTACCGATAAAAAGGTAGGTCCAGGTGGTATTTATTATATTTTATCCCGTACTATGGGAATTACAAATGAAGGAGCTATCGGGATCACTTTATATATTGGAACTGCTTTATCAATTGTATTATATTTAATTGGTCTTGCAGAAATCTTTGATGCTTATTTTGAGTAGTTAAAAACTATTTGATAAATCTTGAATCTTAGTGGTGTTAAATTACAAATTCATACTATATTTAATCAATAATAATACTGAAAGAAAATCCCCGCTTTTAGATGTTAAATTCCCAATTTATTAGCGCTATGAAAACAACACCAAAATATTTATTATTTGTACTTCTATTTGGAGTAATTGTATTTTTAATTCAAGCAGTGCAAGAAGCGCCTACCGATGCTATTGTTGAGCGTAAAATGATAAATGATTATAATGTATATGCAATTCCAGTACCTGAAAAACTGGATTTTTCAGGAGAACCAATGCCTTTAAATAATCCAGATATTAGAGAACGAATGGATAGAGAGTTATTGGTGAATACCTATTGGCAATCCAATGGTTTATTACTTTTTAAACGTGCAAATAAATATTTCCCCATAATAGAACCACTACTAAAAGAGTATGGTATTCCAGATGATTTTAAATATTTAGCAGTAGCTGAAAGCGGACTGCAAAACAATCGTTCACCTGCTGGAGCTGCTGGTTTTTGGCATTTTATGAAAGGAACAGGGAAGGAATATGGATTGGAGATTAACGATTATGTGGATGAACGTTACAATATAGAAATTGCGACTCGTGTAGCTGCAGAATATTTGATTAAGGCTAAAAAACGTTTTGGTAGTTGGACATTAGCTGCAGCAGCATACAATGCAGGAAGTGCTGGAATTAGTAATCAACAAGAAAGGCAACAAGCTAGTGCTAGTTATTATGATTTATTATTAAATGACGAAACAAGTAGGTATGTTTTTAGAATTGTAGCACTTAAGGAAATATTGTCTAATCCACAGAAATATGGATTTAATTTTAGGGAGAACGACTTATACACTCCAATTCCTACTTATAAAGTAAAAGTGGATACCGCTGTTACAAACTTTGCCACTTTCGCGAAGGAGTTTGATATTAATTATAAAATATTAAAAATCCATAATCCTTGGTTGCGGGATAATTTTTTAAATAACGATTCTGGGAAAGAATACTTTATTGAGATTCCCGAAAAAGGATATTATAAAACAATTAAATAATAATGAATGCTACCGTAATTTAATAACTTATAGTAATCTTTGCTTTAGTAGGAATTTTTAATTGGTTTAATTGAATATTATCAACATTCTACTCAAGGAATAAGTTTGGTTGTCCTTAACAATTTCTTTACCTTTTTATAGCTTATAATTATCTACAGAAGGTGTGTGAAATAAAAGTTTGATTATTATCGTCGACCACCACGACCACCACGACCAAATTGTTGTTGTGGTTGACCTGCTTTTTTCATTTGATCTTTCATCATTTTAATTTGATTATCTAGCATATTATGTTTGTCTAACTTTTTAGCTTCAGTAAGAAGTACTTGAGCCTCTCTCTTTCTATTTTTAGACATCGCAATACCTGCTAAATTTAATTTTGCCATGGCCATATCGGTATCCATAGACAAACCTAGACTTACTGCTTTTTTGAAATATTTCTCAGCTTCTTTCATATTGGTTTGTGAAACCATTAAGCCGTTTAGATAATTATAATATCCTTGTTGCTTTCTTATCAATGAAGCTTCCGGATTTTTTATCTTATCCAGCCATTTTTTTGCACCTGGAAAATCTTCTTTTCGTAATCTTAGGAAAGAAAGTAAGATGATTTCGTTTTTAAAATAAAGAAAAACAAAAATGGAAGAAAGCAATATATACATGATTCCATTACCGATATTTCCTTCAATAATTTGCCAAACGGCTACAGCTACTATTAAAGCTGTTAAAACTAATTTTATATTTTTATTAAACATGTTGTATTTTTATTGGAGTCAAAGGTATAAAAAACAATTCGAAATATTTTAATATTTTGATTTGTGTAAGTAAAAAATGATTGTATATTTGCGCTCAGTTTTGAGGCATATAGTTTCAATGCTAAATAATAGATTACTATTCAGGTTAAAAAAAATAAGACATGCCAAAAAGAACATTTCAGCCCTCAAAAAGAAAAAGAAGAAACAAGCACGGATTTAGAGAGCGTATGGCTTCTGTAAGTGGAAGAAAAGTGTTAGCTGCACGTAGAGCTAAAGGCAGAAAGAAAATTTCTGTTTCATCAGAAACTCGTCACAAAAAATAATGTTAATAAATATATAAAAAAAAGGTGTTGTTCTTAGAGCAACACCTTTTTTTTATACCCTGTAGTATTGTAATTTCACCTTTTTGAATAAAGAAATATATTATGCCTAAAAATAAAAACCTTTCTTCTATATTAATTATTGGTTCAGGACCTATTGTAATTGGTCAAGCCTGTGAGTTTGATTATTCCGGAACACAAGCTTTAAGATCACTTAGAGAGGATGGAATTGAAACTGTTCTTATCAATTCTAATCCTGCAACTATCATGACAGATCCTTCTATGGCTGATCATGTGTATTTGTTGCCCCTTAATACAAAATCTATTATTAAAATCCTTAAAGAGCATCCAGAAATAGATGCTGTGTTGCCTACAATGGGAGGTCAGACTGCATTAAATTTATGTATTGAGGCAGATGAAAAAGGAATTTGGGAAGATTTTGGTATTGATATTATTGGGGTAAATATAGACGCAATTAATATTACTGAAGATAGAGAGCAGTTTAGAGAGTTAATGCTTAAAATAGGCATTTCTATGGCTCCTCAGGCTACAGCTACATCCTACCTAAAAGGTAAAGAAATTGCTCAGGAATTTGGTTTTCCTCTAATAATTAGAGCATCATATACTTTAGGTGGTGCAGGCGCATCTTTTGTCCATAAAGAGGAAGATTTCGATGAATTACTTACCCGTGGATTGGAAATTTCTCCTATTCACGAAGTTATGATTGATAAAGCCTTAATTGGTTGGAAAGAATATGAATTAGAGCTGCTTAGAGATTCAAATGACAATGTGGTTATTATTTGTTCTATAGAAAATATGGATCCTATCGGAATCCATACAGGAGATTCTATTACCGTAGCTCCAGCAATGACATTAAGCGATGTTACCTTTCAAAAAATGCGTGATATGGCAATCCATATGATGCGTAATATTGGTGACTTTGCAGGTGGATGTAATGTTCAGTTTGCTATTTCGCCAGATGAAAATGAAGATATTATTGCTATTGAGATTAACCCACGTGTTTCACGTTCTTCAGCATTAGCTAGTAAAGCAACTGGATATCCTATTGCAAAAATAGCTGCTAAACTTGCCATTGGTTATCATCTAGATGAATTAGAAAATCAAATCACAAAATCTACATCAGCTTTATTTGAGCCTACTTTAGATTATGTTATAGTGAAAATACCACGTTGGAATTTCGATAAATTTGAAGGTAGTGATCGAACTTTAGGTCTTCAAATGAAATCTGTTGGAGAGGTTATGGGTATTGGACGATCATTTCAAGAAGCCTTGCATAAAGCAACTCAATCTCTTGAAATTAAGCGTAATGGATTAGGTGCCGATGGAAAAGAAAATAAGAATTATGAAGAAATTATACAGAAACTAACCTATGCATCTTGGGATCGTGTGTTTATTATTTACGATGCCATAAAATTAGGAATTCCATTAAGTAGGATTCATGAGATCACAAAAATTGACATGTGGTTCTTAAAACAATATGAAGATTTGTACCTTCTTGAAAAGGAAATTTCTACCTTTAATATTGATACCATTAATAAGGAATTATTACTCGAAGCTAAGCAAAAAGGATATGGAGATAGACAAATAGCTCATATGCTAGGCTGCTTAGAGAGTAAAGTATATGCCAAGCGTGAAGAATTAAATGTTAATCGTGTTTATAAATTAGTAGATACGTGTGCTGCTGAATTTAAAGCTAAAACGCCCTATTATTATTCAACGTTTGAAAATGAAGTAGAAACTGCTGATGGTAATCGTTTTTCAGATAACGAAAGTATAGTTACTGATAAAAAGAAAATTATTGTTTTAGGTTCTGGTCCAAATAGAATCGGACAAGGTATAGAATTTGATTATTGTTGTGTTCACGGAGTTCTAGCAGCTGCCGAATGTGGCTATGAAACCATCATGATCAATTGTAATCCTGAAACAGTTTCAACAGATTTTGATACCGCTGATAAATTATATTTTGAACCTGTATTTTGGGAACATATTTATGATATTATTAAACATGAAAAGCCGGAAGGTGTTATTGTTCAGTTAGGTGGGCAAACAGCTTTAAAGTTAGCTGAAAAATTGACTAAATATGGTGTAAAAATTATAGGAACAAGTTTTGAGTCACTTGATTTAGCCGAAGATAGAGGTCATTTTTCTAAATTATTAAAAGAAAATAATATTCCTTTCCCTGAATTTGATATTGCAACAACAGCAGATGAAGCGTCAGCAATTGCAGATGTTTTAGATTTTCCAATATTGGTAAGACCATCTTATGTATTAGGAGGTCAAGGGATGAAAATTGTTATTAATAAAGAAGAATTAGAAAAGCATGTCGTTGACTTATTACGACGTATGCCAGGTAACCAATTATTGTTAGATCATTATTTAGATGGAGCAATAGAAGCAGAGGCAGATGCAATTTGTGATGGTGAAGATGTTTATATTATTGGAATTATGGAGCATATCGAGCCCTGTGGTATTCATTCTGGAGACAGTAATTCTATCTTACCACCTTTTAATATAGGAGAGTTAGTAATGCAGCAAATTAAGGATCATACTAAGAAAATAGCATTAACATTAAATACGGTAGGTCTAATAAACGTTCAATTTGCTATAAAAAATGAAATCGTTTACATTATTGAAGCCAATCCTAGAGCTTCTAGAACAGTCCCTTTTATCGCAAAAGCTTATGGTGAACCCTATGTTAATTATGCTACAAAAGTCATGCTTGGAGAAAAGAAAGTAAAAGACTTTAATTTTAATCCAAAATTAGAAGGGTACGCAATAAAACAACCTGTATTCTCATTTGATAAATTCCATAACGTAAATAAACAGTTAGGACCCGAAATGAAGAGTACTGGAGAGAGTATACTGTTCATTGATAGCCTAAAAGATGATGAATTTTATGAACTTTATTCTAGAAGGAAAATGTATTTAAGTAAGTAGTTGCATTCTAATTCATTAAGTCTTATTTAAAAAAAATACCATTATAAAATTGACTTATTAATTATTATTATGTTTCTTTAGTAATTAATAAGTCAATTTTTATGAAGAATACTTCCCGTTTATTAATTTACAGTTTAATTATCTCACTTGCATTTGTAGGGTGTACAAGTACTACGTATGACGATATTGGATCTGATGATGATCCAATTTTGGATATTATCACTTATCAAGAAGTCAAGCCTATTATCGATAACAACTGTTTAAATTGTCATAGTAATCCTACCCAAAATGGTGCTCCAATGCAATTGACTACCTATGATAATGTAAAAGAAGCGATGCTAAATAGAGGTTTATTAAATAGAATAAGTCTTAATGATGGAGCGGATGGATTAATGCCATTGGGCGGCCCAAGAATGTCTCAATCATCTATTGATTTAATTGCTAGATGGGCAGAAGATGGGTTTTTAGAAAACTAAAAAATAACCTTATGAAAAATCTATTATTTGCAGTCGTTTTTTTATCAAGTATTTTTTCTATAGTAAATGCTCAAGAAAAATTTATTACAAAATCTGGAGAAATCAATTTTGAGGCCTCTGTTCCTTCTTTTGAAGAAGTAAAAGCAACACACAATTCTGTTAGTGCTATTATAAAAAGTAATGGAGAGTTCGCAAGTTTGGCCTTGGTGAAAGGTTTTCGTTTTAAAGTCGCTTTAATGGAAGAGCACTTTAATGAGAATTATGCAGAATCATCTACATATCCAAAAGCAACATTTAAAGGAAAAGTTAAGGACTTTGATATTTCAGAGTTATCAACCGATGATAAAGAATATGTTATATTAGGAACCGTTAATATGCATGGTGTTGATAAAAATATTGAAACTAAAGCATACATAAAAAAAATAGATGATATTCTATTTTTGGACACCCAATTTATTTTAAAACCGGAAGATTTTGATATTGATATTCCAAAAGTGGTAAGCAGTAAAATTGCTGAAGAAATTAATGTTTCTGTTAGTTTTGAATTTAAAGGAAAATCCTAAAAACATTGTTTATGAAAAAGCAAGTCAAAATTTTTATAACTTTAGTATTATTATCTCTTGGCGCTTATTTTGGTTACAATTATATGTACCAAGAACATAGAGACATTAAAGAAGAAAAAGCGGTAGTTTCAATATCTGCTTCAGAATTAGTTACTTATTTTAATGAAAATAATTTTGAAAAAGTATTAAATAAAACTGTGCAGGTATCAGGTATTATCACGGAGATTGATGATAAAAATATTACACTAGATGATAAAGTACAATGTAGTTTTGATACAGAATTAAATAATTTAAATTTAAATGAAACCATAACTGTAAAAGGGAGATGTATTGGTTTTGATGAACTTTTTGAAATTGCTAAAATGGATCAATCTTCAATTATTAAATAATAATGTTTATGAAAAAAATTACCTTACTTTTATTAATAGTTCCTTTTTTCGTTTTTTCACAAGACGATTTGTTAAATGAATTAGATAGTGATAGTGAAGTTGACAATAGAGTGAATTCCGTTTTTAAATCTCTTAAAGTAGTTAATTTTGAAAGTACTAAACTCGCTAGTAAAAAAGATTTATATTTAATTGTATCTCACAGATTTGGTTCTGTGAAAAATGGAATTGATGACTTTTTTGGTTTGGATCAAGCTCTTACCCAAATAAAATTTATTTACGGAGTAACTGATTGGTTAAATTTAGGCGCTGCAAGAAGCTCTAACCAAAAAAAATATGGACTTCATGCTAAGTATAGATTAATGTATCAAGAAACTGATGGATTTCCAGTTACAATCGTTGGTTATAATTTAATAACCGCAAACACAGCTTTAAAGGATGATATTTATCCTAATATTGAATTTCAAGATCGTTTAACATACACAAGTCAACTACTTATTTCAAGAAAATTTAATGATAACTTATCTTTGCTATTAGCACCTAGTTATGTTCATGAAAATCTAGCAACTAGAAGCTATGTTGAGCAAGAAAATGGTACGACTATCGCTTATGATGAAGAGAATAACCAATTTGCTTTAGGAGTTGGAGGACGTTATAAAATTTCAAAAAGAGTTAGTATAAATATTGATTATGGAATTCATTTAAACCGCAATAGCAATTCCGTTTACAATAACCCACTTTCTATTGGAGTAGATATCGAAACTGGTGGTCATGTATTTCAAATGCACTTTACCAATGCACAAGCGATGTTTGAAGAAGGATTTATTACGCAAGGACAAGGCGATTGGTCTGATGGAGACTTCTTCTTTGGTTTTAATTTAGTTAGAGTATTTTAATTAACCTTCGTCTTTAGATCTTAATAAAATTTGTTCTGGCAATGATTTTTTTGCTTTGGCACCTAGTTTTTTAATTTTTTCTACACTGGAAATTAAATTACCCCTTCCATCTACTAACTTATTCATAGCAGCTGAATAATCATTTTTTGCAGCATCAAGTTTTTTTCCAACACCAGTTAAATCTTCTACTAAGCCTACAAACTTATCATATAATGCACCTGCTTGCCTAGCAATTTCTATTACATTTCTTTTTTGATCTTCTTGTTTCCAGATAGAAGAAACAGTACTTAAGGTGGCTAAAAGAGTAGAAGTAGATACCAAAACAACATTTTTATCAAAGGCTTCTAAATAGAGTTTGTTGTTTTCATTAAAAGCTATTAATAAAGCTGCTTCAATAGGAACAAACATTAAAACATAATCTGGAGTATTGATTCCGTAAAGTTCTGTGTATTGTTTTTCACTTAATTCTTTAATGTGCTTTTTTATACTAGCAACGTGTTTTTTTAAATGGGTTTCTTTGTCCTCTTTATTTTCTGAACTAAAATAAGCTTCATAAGCAGTTAATGATACTTTTGAATCTACTATTAAATGTTTGTTATCTGGAAGATTAATGATAAAATCTGGTTTTTTTAAATTTTCATTTTCATCCCTATACCCTCCTTGAGTTGTAAAATGAATTCCACTACTAAGTCCTGCTTTTTCTAATATTATTTCTAATTGAATTTCTCCCCAATCACCTTGAGCTTTACTATCTCCTTTTAACGCTTTTGTTAGGTTAATGGCTTCTTTACTCATTTGTTGGTTAAGCTTTTCCAAGCCTTCTAACTGTTGTTTTAATGCGGAATGCATTCCAACACTTTCCTTTTGAGAAGTTTCCACTTTCTTTTCAAAAGATTCGATTTTTTTCTGAAGTGGATTCAGTAATAAATCTAAATTTACTTTATTTTGTTTGGTGAATTTCTCCGATTTTTCGTCTAGAATTTTATTGGCTAAATTTTCAAATTGGATCCTTAGTTTTTCTTCCTGTTCTATAAGTTCTTTTTCTAAAGTAGTAAACTCTGTCTTTTTTTTAGTTAATTCATCTTTAAACGAATCCTTTTCAGTTCGCATCAATTCAAGATTGCTTAACGTTTCTTGTAATTGTCTCTCAAGTCTATCTTTTTGTTCTTCCGTATTTAAAATATCTGATTCCAATTTACTGGTTTCAGATTTGTTTTTTAAAGAAGTAAAACGGTTGCTAATAAATGCACCAATGATAGCGCCAATAACAACTAGTAATAGAGATATAAAGATTTCGCTCATTTTTAGAATAAGAGTATTAATGAATTTATAAAGGTAACCAATGTATTTTAATCTTTCAATACAAAACGTTTCAAATCCTTACTGAAATGTATCGTTTCAGATGGAAATAAAGTGTCAAAGCAGCCTGATTTAATAAGCTTATTTGGTTCATCGAAATAGACTTCATCTTCTGTCATTACTATCATTTTATCTGAAACCTGAATGGCTAAATCTATTTCATGAGTTGAAAACAGGATTGCTTTAT
>CEWR01016143.1_pt1 | contig 13458 bp, 9 predicted proteins | sample 356321 | NCBI WGS metagenome assembly CEWR01 (sample SAMEA2621551, study PRJEB7988) | marine metagenome | biome: marine biome (ENVO:00000447); feature: mesopelagic zone (ENVO:00000213); material: "saline water (ENVO:00002010), including plankton (ENVO:xxxxxxxx)" | depth 790 m
GAGGCCGACGAGACCATGGACGACGGCTCCATGCTCGGCATGGGCCTGTTCGTCGAGGGCGTGGTCGGCGCCACCGGTATGGAACCCGATGACTTCTGGCCAGAACCGGTGGTCGGAGGGACCCTGCGGATCGGCCTCGAAGCCGAAACCGACGGGTTGAACCCGGCTGTGAACCGGTTTGCGGTTTCCGCCTACCAGATGGGAACCGCCGTCTACGACTACCTGGCTGTCGTGTCAGACGACCCGTGTGGGTGCGTCTACATACCATCCCTCGCCGAGTCGTGGACGCATTCGGACGACTACGCGGTTTGGGACTTCAAGATCCGGGAAGGGATCACGTTCCACGACGGGTCGCCGCTGACTGCCGAGGCAGTTCTGTATGCGTTGAAGATGCAGCTCAACGACCCGACTGTCGGGATCGCCGTCAGGGCGTTCTTCGTGGCCGACGACCCGGAGACGGATGCCTTCGAGCCGGCCGAACTGCTCGACGAGATGACGATCCGCTACTACGCGAAGCGTCCGCACGTCGACTTCCCCGGTAATTTCACCGGTCAGTTGGGCATGGTTCCCTCGCTGGCATACATGATGGCCGCGACCGACGACCCGTCGTTGAATCAGGCTCCCGTCGGCACCGGTCCGTTCGTGTTCGACAGCCGAGAGCAGGACTCGGTGACCCGGTTCGTTCGCAACGCCGACTACTGGGGTGACACCGCCTACCTCGATGCTGTCGAGTTCTACATCTACACGGATGGCGAGCTCGCTGCCGGCGCCATGGCAGCCGGAGACATCGACGTCATGGGTACCTCCAACACGAACGCCATCCTGACGCTTCGTGCGCTCGACGGCATCGAGTTGTATGAGACGGACGACTATGAGGAGAGTTTCGCGATGGCGAACTCTTCTCGTCCTCCGTTCGACGACATCAGGGCACGCAAGGCGCTCACCTACGCATTCCCTCGTGACGACTACGTCGAGTTCATCGGCGCAGGCGTTCTGCGGGCAGCGGACCAGGCGTCCACTCCGGAGTCGCCTTTCTACAACCCGGACGTCGTCCAGGAACACGACACGCCGGATCTGGCGACACCGTTGGTGGCTGAGTACTGCGCCGACGTCCCGGAGATGTGCACCGACGGCAGGATCAACGCCGAGTACCAGTACTCGGGTCCGTCGGTCATCCAGGACCAGATCTTCGACCTCCTCACCGAGGGCTGGTCGGATCACTTCAACTTCACGAAGGATCTGCTGCCCCAGGATGACCACATCACGCACGCCATTCTCGGCATGTGGGACTTCCTCACCTGGCGACAGTTCGGAAGTATCAACCCGGACGGCCACATCCTGTGGACGGAGTGCCAATCCGTTGGTGCACTGTCGCTGAACTGGCCGAGGTACTGCGACGAGGAGCGGGATGCGTTGATGTTTGAGGCACGGGCCAGCGCCGACCGTGAGGCGAACGTCGAACTCTGGAAGGAGTGGGCCGTCAGCATCAACGAGAGTTACACCTACCTGTTCCAGACCCACACCATGTGGACGAACGCATACGACACGAAGGTCAAGAACGTGTGCGGCTACGTCCTCCCGGACGGGTCCTCGCCCTTGTGCCATGTCAATAGTGCCAATCCGTCCTGGGCTCAGATGTGGATCGAGGAGTAATCACGTAACTTGATCCTCTGACAAGCGTGTTACGGGGGGCGGCCGGCTAAGCCGGCCGCCCCCCTCACGCCGGGGGCAACTTCATCAGATGACTTATCTAATGCGCCGGTTGGCGTTCATGTTCGGGGTGCTGGTTGCTGTCACGTTTCTGGCTTTCTCGGCCACGAACGTCATCGGCGACCCCCTCTTCAACGTCGTCGGCTTCTATGCCTCCGTCGACTGCGACGCCGTTATCGCTGGAGAGATCGAAGACGTCATCGGGACCGTTGCAGGTACCGGCATCGGTGAATGTGAAAGAGTCATCGAGGCCCGCGAGAAATACCACCTGGACGACGCTTTGCCCGTCCGGTACGGGCACTGGATCGTCGGAATGGCCCAAGGAGACTTCGGGGAGTCGTACGCGAACCAGATGCCGGTGAGTTCCATTCTTGCCGAACGGCTCCCCAAGTCGATACTGCTCATGGGAGTGTCCATGGTCGTAGCCCTGGGGGTCTCCATCCCGTGGGGTGTGGCCGCCGCCTACCGGGCGAACCAACGGTTCGACCGTGCGTCGACTGCTGGCGCCTTCGGCCTGTTGTCCATCCCAGGCTTTGCCCTCGCCATCATCCTGTTCTACTTCTTCGTCGTCCGATGGCAGATTTTCCCGAGCCGGTATATGGACGACAATATTTTCTCCCGTCTCCACTCCCTGGTCCTTCCCGCAGCCTCACTCGGCCTGCCGTTGGCCGTGGTCTACCAGCGTCTGCTCCGCACCGACCTGATCACCACCCTCCAAGAGGACTTTGTCATCATGGCCAAGGCCAAGGGCCTGTCGGACCGTCGGATCATGTTCCGCCACGTCCTGAGGCCGTCGATGTTCGGGATGATCACCGTGGTGGGCCTGAACATGTCCGCCTTGATCGGCGGCACGATCATCATCGAGAGCATTTTCTCCATCCCGGGATTCGGACGAGAGCTATACGTATCTGCGATCCGGGACGACATCACGGTGGTCCTCGCTGGAGTAACGGTCCTGGCAACCGCCTTCGTGGCCATTAACACCGCTGTCGACCTCCTCTACTCGTATCTCGACCCGAGGGTGAGACGTGCCGGCTGACACGAACGAACACACGACTCCGAGTTCGCGGACGGCGAAGTATTGGCGGAAGGAGTCACATATCAACGTCGCGGGCGCTGCCAAGATGGACGAACCCCGTGCCGAGCCGAATGCCGACCGGGCTGCCCCACGCCGGCTCGGGATCACCTTCTGGGTGGCGATCGGTTGGGTCGTGTTGGTGACGGGGGCGGCAGTCGCTGCCCCGCTGCTCCCCATCGCTGACCCGGACCAGATCGGAATAGGACCCCGGGCTTCGGGTCCGAATTGGGACCAGTGGTTCGGCACGGACACCGTCGGTCGGGACATGTTTTCCCGAACCATCTGGGGAGCCCGAGTCTCGCTGATGGTGGGGTTCTTCTCGATCGTGGCCGGATTCCTGGTCGGCGGGATGATGGGCGTAGTCAGCGGCTACCGTCGAGGTTGGATTGACCTGGTCCTGGGGTTCGTCACCTACGTCATGCTGAGTTTTCCCACTCTGGTTCTGTTCTTGCTGGTCATCCTCCTCTTTGGCCAGGGCCTGTGGATCGTCACCGCCGCCCTGAGCATTGTGGTCATACCGTCGGTGTCCCGCTTGGCTCGGGCCATCACCATTGCGTTCGCCGAACGGGAGTTCGTGGCCGCAGCCCGACTGCTGGGTGCCACGAACCGACGGGTCATGGCGCGCGAGATCCTGCCCAACGTCCTCATCCCGATGTCCGCCCTGCTCCTGCTCGGCCTGGGCCTGACCATCGTCGCCGAAGGTGGCCTGGCCTTCCTGGGACTGTCGGTGGCCGACGGGTTCTCGTGGGGGAAGATGATCCAGTTGGGGGCGGGACTCCGAAATTTGCAGACCGCCCCCTGGGTGGCCTTCTTTCCGATCGGTGCCATGTTCCTGACCGTGCTGTCGCTGAACCTGGCCGGTGACCAACTCCGCCGGTACTTCGATGTCCGCGAACTGGGAATCGGGGGTCGCTGAGGTGGCCGGAGCCCTGTTGACCGTCCAGGACCTGAGCGTCGGCTTTCTCACCGAGCAGGGCCTCGTCCGGGCCGTCGAAGGTGTCTCGTTCGACCTCGAACCAGGCCAGACGCTCGGCGTCGTCGGCGAATCCGGTTCGGGCAAGTCGGTCACCGCCAAGGCCCTCATGAACCTGCTGCCCTCGTATGCCCAGGTCGGAGGAACGGTCAACTTCGACGGCCGCGACGTGTTTGCCATGGCCGCAAGCAGGGAGAAGCACTTCTGGGGGGTGGAGATGACCATGGTGTTCCAGGACCCCATGACATCACTCAACCCGGTCAAGAAGATCGGCGAACAGATCGCCGAATCGCTACGGGTCCACCTGGGCCGGAGTCGACGCGACGCGCTGGTCGAAGCCGGCGACCTGCTCGAACAGGTCGGCATTCCTGAACCGGGCAAGCGGCTCAACCAGTACCCCCACGAACTCTCCGGTGGACTCCGCCAACGGGTCGTGATCGCCATGGCCCTGGCCTGCGGTCCCCGCCTCCTGATCGCCGACGAACCGACCACCGCACTCGACGTGACCGTCCAGAAGCACATCCTCGACCTCCTCGACTACCTCCGTCGGACCCGGAACATGGCCATGATCCTCATCACCCACGACCTGGGGGTGGTCAAGGGTCGGGCCGACGAGGTCATGGTCATGTACGCAGGCCACACCATGGAGGAAGCCCCGACAACCACCCTGTTCGACGAAATGCGCCACCCCTACACAGAGGCCCTGCTTGAGACCATTCCCCGCATCGACACCCCCAGCCACACCCGACTGGTGCCCATCCCCGGTCGACCTCCCGAGGTGATCGAGGTGCTCGACGGTTGCCCCTTTGCCCCCCGGTGCCGCTACTCGATCGCCAGGTGTCTCACGGATCAACCGGGCCTCACCTCCCACGGCGCTGGCCACCTGTGCGCCTGCCACGCCCCGGTCGGCACACCGTCAGGCACCGAGGCGCGCGCAGCGAACGAGTCGGCCGGAACCACCGCCGCCGGCCTCGACATGGAACAGTTCACCCGACAGGTACCTGTCGCCGACCTGGGGCAATCGGGAGCAGAAGGCTGATGGCGGGTAGCGGCACCGCCCACCTCCGCGGCCACGACGACGTGGTCCTGCGGGTCGAGAACCTCGTCATGGAGTTCCCGGCAGGACGCCATCAGGTCGTCCATGCCGTGTCCGATGTCAGCTTCGACATCCGTCGGGGCGAGACACTCGGCATCGTCGGGGAGTCGGGTTGTGGCAAGTCCACCACTGCCCGGTCCATCGTCCAACTGCCGCCCCCCACCTCGGGTCGGGTGGTCCTCGACCCGGGCACCGATCAGGAGGCTGAGTTGACCACCCTCAAGGGCGAGGATCTGAGGCAGGTGCGGCCCCGACTCCAGATGATCTTCCAGGACCCGATCTCGTCGCTCAACCCGCGGCGGCGAGTCCGCGACATCGTCGGCGAGGGCCTCCACATCTGGACCGAGGGACTAGACGACGAACAGATCAGGGCCAGGGTCGACGAAGTTCTCGAAGCGGTCGGCATCGATCCGACGGTGGCCGCCAACCGCCGACCCCACGAGTTCTCCGGCGGCCAGTGCCAGAGGATCTCCATCGCCCGGGCGGTCGTCCTCGAACCCGAGATCCTCATCTGCGACGAGCCCGTCTCAGCTCTCGACGTCTCCGTGCAGGCACAGATCCTGAACCTCCTCGAGGAGATGAAGCACCGCTACGGCCTGACGCTGGTGTTCATCGGCCACGACCTGTCGGTGGTCCGCAACATCAGCGACCGGGTGATCGTCATGTATCTGGGAAAGGTGTGCGAGGTCGGTGGCGCCGACGCCCTCTACTCGGCCCCCGCCCACCCCTACACCCGTGTGCTGCTGGCCTCTGCCCCTGAACCGGCATCCACTGTGGATGAGTCGGAGGCGGCCATAGGCGACGAGATCCCGTCGCCCATGGACCCGCCGTCCGGGTGCCGATTCAGGACCCGCTGTCCCCGGGCCGACGACCGATGCGCAACCGAGGAACCCGTACTGAAGGCCCTGGATGACGACCACTTTGTGGCCTGTCACTACCCCACGGTCGCCGGGACATCCGGCGCATAGGGGTCGGCGGAACCCTTCAGTCGAGTCGGTCCAGAATCTGGTCCTCGTAGGACCAGTCGAAGTCCCGGCCACCAGTCGAGGTGTGCCAGGCATGGGTGTGGGCCACCATCGACGCCAGATCGTGTTCCGGCTCCCAGCCGGTGTCGCGGCGTAGGGCTTCGATGCTGAATACCACGTTGCGGTTCCAACGGTGGATGTTGGGGGCCAGCCGCGGAATCACCGTGGTGAAGCGGAACCGGTGACGGATCGCGGCCTGTCGGCGCCGAGCCTCCTCGCTGGTTCGGATGTCGATGTTGGCCCGGGACTGCCCGCCCGATTCGAACTCGATCCGACCGTCCCACAGGTCCTCCATGAAAGCGGCGGGGATGAACCGGATGTCGGGTTCGACGCCCAGTACCTCGGCGGTGGTGTGCACGTACCCGAGGTCGGTGAAGTAGTCACGCCCGGTCAGGTTGTACCGCCGGCCGAACGTGGCCGGATTGCCCATCAAAGCCTCGAGGGCCCGGGCCTGGTCATCGACGTGGCCGACCTGGCCGATCGTGGTCCCGTCGCCGGGAACCAGAACCGGTCGTCCGGCCTCCAGACGGGCGTACATGCGCTGTTCCCGGTCGGGAATGATGTTCCGAGGTCCATAGACCATGGCGAAGGCCACCGTGGTAGCCGGGAAGCCACGCTCCGAGTGGGCCTCGGTGAGTAGGTCTTCGCAGAGCAACTTGTGCATCCCGTACTCGATTTGATCGTCGCCACGTTCCTCGGGGTGGTCCTCCCTGATGGGAAGTCGTTCGGTGGCTGAGTAGATGACGGTCGAACTGGCGAACACGTAATGGTCGACCCGTCCGTCGAGGATCTCGACCATGAGTGCCACATCCCGGGGGTGGTAGGCCGTCATGTCCACGACGACGTCGAACCTCCGGTGACTGAGAATCTCGCGGACCTGGTCGTGGTCGGAGCGGTCGGCTTTCAGCCGCTTGATGCCGTCGGGAAGCGGCGCCTCGGTTACCCCCCGGTTCAGGATGGTCACCTCGTGGCCACAGCGGGCCAGTTCGTGGACGAGGGCCAGGCCGTTGAACTGCGTGCCGCCCATGACCAGGACCCGCAGTGTCTCGCTGCTCAAGAAACCACGCCTTCCCAGATCTCCCGTTCGTCCGATTCGGGGTCGGCGAGCAGGTCGCACTCGTCGTCGAGGTTCATCACGAGGCGGCGGTCGGGTTCGTAGGGTGGCCAGTCGCCGAGGGCGGGGGTCGAGGGGTCGCCGTCGCAGATGAACGCGGTCCAGGCGTCGTGCATGGTCTCGGCGAGCGCGTCGGGGCGGGGGCCCTCGCCGAGGAACGCATCGGTGCCCGGACCGTCAAGGGTGTTGAACGTGAACGGGATCTCGAGGGCGTGGGCGGCGCCGAACTGTCCGTCGAACGCCCGGGAGTCCCATGAGAAGCGGTACATCCACGTCGCGGCACCGTTGGCGTGGCGGTTATCGGCCAGGCGCACGGCAGGTATCCGGAAAACCCGGTCCGTGCCGATGGCGCAGGCCACCCATCCGGGTTCAACGTCGGAGAGCCGTTGCCGGTAGCAGGCCAGCACGGCGTCGGCATCGGGTGACATCCGGGCGGTGTAGCGGTGGACCCTGTCCTCGCTGAGGCCGGTCACGCCCCAGAGGGCCATCTCGTCCTCGTTGGTGCCGGTCAGGAGGGCGACTTCGCTCCCGGCCCCGTCGGCGATCAGCTCGTGGGGCGCCCGGGGCAGGGCCTCGTGGCCCCAGACCGGGTAGAAGGGCTCTGGGCCGTGTGCAGGCCGGGTGCTGCGTTCGACGATCACCTGCTGCTGGGCCTCGAGGATCCGGTCGGCGCCGATCTCGAGCAGTTCTGTGGCATCGGGCTCGCCGAGAGCGGCGAGGAACTGTGCCGAGATTTCCTTGCCGGACTCGGGATCGTGGGTGTTGTGGGCGGCGCCGCTCTGGGCGATGGCCCGGTGGACGAGTCCGGCGGCGTGGGGCGAGGCCAGCACGTTGCAGACGCTGAAGGCGCCCGCCGACTCGCCGCCGACGGTGACCCGGTCCGGGTCGCCGCCGAACGCTGCGATGTTGTCCCGGACCCATTCCAGGGCGGCGAGCTGGTCGAGGAAGCCGTTGACACCGGCTGAGGCGAACCGGTCACCGAGGTGCGGCGAGAGGTGGCAGAAGCCGAGGGCGCCCAGTCGATAGTTGATCGTGACGACGACGATGTCGCCCCGGGTGGCGAACGAGGTGCCGTCGTACCAGGGGGTCGCACCCTGGCCGTGCTGGTAGGCGCCACCGTGGATCCACACGTAGACGGGGCGTCGGGCGTCGTCGGCCGCCGGCGTCACCACGTTGAGGGTCAGGCAGTCCTCGTCCCAGGGAACGGGCACCTGGTTGGTGAGGCCCTCGCCAGGGAGTTGCGGCGCCGCCTTCCCGAAGCGGAGGGCATCGCGGACGCCGTCCCACGGTTCGTGGGGGACGGGAGCGGCGAAGCGGCGCTCGCCGACTGGTGGCTCGGCATAGGGGATACCGGCGAAGAGTTCGATGCCGCGGCGATGGCGTCCGCGAACCGTCCCGCAGGTGGCCTGTGCAAGGGGAGCGGCCGTCCCGTTCGCTGGCTCTCCCAAAGACCCGGTCCCGGTCACGATCCCATCCTCCTGCTCCCGGCGCATTGATCGAGCAGAAGACACGTTGGGCAGGGAGCCTTGTCGAACGGTAGTCGGCGATGCCCGTCCCGGCGTCGTCGGGATCAGCGGCTCAGGCGTGCCCTTCAGGGCGCGACTCGGCGCGGACGAGAGTGTCCCAGAGTTCGGCGTAGAGGCCTCCTGCGGCCCGCAACTCGTCGTGGCGACCCCGTTCGACGATGCGTCCGTCGTCGAGGACGACGATCTCGTCGGCGTTCACGATCGTGGAGAGCCGGTGGGCGATCACGATCGACGTGCGGCCGGCGAGGGCCTCGGCCAGGGCCTCCTGGACGAGTGCCTCGTTTTCGGTGTCGAGGTGGCTGGTGGCCTCGTCGAGGACGACGATGTCGGGGTCCTTGAGCAGCAGCCGGGCGATGACGAGCCGCTGCTTCTCGCCGCCGGAGAGGCGGTAGCCGCGCTCTCCGACGAGGGTGTCGTAGCCCTCGGGGAGTTGGCGGACCACGTCGAGGATGCGGGCGGCCCGACAGGCGGCATCGAGGTCGGCGTCGGTGGCATCGGGGCGTGCGTAGCGCAGGTTGGCGCCGACGGTCTCGTGGAACAGGTGGGGGTCCTGGGTGACGACGCCGATCCGGGAGCGGAGCGAAGCCTGCCACAACGACCGGACGTCCTGTCCGTCGATCTCGATCGAACCCTCCGTGACGTCGTAGAGGCGCGAGAGGAGCGCTGCGATGGTGCTTTTGCCGGAGCCCGAGGGGCCGACCACGCCGAGCATCCGGCCCGGTTCCACCTTGAGGTCGATGTCCCGCAGGACCAGGCGGTTGGCCTCGCCGTTGGGAGCCTCGGTCTCAAGCGAGGCCACGGAGCTCTCGTCGGCGGTCGGGTACCGGAACGACATGTTCCTGATACGGACATGGCCACCGGCGGGAATGGACTCGACGGCGTCCGGGGCGTCGGCCAGCGGGTTCGGGGCGTCGAGCACCTCGAAGACCCGCTCGAACGACACGAAGGCCGACAGCACGTCGACCCGGGCGTTGGTGAGCTGGGCCAGGGGTCCGTAGAGCTGCGCCACGAGTACGCCCATCGAAGCGAGGGTGCCGATGCTGATGGTCTGCTCGATCGCCATTGTCCCGCCCACCCAGTAGACGGCGGCGGTCCCGACGGCGCCGAGCAGGGTGAGGGCGATGAGGAAGGTGCGGCTGTAGAGGGCGCTGCGGATGCCGATGTCGCGGACCCGCCCGGCCTGGTCGGCGAAGTCGTAGCGCTCCTCGTCGGGACGACCGAAGAGCTTCACCAGGAGGGCGCCGGACACGTTGAATCGTTCGGTCATGGTGGTATTCATCGAGGCGTTGAGGTTCATGCCCTCACGGGTGATGTCGGCGACGATGCGTCCGACGCGCCGGGCCGGTAGTACGAAGAGTGGGATGAGGATCAACGAGAGAAGCGTGATGCGCCACTCGAGGAAGAACATCGTGGCGACGGTCGTGATGCCGGTGATCGTGTTCGCCACGACGGTGCCGAGCGTGCCGGTGAGGGCCCGCTGGGCGCCGATCACATCGTTGTTGAGGCGGCTGACGAGCGCCCCGGTCTGGGTACGGGTGAAGAACGAGAGTGGCAGGCGCTGCACGTGGTCGAAGAGGGCGACCCGGAGGTCGAAGATGACGCCTTCGCCGATGATCGCCGACCACCAGCGTTCGAGGAACGACAGCAGCGCATGGGCGAGGGCGGCGACGACGACGAGCCCGCCCAGCACGGTGATGCGACTGCGGTCGCCGTCGGCAATGGCGCCGTCGATGATCTCGCGGAACAACAGCGGCGGGACGACCCCGAGCACCGACGAGAGCACGACGGTCGCCACGAAGCCGGCGACCATGGACCGGTAGGGGTGGGCGAACGCCCAGACGCGACGCCGGGTTTCGGCGCTCACCGGGGGGACCCGTCCGCCGTGGTGGGACATGGCGTGGAGCATCCCCATCGGCGCAGACATGGCGCGAGCCTACGGAGGGCGGGAAGCAGCGCCCGCCGGGGGTTGGACGAAGGGCGAAGGGGGCGGGAGAATCCCTCCATGGGAGAGAGTCGCCCGTTGCAGGGCCTGCGCGTGGTCGAGAGTTCCCTTCTGGGGCCCGGGCTCGTGGCCACGTTCCTCGCCGACCTGGGCGCCGACGTCGTCAAGGTCGAGCCGCCCGGTGGCGACTACATCCGGCAGATGACCTGGCCGATCGTGGAGGGGACGTCGCTGTTGCACCTGCACACCCACCGGGGCAAGCGCAGCATCGCCATCGACCTCAAGTCCGACGAGGGGGTCGAGGTCTACAAGGACCTGGTCCGCGGCGCCGACGTCGTCGTGGAGGCCATGCGACCCGGATCGCTGGCGAAGCTCGGGCTCGGCGTCGACGACCTGCGGGCCGTCAACCCGCGACTCGTCTTCTGCACCATCTCCGGCTACGGGGCAACCGGCCCCTACCGGGACATGCCGAGCCACGGCATCGCCTATGACACGTGGGCGGGCCTGATCGAGCCGGTGGTCGACGAGAAGGGCTTCACCCGGATTCCGACGCTGCCGAACGTCGGCATCAACGTGGGTCCGATGATCGGAGCTCTCGGCATCCTGGCGGCCGTGATCCGTGCCCGCGAGACCGGCGAGGGCGTGACCATCGAGGTGGCGCAGTCCGATGCAGCCGCCTACATGGACTGGTACCGCATCGAGACCTACCGGGCCTACGAGCGGCCCGACGATGTGGTCACGGGCAATCCCTCCGACGACTACGAGCGTCGCGCTCCCGGGCTGGCCGGCATGTGGGAGGGCGTCCGCTACCAGATCTATGCGGTGGACGACGGCCACGTGCTGTTCATGGCCTCCGAACAGGCCTTCTGGAAGAACTTCTGCGGGGGCGTCGACCGCATGGACCTGTTCGAGAAGTGGCCGGGCTCGACCTACGCCGACCACGCCCGCAACAACACCGAGCTCCAGGCCGAGTTGCGCGACATCTTCCGTACGAGGACTTGTGCCGAGTGGCTGGCCTTCGCCAACGAGGCCAACGTGCCGATCGCCCCGGTGAACACTCCGCAGACGGTCGCCGACGACCCACAGTTCCGCCACCGCCTGCCGTTCTACGGCATCGACGACGTGGGTGCCGAGCAGTTGCCGTTGCCCATCTACGTGGAGGGTGAACTCCCGCCCACGCCGACGAAGGCGCCGGAGGTCGGCGAGCAGACCGACGACGTCCTGGCCGGCCTCGGCTACGACGCCGACCGCATCACCGACCTGCGTTCGAGAGGGATCGTCGGGCCCAGCGACTGAGCGACGTCTACGATCCGGTGCCGTCGGGCGATGCCTTCGTGAACGTGATCGCTGTCCATTCCTCGCACGTCGTGCGGTGTTCAGCGGTCAGGGAGCCCGCACCGGCGGCCATGTAGAGCGCGGCGACCACGTCCGCCCGTTCCTCGGGGATGCCGCTGACGACGAGGCGCCCACCGGTCAGGCGGACCACGTCTGCGGCGACCGACTCGTGCTCGGAGGGCAACACGTTGACGACGACCAGGTCGAACGGGCCCTCCAGGTCGGCGATCGGCGTCGCCGAGGCATCGACCGTGGCGTCGTTGGCGGCGGCGTTGAACTGCGCCCAGGCCACGGCGTCCGGATCGACGTCGATGGCGACGACCGGGTCGGCACCGACGAGTGCGGCGGCGATCGCCAGCACCCCGGAGCCGCAGCCGACGTCGAGCACCGAAAGGCCCTCCGGTTCGATCCGATCGATCTCGGCCAGCACCAGGACGGTGGAGGGGTGCCCGCCGTGCCCGAACGTGGGCCCGGGGTCGATCGAGAACTGGATGCGCCCCACCGGTTCGCACCAGGGGGGGTGGACCCCGAACCGGCCGACGACCGACGCCTCAAGGTGCTCCCGCTGGCTGACCGCCCAGTCGGGCAGCTCGGTCGGGCCGTCGGAGGTCACTCGTCCAGCTTGAGCACGCGGGCAGCGTTGCCCCGCAGGAACCTGGGCCACACGTCGTCGTTGAAGGGCACGTCAGCCAACTCGCCGAAGATCCGGTCCAGCGAGAGGCCCATCGGGAAGTAGCCGGCATAGATGACCTTGTCGGCGCCCCGGGTGTTGGCGTAGTCGATGATGGCCTTCGGGTAGTACTTCGGCGAAAAGGCCGAGGTCGAGTAGTACAGGTTGGGCCACTTCAGCATCAGCTTGACGATGAGGTCCTCCCACGGCTCGCAGCCGTGCCGGGTCACGAACGTGAGGTCGGGGAAGTCGTACATGACCCGGTCGATGAGTTCGACCCGCTGGGGAGCGAAGGGCAGGCGGGGTCCGGGGACGCCGGCGCAGCAGAAGACCGGGAGGTCGAGTTCGCAGCACACGGCGTACAGGGCGTACATCTTGGGGTCGTCGATGGGTACCTGCGGGTTGCCGCCGGACGGGAAGAACGAGACGGCCCGGAGCCCCACCTCGTCGTGGAGGCGCCGGATCCTCCGGACGGACCCCATCACGTCGTTGGGGTCGGGATCGAAGGAGGGCAGGAACCGGTCGGGGTGCTCGGCGATGAGCGAGCGGGCGGTCGACCCCTTGGGGCCCACGCCGATCAGGGCGTATTCCACGTTGTGCCGGTCCATGGCCGGCAGCAGCAGGTCGGCGCCCTCGGGAATCTCGGGTTCCGCTCCGACGTCCTCGGCACCGCGCGCCTCCGGCGAATACGGCACGTCCTTGAACATGTACTGGGCCGGGAAGATCATCTCCTTGGACTCGTCGTCCTTGAGTGCCATCAGGTCCTTGTAGACCTTGCGGGCCCCGGGTCCGGCCTTGGTGCCCATCATCGTGTCGATGGCGGCGATTGCGTTGGGGCCGGTCGGCATGCTCATGCCAACATCATCCGGCCCGGTGGGGTCGCAGGCAAACCCGTGGTGCGAGACTCGGCACATGACAGGCGAAGTGGGAAGGCGACTCTCCTCGTTGAGCAGGTCCGTCGAGGGCCACGTGGTGCTCGTCACCGGGGC
>CEWR01016676.1_pt1 | contig 13442 bp, 10 predicted proteins | sample 356321 | NCBI WGS metagenome assembly CEWR01 (sample SAMEA2621551, study PRJEB7988) | marine metagenome | biome: marine biome (ENVO:00000447); feature: mesopelagic zone (ENVO:00000213); material: "saline water (ENVO:00002010), including plankton (ENVO:xxxxxxxx)" | depth 790 m
TATAAACAGCACTCTGGCTGGGCTCATAAAAAATGGGCAAACCCTATATCCACAGAGCCGAATTTACGGTGGAATTCATGGAATCGAGGGAGTTATAGACGGCAAAATCCCGGATATTACAGAGGTATCAAACTCGCAGTTAAAATCTCTAGCAAAAATGCCCGGTGCCGCTTTGGGAAGTAGCAGGCATAAGTTATTCCCCAATGACATGGAACCCTTATTAAAAACATTAAAGGCTCACAACATAAGAGTTCTCCATATAATCGGTGGAAATGATTCAGCCGCAACAGGATTAAGTGTTTCAGAGGCAGCCAGAGCGGATAAATATGAATTACAAGTCATAAACCTTCCAAAGACGATAGACAACGACATAGTTCTTACAGATCATTCTCCCGGCTATGGAAGCGCCGCACGATTCATAAGTCAAGCCACTTTCGGTGTTGGTAGAGACGCAGAAGCTATGGGAATAAACTCACCGATTTGTATTATTGAAGTTATGGGTAGGGATTCTGGGTGGTTGGCAACTGCTAGCTCCTTCTATAAAAAAACCGACCGTGATGCCCCACATTTCATAGGAATACCGGAAGTTATATTTTCAGAGGAAAGCTTCATGATTTCCATTGAAAACGCATATAGGAATTACGGATATGCGGTAGCAGTTGTTTCAGAGAAAATAAGGTCCGGGGAAGGTAATTTAGGCAGGGAAAACCCGCCGACTTTCACTGACGCTTTCGGACACAGTTATTTTGAAAGCCCTGGTAACTATTTGTCAGATCTTGTTGAAAAAAGATTAGGTGTCAGATGTAGATGGGAAAAACCAGGAAGCATCCAGAGATCCTTAATGGACGCCGTGTCTACAACTGATCGTGAAGAGGCCTATGAATTAGGCCAAAAGGCAATTGAAATGGCCCGATCTGAAATGAATGAGGTAATCGTGACAATAATCCGTTCTGATAATAAAAAATACCAATATTCTATAGGCTCAGCAAACCTGAAAGATGTGGCCGGCAAAATAAAATATTTACCTGAAAATTACAGACCAAATGAAGAAGGATATACAAGCGATTCATTTAAGTCCTACCTCAGGCCTTTATTAGGAAATCCAATACACGACACTGAACCCATCTTTAATTTACTTTGAAATTGACTCAACTATTGCACTAAGGTACGATTTTTCCACAAACTAAATATAGCGAACTTATCAAGAGTGGCTGAGGGATTGGCCCTTAGACGCCCGGCAACCGACTTTAATAAAGATTAACATACGCTCTTTTTGAAATACGGTGCCAATTCCAGCGGGATAATATAGTGCCCGGAAGATGAGAGAACAAACAATAATTACTTTCAGTAACTTCTCTCTTTGGGAAGTTTTTTTTTGGTGAAAAGTTATCGGAACTCAATTTAACAATATGATAGAAACTGCTTTTATCGGTGGGTCCGGAGTCTATGAATTGGAAGGCCTTAAAGATCTCGAGGCCATTGAAATCACTACCCCTTTTGGTAATACAAGTTCCGCGGTCACATTAGGGTCAATTGGAAATAAAAGAGCAGCATTCATACCAAGGCATGGCACTGATCATTCTCTATCGCCTTCAGAAATTCCCTACAGAGCTAACATTTATGCTTTAAAGACTTTGGGAGTCAAAAAAGTGGTATCGGTATCCGCAGTGGGAAGCTTAAATGAAGCAATCAAACCGTTAGATGTAGTAATTCCAGACCAACTGATAGACCGAACAAAATCCAGAGAAGATACCTTCTTTGGGGATGGCCTTGTAGCTCACATAAGCTTCGCAAATCCGTTTTGCAAAGATCTTTCAAAAATGATCGATTCTTTTTGTGAAAGCTTAGCAATAGATCGACATTTGTCTGGTACCTACGTAGCCATAGAAGGCCCTCAATTTTCCACCAAAGCCGAGTCCAATTTGTACAGAAAATGGGGTTGCGACATCATTGGAATGACTGCTATCCCTGAGGCTAAATTAGCTCGTGAAGCGGAGATGTGTTATGCGACGGTAGCTCTTGTCACAGATTATGACTGTTGGAAGGAAGATCAAGAAGATGTGACCGCTAGCATGGTAATTAGTAATCTCAAACAAAATGTGGAGACTTCAAAAAAACTTATCAGTAAAATAGCGGAAAATATTGATTTATTAGAGGACGAGTGCATATGCAATGCATCTTTGCAAGATGCACTGGTGACTCAAAGAATTCTAGACAACCAGAAAAGCGCAAAGAAACTAGGTGTGTTACTGCAAAAATATATAACGGTCTGAAATTAGAGGAGTGTGTAATGCCTAAACAAATCGAAGGGGAACCTTACGTTAGAATCTCGGTGGATGAGGCCGCCGACCTACATGGTAATGAAGATGTGGTTTTTGTGGACGTACGGAGAACTGATGAATACATTGAAGGTCATGTAGAGGGAGCCTTGTTTATAACGGTAGATGATGTTCTCGGACGCATAGAGGAACTTCCTAGAGACAAAGATCTCTTGTTCATATGCGCCGCTGGTGTCAGGAGCGGCCTTGCTTGTGAAATGGCTGCTGCAATGGGATATGACTCATCGAAGCTATACAACATTGAAGAAGGTACGCCAACGTGGATCGAACGTGGTTACCCGACTAGTCAAGGTACTGATTTATAGTTCATGTCTTTATTAGTTGTCGGGTCCGTAGCATATGATTCAGTAACAACGGCGGCAGGATCGCGAACAGACTCTCTGGGTGGTTCTGCGTTGTATTTCAGTGCTTCAGCAAGCTATTTCACGGATGTCAGTTTGGTGGCTGTTGTAGGAGAAGATTTTTCAGAAGCAGATAGAAACAAAATGAGCGGCAGAAAAGTCGATATAACAGGTCTTGAAACAGCAAAAGGCAAAACTTTCCGATGGGAAGGAATTTATGACCCAAAAAACCTAAATTCCCGTGAGACAATAGATACCCAATTGAATGTTTTTGCCGATTTTTCTCCCTCACTGGCGAAAAATAACATCTCCCACCCCTGCTTGTTCCTAGCAAATATCGATCCTTTATTACAACGGGATGTGCTAACACAAATGAAACCTAAACCGAGGATTGTGGCACTCGACACTATGGATTATTGGATTAATGACCATAAAGATAATTTGAGCAAAACAATTGAAAACGTCGATGTCCTCTTTATGGATGAAACAGAGATCAAATCATTCACTTCAAAACCTAATATATTTTCTGCAGCCCAAGCTGTCCGGGATATGGGGCCCCGTTTAGTTCTTGTGAAAAGAGGTGAATACGGGGTCGTAATGTTTAATGAGGGAGATATATTCTCAGTACCTGCTTTTCCTGTAGAAGACGTCATAGACCCCACTGGGGCAGGCGACTCCTTTGCTGGTGGGTTCATGGGATATTTATCCAATATGAACGATTTTTCCCCGGAGACTCTCAGAAGAGCTGCTGTGATCGCGTCTGTAATGGGATCATTCACAGTTGAAGGGTTTAGCACAGATCGAGTCGGCAACCTCACCCATTTGGAAATTGAAGAGAGATTCCGTGGTATTGCAGGTATGACCTATTTTAAGCCCCTGGAAAACCAAGAACAGCTATTTAGTAAAACAAATTAAGAGCGAGAACAGGAGATATAGATTGGGAACGACAAACTCACCAGGAGACGTCAAAGATATTACTTTGGCATCTGAAGGGGTCCGACGGATCAATTGGGCTGAACGCGAAATGCCCGTGTTACGACAAATTAAAGAACGATTCATTAAAGAAAAGCCCTTTAAAGGGCTTAGAATCGCAGGATGCTTGCACGTAACTTCCGAGACCGCAAATTTGGCAATAACCTTGCGGGATGGTGGTGCTGACGTATTTTTATGCGCAAGCAACCCTTTAAGTACTCAGGATGACGTGGCGGCAGCTTTAGTGTCAGAATATGGGATTCCTACCTATGCCATAAAAGGGGAGGACACTGACACTTATTATCAGCATATTATCTCGGTCCTAAATACCAAACCACATATGACAATGGATGACGGAGCCGATTTGGTAGCCACTTTGCACGGTGATCGTACTGACCTAATGGAAAACATTATAGGTGGCATGGAGGAAACTACAACAGGGGTAATTAGGTTAAAAAGTCTAGCCGACGAAGGTAACCTCAAATACCCGGTGATTGCTGTCAACGATGCTGATACTAAGCATTTTTTTGACAATCGTTATGGTACCGGCCAAAGTACTTTAGATGGCATAACACGGGCAACAAATGTCCTGTGGGCAGGGAAAACTGTTGTAGTTGTAGGCTATGGCTGGTGTGGCCGGGGAGTGGCTATGAGGGCTAGGGGAATGGGTGGTAATACCGTCGTATGTGAAGTTAATTCCATAAGAGCTCTCGAGGCAGCAATGGACGGTCATCAGGTCATGAAAATGGAAGAGGCGGCTAAAATAGGTGACATTTTCATTACAGTAACTGGTGGTATGAAGGCCATTGATAGAAAACATGTTGCGAACATGAAAGATGGGGTATTGCTGGCCAATAGTGGGCACTTCAATGTCGAAATCGACATTGAAGGAATGGATGAGATTTCAGATAGTAAAAGTGAAGTCAAACCGTTTGTAGAACAATACATCCTAACCAATGGCAACCGAATAAATTTACTAGCTGAAGGACGCCTTATCAACTTGGCTGCAGCAGAAGGTCACCCCTCCGCCGTTATGGATATGAGTTTCGCAGATCAGTCGCTATCCGCAGAGTTCGTAGCCAAAGAGTATAAAAATCTGGAAAATCAAGTTTATGTGGTACCAAGAGAAATTGACGATGAAGTAGGGAGACTAAAATTGCTGTCAATGGGTATAGCGATTGATGAGCTCACAGCGGAGCAAGAAAAATACCTAAACAGCTGGAACGTTGGTACCTAACCAAAATCAAATTGTTGGTTTATCACTTGGAGATTGAATTATGAGTTTAAATTTTATGGAATCTGAATCATACTTATTCACTTCGGAATCAGTAACTGAAGGACATCCTGACAAGATATGTGACCAGATTTCCGACGGTGTTCTAGACGCTATGCTTAAATTAGACCCTAGGGCCAGAGTGGCATGTGAAGTCGCTTGTACCACGGGGCTAGTAGTAGTGATGGGGGAAATAAGTATATCTGAAGGGTATGTTGATATTCCTGGATTGGTCAGAAACACAATTAAAAACATTGGATATACCGATCCAGCCTACGGTTTCGACTATCAAACCTGCGGGGTGATGGTTGCGATCGATGAGCAATCATCTGATATATCTGAAGGCGTTAGCAATGCTTTGGAAACCAGGTCAAAAGACATGTCAGATGATGAAGTTGAATCATTGGGAGCCGGAGACCAGGGAATGATGGTGGGGTTTGCATGTGACGAGACTCCAGAATTGATGCCACTACCAATGTCGCTCTCTCATCAATTAACAAAAAAACTGTCCGAAGTAAGGAAAAGTGGGGAATTAAAATACCTTCGACCAGATGGCAAATCCCAAGTCACAGTGGAATATTCCAAGGGCAAGCCCAAACGTGTGCACACCGTTCTACTTAGTAATCAGCATGATCCTGATGTAGAGAACAAAATCATTGAAAAAGACCTCATTGAAAAGGTGGCCAAGGATATAATCCCTAAAGATTTACTTATTGACACCCGATTCATTGTAAATCCATCCGGGAGGTTTGTTATAGGTGGGCCTGTCGGAGATACTGGCTTGACCGGTAGAAAAATATTGGTTGACACTTACGGTGGAATGGCGAGACATGGTGGTGGTGCATTTTCAGGAAAGGACCCAACAAAGGTCGATAGGTCGGCTGCTTATGCAGCCAGATGGGTAGCAAAAAATTTGGTAGCCTCAGGTGTCGCAAGTAGAGCTGAAGTCCAAGTATCCTATGCAATCGGGATCTCAGCTCCTATATCGGTCTCAGTAGAAACTTTTGGTACAAATAAAATTTCAAACCACGAAATCGATCAGATAGTAGAAACACATTTTGATCTGAGGCCAGGGGCGATAATAAGGGATCTAGATCTCAGGCGGCCGATATATGCCCAGACAGCCTCATACGGACACTTCGGAAGAACCGACATTGATCTACCCTGGGAGAGAACCAATAAAGTTGAAGATATTAAAAAAGCCATAAACCTTTAATAAATTTTAGGGGGGTGTCTTGACTATAAAATTTGGCACAGATGGCTGGCGGGCCCTGATGCCAGAAGAGTTCACAATAGAAAATGTGAAGATATGCGCGCAAGCAGTTTGTAATTTCATGAAAGACCGCGAGATAGAGGAAAACGGTCTAATCATTGGATATGACACAAGACTGAATTCCAATATTTTCGCTGAAGCCGTGGCAGAAGTTGCAACAGGTAACCAGATCCCTGTAATTCTATGTGATCGGCCCTGCCCAACCCCTGTATTAAGTTATAACCTGGTGTCACGAGAATGTGGTGCTGGAGTGGTAATAACAGCGAGTCATAACTCATCGGAGTGGAACGGTTTCAAATTCAAACCGTCATACGGTGGAAGTGCTTCTGAAGCAATAATTTCAGAAATTGAGCAATACATATCCGAGGTGGAAGAATCTCAAACCATTTCAACAATGCCTGTCGAAACCGCAGAAAAAATAGGGTTGTTAGAGAAATTGGACCCCGAACCGACCTATTTAAACCACATAGCGGAACTAGTCGACCTAAACAGGATTAGAAATGCCGGTCTAAATATAGCAATAGATTCCATGCATGGTGCAGGATCAAAATATTTCGCCAAACTAATAGAAGGTGGATCAAGTCGGGTAGAAGAAATTAGGGGAAATCCAGACCCTAGTTTCCCCGGCATGATTCAACCAGAACCGATAGAGAAAAATCTCGAGCCCTTAAGAAAACTCCTTTCTAACTCCAATTTTGATGTGGGTTTAGCGACTGACGGGGATGCTGATCGTTTGGGTCTTATAGACGAAGAAGGTAATTACGTTTCCACACTTCACACCTTTGCCCTAATTTGCCAACACCTCCTCGAAAATCTGGGCTTGAAGGGCCCAATAATAAAATCCATAACCATGACTAACATGATAAATAAGTTAGGCGAAGTACATGATATAGATGTGATAGACACTCCTGTGGGATTTAAATATTTGGGCCCAGTGATGATGGAGGAGAATGCAATAGCTGCGGGAGAGGAAAGCGGAGGATATGGATTTATAGGTCACATTCCAGAAAGAGATGGTTTACTTTCTGGCCTACTGATACTAGACATGATGTCTGTTACGAGTTTAAATCCTTCAGACTTGCTGGAGGAGTTGGAAAAAATAACAGGTCCGTATCATTTTGATAGGAAAGATATAGCATTTAATGAGCAAGATCGTGAAGATAAATTACTTAGAATAACTAAGCCCACATTTGAACATTTAGGGGAATTGAAGGTTTTAAACACCGACAGCAGAGATGGACTGAAACTACACCTTGAAGAAAATGCATGGGCCCTTATTAGGTTCTCAGGCACAGAGCCGTTGATCAGACTCTATGCTGAGGGAACTAGCGCTGACCAGGTAAAAAAAATCATTGAAAATTGCCGTATGATAATTGACGGGTGAAGGCTACCTAAGATAAAAGTATTTAATTTGCGCCTTATGTCCGCAATTCTGAAGAGACTTCGGAGGTTGAAGTGTTAGACAGATTTAAAGTACCCAAGGAAGATCAAGTAAAAGTATCCGAGTCTGCTCTGAGAAAGACTGTTCAAGATATATTTGAAAAAACGGGACTAAGCGAAGAAGATGCAAAAAATGGGACTGACGTGTTGGTTACTGCCGACCTAAGAGGAGTTGAAACTCATGGTGTCTCAAACATGCTAAGAGTTTATGTACAACTTTTTGAGGATGGGGATCTCAATAAAACCCCAAATATACAGGTAGTTAAAGAAAGTCCGGGTACTGCCACAATAAACGCTGATAGGGCACTTGGAATCATGGCTGGCATCCAAGCCATGGAAATGGCCATTTCAAAGGCACGAAACGTGGGTGTCGGTGTGGTTACTATGTTTAATAGTGGTCACATGGGTGCAGTCGGACATTTTTCAATGATGGCAGCCCAGAAAGATATGGTAGGCATGTGTTCTGTGGCAGCTGGGACAGGAATTCTCCCAACATTCGGGGCAGAGCCAAGATTAGGAACCAATCCTATTTCTATAGCATCTCCTGCTAACCTAGAGGCTCCTTTATTGTTTGATGCAGCCACTTCGGCGGTTGCAGGGAACAAATTAAGACTGGCCGCAAGAGTGGATGCCACACTTTTGCCAGGCTGGGTTGCAAGTAGCGATGGTTCCCCGATAATGGAAGAAACTAAAATAGTGGATAGAGACGATTATTATCAACTCCCCTTGGGAGGATCAAGAGAACAGGGTTCGCATAAGGGGTACGGATTCGGATTAATGGTGGAAATACTCGGTTCGCTACTATCTGGAGATGATCCTGGTATGTTGAGAGATACACCATCTTGGACACCTTCCAGGAGCTATTTCGCAGCATATAACGTCGACGCATTTACCGATATTGATGATTACAAAAAGAATATGGATGACATGCTTGCAACTCTTAAATCAACTCCGCCTGCGCCCGGCCATGACAGGGTTCTATATCCTGGGCTTTCTGAAAGTGAAGAAATGGCAAAAAGAAAGGTGAGTGGAATACCCCTTCACAAGGAAGTTGTTGAATGGTTTGCCGAAACCACACAAAGGTTGGAATTGCAGGAATTGGAACTGATATAAGTGGTCAAAATTTGAATTAAAAGGGAATCGTTCATCTATCATGAACTCAAATCCTATGAGTACCTATGACAATAAATCTCTTCTAATCCTCATTGACGGGCACGCCTTAATTCATCGTGCATTTCATGCAATACAACAGCCTTTGACTGTTAGTACCAGTGGAGAGGACGTCAGAGGCGTATATGGGTTCACGAACGCTTTTATCAGGGCTTTATCAGAATTAAAGCCTACCCATATAGCTATAACTTTTGACCTACCAGCTCCTACATTCAGACATAAAATGTTTGATGAATATAAAGCCCATCGTCCTCCCACTCCCCCAGAACTACGCACTCAATTCGATAGGGTCAGGCAGGTTATGTCTGCATTTGAGGTGCCTATCTACGAGTTGGAGGGGTTTGAAGCCGATGATCTTCTAGGTACATTGTCTCATCAGGCAGAGGAGGCAAATCTCAACACAGTTATTCTAACGGGAGATTCTGATACTCTGCAGTTAGTGTCTGGTACGACTAGCGTTTTCATGAATTCAAGCTTCCAGAAATCGTCTCTCTATGACATAAACGCCGTTAAGGAAAGATATGGAGGGCTCGGCCCAGAATTTGTATCTGAGATAAAAGCATTACAGGGAGATTCTTCTGACAATATACCCGGAATACCTGGCATAGGCATAAAGACTGCTATAAAACTGCTGTCAGATTTTGGATCTATCCAAGGCATATACGACCACTTAGAAGAAGTAACCCCTCCAAGAGCAAAAAGAAACTTAGCAGAGAACAAAGCAATAGTCGACAAAAGCCAAATTTTAACCAAAATTATTAAAGATGCACCAATAAACCTAGACTTATCAGCAGCTGCATTCGGAACATTTGATAGAAATAAAGTTGTAGATCTTTTTAGGGAACTAGAATTTCACTCGATAATACCCAAAATTCCAGGCACCCAAAGTGATTCTGGCCAAAATTCTGAAACTCAACTGTCATTCCTAACCGAAAAATCCGAAACAGAATATCTCCTAGTTGACAATGAAAAGTCTTTAAAAGAATTGGCTGCAAAAATAGATACTGCTTCAGGATTTTCCTTCGATACAGAAACTACTTCCACAGACGCAATGAATTGCAAATTAGTGGGTATATCCATCTCAATTGAACCCAACAAAGGTTGGTATATTCCTATTGGGCATGACGATGGGGTTCAGTTACCTAAAGGTGACGTTTTATCCACTTTAAAACCTATTTTTGAAAACCCTATGGTGCCCAAACGGGCCCACAACGCCAATTTTGACATCATGGTCCTAATGAATGATGACATTAAAGTAGAAGGGCTATCCTTTGACACTATGGTTGCGGCACATTTATCCGGCAGAAGAAACTGGGGATTAAAGGAACTAGCCTTAGAATGTTTTGGAGAAGAAATGACTCCTATCAAAAACCTGATAGGAACCGGGAAATCCCAAATAACAATGGCTGAAGTATCAGTCAAGGAGGCGGCAGAATATGCAACGGCAGACGCAGATTTTACGGAGCGTCTCCATGATGTAATGAAATCCGAACTGGAACAAAAAAATATTTCTAAGCTATTTTATGAAGTTGAAGTTCCATTAATTCCTATTCTGGTCACCATGCAGAGAAATGGAGTTAAGTTAAACGAAAATATTTTAGAAAGTATGTCAATTTCTATCGGTAAACAATTGGACCAAATTAGGTCTGAAATGTTCGAATTAATTGGTCACGAATTTAATTTAAACTCTCCAAAACAACTAAGTGAATTGCTTTTTACCGAGCTTAATCTGCCGCCAACAAGAAAAACAAAAAGTGGACACTCAACTGATGCTCAAGCACTAGAAGATCTTAAAAATATATTAGATAAAGGCAATTCTGAAAATGCTGACCCAAGATCCTATGAGGTATTAAACCGAATTTTGGAACATCGTGAATTAGCCAAAATTAAGTCAACTTACATCGATGCTCTTCCTAGTATGGTTAACAAATCAACAGGTCGTGTTCACACTTCCTATAGACAAACTGGTACAACCACGGGGCGGATATCTAGTAACGATCCTAATGTCCAAAATATTCCTGTAAGAACGGAACTTGGCAGAAAAGTTCGAGAAGCCTTTGTGACTGAAAATCCAGATGAAGATGTGTTACTGGCGGCCGACTATTCACAGATAGAACTTAGGGTGTTAGCGCATCTATCCAAAGATTCGGAATTGGTAAATGCATTTCATCGTGGAGAAGATATACATAGTGCAACCAGCTCAATGGTTTATGACATTCCGATTGACGAAGTGACACCTGATATGAGACGAGTGGCCAAAGTCCTGAACTTTGGAGTTATATATGGCTTAAGCCCACACGGGATAGCAAGGCAAACTGATTTAAGCCAAAAAGAGGGAAAGGAGTTTATAGATATCTACTTCAATAAATATCCTGGAATATTAAACTACCTAGAGGGAATCAAGTCACAATGCCACACGAGTGGTTATATTGAAACATTGCTCGGTAGAAGAAGATATTTACCGGAAATAAATTCTAGAAATTTCCACCTGAGAAGCCAGGCTGAAAGAGCTGCAATTAATATGCCAATACAGGGGACCGCCGCCGATATCATAAAAATAGCTATGATCAACATAGATGAGCAGCTGAAGGTGCTGGAAATGGAATCAAAAATGATACTTCAAGTTCATGATGAACTAATATTTGAAGTACCCCGGCAGGAATTACAACAACTGGAGTCTTTGGTCGGAGAATTAATGCCTTCAGCAGTTATTCTTGACGTGCCCTTGGAAATCGAAATGAAAACGGGTCCCGATTGGGGTAATTTGAGATAACCAAATATGAAAATATTTGACTCCCGTCTGGTCGCTAGTTATTGACTTTACTCCTACCACCGAGAACTAATACAAATATTCCAAGTATCGAAACACCCATACCCCCGAAAAACACGAATTTCATCCCTCTTACAAAGGCGCCCAATACAGAAACCCCGGTGTCGTGAGACAGATCAGAAATAGTAGGCTCATACCCCATGTATGCAATAACAGACGTCGCTATTGCGGTACCAATTGAGATGCCTATCGCACTACCACTATTCCTGGTTGTGTGCATAAACCCGGAAATCACGCCATGAAAATTAGGGGAAACAGATCCAAAGATCTGTTTATTATTCGGACCGAAAAATATCCCGTTCGCCATATTTATGCACAATATTCCTATGATCGCTAATGGCCAAGTAGCATTCACAGTTAAATTTGTTAAAACATAAAGACCAACGGCAGTAACAACAAATCCACCTACTGAAAAAATAAAAGGCCCAAATTTATCGGATAAATACCCGCAAAAAGCACCTGCAATCGACATGGATATTGCCCCTGCACCCATAATAAACCCAATTTGTTGAGGAGAATATCCAGCTACGATTTCCAGAAAGAATGGCATAAAAAACCACGGACAGGCACCTCCCAAAAAAAACAGAAAATGTGCAGATACACCAGAGGAAAATAACCTGTTACGAAATAGGCTCAAATCAATCATAGGATCTCCCACCGACATTTCCCTGTAAATGAAAAGAGCAAACCCTATAAGGGATAAACATGAAATACTGATTGTTACTGGATGCAGAAATCCAATTCTTGAGCCCCAAGTTGCTGTTTGGAGTAATGCTGCTATTCCAATTGTAAAAAGTCCTGCCCCGATCCAATCAAATTTCAATTCCCTTAATTTAATTGTAGAAACATGGTTAGAACTGACTAACCAAGAGGCTGCCATGGATGAGATAATACCTAACCCCCCAATAATGAAAAACAGAAACCTCCAAGTGTAATTGGTAAGTATGAATCCAGATATTAAAGGCCCTGCCGCACTTCCTATGCCTACCACGGAAATGTATAAACCCAAAGCTTTTCCTCTCTGTGAAGAACCAAAGATCGACAAAACCAGGGCCATAGAGGTGCCCTGTGTCATGCCCCTTCCTACGCCTCTTATCAAACTAAAAGCTATCAGAAGTCCTATTGAATTACTAAATCCAGCAAGAAAAGTAATCACGGCCGCCAGAGTCAGTCCCCAAACATAAATTTTCTTATGACCCAATAAATCAGATATCCTGCTCATGGGTATAAGTGAAACGCTAATCGACAAAACATACCCGATTAATACCCACTGAGTAGTGGAAAGATCTGAAGAAAAAAAACGTGAAATAGAAGGAAGAGCCAGCATAATTCCAGCCTGATCTACCACTTCAACCCATAAGCCTAAAGAAATTGCAAGGAATGGTAATAGTGTTCTATTCATGCAAACTCTATTTGGTTAAGTTGTTCCAACCCGGAGCGCATTCTAACTCAAAACCTTCATTCCAGAGATTTACGATGATTTTTGTTTATCAGATTGTTGTCATGCCACCGCAAAAAATATTAAAATTAAGCTTCATTCAAGCGGGAGTAACTCAGTGGCTAGAGTATCTGCCTTCCAATCATTTATTACCCGTCCACATAGCCTCTTTTCTTCCCTAGACCTACGTGTCTGCATTCATCTGTGTCCATACACGTACATGAGGAATGTGGCAAAAAATGTGGCAAAAGTTAAACCCCAACTATCAATGCTTCGTTTATATGCTGAGCAGGTGAATAGTGAGGATGCTATTAGGGCTTACAAGGCTGTTGTGAGGTGAGGTGGAAGGATATATCTCTATGCCCC
>CEWR01158856.1_pt1 | contig 13428 bp, 11 predicted proteins | sample 356321 | NCBI WGS metagenome assembly CEWR01 (sample SAMEA2621551, study PRJEB7988) | marine metagenome | biome: marine biome (ENVO:00000447); feature: mesopelagic zone (ENVO:00000213); material: "saline water (ENVO:00002010), including plankton (ENVO:xxxxxxxx)" | depth 790 m
TGAAGGTTTTTCAATAGTGGAGTAACTGAAGCAATCTCTTTTAAATTTTCTGCAGCAGCTAGCACATTAGCTAATGTTGGGGAATACGAAATTTTAGTTTTTGCTTCATCCATAGTTTATCATTATTAACTTTTTGTTTTCACCGTTTTCATTGCAGTCATTGCAGTACGTAATGATTTCCCAATTTTTTCGATAGGATGATTTCTAATCGAATCATTTACCTTAATTAAAGTTATATTATGTACATTTTCTGAGGATGAATAAGGCTTTCCTATTAATGAGATATCTACCGTTTTCATAAAGTCTCTCAATAATTCTTTACAAGAATGATCAAACAAATAGCAGCCATATTCTGCTGTATCTGAAATAATTCTATTCATTTCAAAAAGTTTTTTTCTAGCTACTGTATTTGCAATTAGTGGAAGTTCATGCAAGGACTCATAATAAGCAGATTCTGCAACGATACCAGATTTTACCATAGTTTCATAGGCAAGTTCCACACCAGATTTCACAAAAGAAACCATAAGAACTCCATGGTCAAAATATTCTTGTTCAGAAATTTCACCAATACTAGCTTCCGTTTTTTCAAAAATAGTTTCTCCGGTTTCTGCTCTCCATTTTAATAGATTAACATCCTCATTTCTCCAATCTTCCATCATAGTTTTCGAAAAATATCCAGACATAATATCGTCCATATGCTTATTAAACAAGGGGGCTAATATTTCTTTTAATTCTTCAGAAAGTTGATTCGCTTTAATTTTGGCAGGGTTTGATAATCGATCCATCATATTAGTGATTCCACCATGTTTTAATGCTTCTGTAATAGTTTCCCATCCATACTGAATAAGTTTTGCAGCATAGCTAGCCTCAATCCCTTTTTCTAACATTGTATTAAAACACAAAATAGAAGCGGTCTGTAAAACTCCGCATAAAATAGTTTGTTCTCCCATTAAGTCTGACTTCACCTCAGCGACAAAAGAGGAAGCTAACACCCCTGCTTTATGACCCCCTGTAGCTACCGCATATGCTTTTGCTTGATCCCAACCTTTTTGTTCTGGATCATTTTCTGGATGAACCGCAATAAGTGTAGGCACGCCAAATCCACGCTTATACTCTTCCCTAACTTCGGTTCCCGGACATTTTGGAGCTACCATAATTACGGTAATATCTTCTCTAATTTTTTTTCCTTCTTCAACAATATTAAACCCATGGGAATAGCTTAAGGTTGACCCCTTTTTCATTAAGGGCATGATAGCATCTACAACACTTGAATGTTGCTTATCTGGAGTTAGGTTTAACACCAAATCTGCATTTGGAATCAATGCGTCATAAGTACCAACAGTAAAATTATTTTGTGTTGCATCTTTAAAAGATTTTCGCTGTTCTGAAATAGCTTTTTCTCTAAGCGCATATGAAATATCCAGTCCTGAATCTCTCATATTTAATCCTTGATTTAAACCTTGAGCTCCACAGCCAACAATTACAATCTTTTTTTGTTTTAATTTCTTAACGCCATCTTCAAACTCTGAGGTATCCATTAATCGACACATTGCTAATTGTTCGAGTTGGTTTCTTAAGGAAAGTGTATTAAAATAATTTGCCATTTTATAATTTTTTAATGTTTAATATTTCTGAAATATTCATTCTTTCTTTTGTGATTGCCACTCTTCCCGATCGCACAAATTGCATTAAGCCAAATGGTTTTAATTCGTTATATAAGGAATCGGTATCCGATTTTGTACCAGTTTTTTCAACCACAACAAACTTTTTTTCTATTTCTACAATTCGCGCATGATTAGTACTGATTATTTCTTTAAATTTAGATTCGTATACATTTTTAATATTCATTTTATACAAAGCAATTTCTTGATATACTATTTGGTCTTCTAGATGATAAAACGCCCCAATAACATCAATTTGCTTATCAATTTGTTTTACTATTTTTTCAATAAGAGAGGGGGTTTCTTTAACTACAATCGTATATCGGTGTACATTTTCTATTTCAGATTTTGAAGCAGTAATACTTTCAATATTTACATGTCTTTTGGTGAAAATTGTAGTTACCCGATTTAATAATCCAACAAAATTTTCAGTGTATATAGAAACGGTGATTATTTGTTTTTCCATTAGTCTTTATTTTAATCTAACTTCCGAAACTGACGCACCCGTAGGGATCATCGGAAATACATTATCTTCTTTTTCGATTTTTACTTCTAAAAAATAAGAATCTTTACTAGCTACCATTTTTTTTAATGCAGCCTGTAAATCTTCTCTCTTATCTACACGTTGTGCTTCTATATCATAGCCTTCAGCAATCTTAACAAAATTTGGGTTTACCATTTCTGTGGAAGCATATCGTTTGTCAAAAAACAATTCTTGCCATTGACGTACCATACCTAGAAAGCTGTTGTTTAAGACCACAATTTTAACAGGTACTTTCGTTTGAAAAATAGTCCCTAATTCCTGAATAGTCATTTGATATCCTCCATCTCCTATAAAAGCTATTACTTCACGATCTGGGGCTCCCATTTTAGCTCCAATTGCTGCGGGTAAAGCAAAACCCATAGTTCCTAAACCACCTGAGGTTATTGTACTCCTGCTATTATTAAATTTTGCATATCTCCAGGCAAACATTTGATGTTGCCCCACATCTGAAACGATAACTGCATCCCCTTTTGTTTCTTTATTAATTCCTTCCATGACCTCTCCCATAGTAAGTCCTTCCTTTTTAGGCTGTAACTGATTTTTTATAACTTCCCTATATTCTATTTCATACAAGTCTTTAAATTCTTGATGCCATTTTTTATGTGAAGTCTTTTTAATAAGTGGAATGATTACTTTAAGCGTTTTCTTTACATCTCCTAAAACAGCAACATCCGTTTTAACATTTTTATCTATTTCGGCGGGGTCGATCTCAAAATGTACAATTTTTGCTTGTTTCGCATAGCGTTTTAAATCTCCTGTAACTCGATCATCAAATCGCATTCCTATAGCGATTAACACATCGCATTCATTGGTTTTTAAATTGGGGGCATAATGCCCATGCATTCCTACCATCCCCACAAATAACGGATGATTGGTTTCTAAGCCTGAAAGTCCTAATGCTGTAGATGCAGTTGGAATTCCTGTTTTTCTAATAAAAGATTTCAATTCCTTCTCAGCATTTCCTAAAATCACACCCTGTCCCATTATGATAAATGGTTTTTTTGCTGAATTTATGATATCGGCAGCAGATTTTATCTGTTCTAAATCTAACTTTGGAACTGGAAAATAACTCCTAATATTTTTACATTTTTTATAACTAAAATCTAATTCTCCAAATTGCGCATCCTTTGTAATATCAATTAATACTGGTCCAGGTCTACCGGACTTAGCGATATAAAATGCTTTAGCTAAAACCTCCGGAATTTCTGAAGCTTTGGTAACTTGATAATTCCATTTGGTTACTGGGGTAGAAATACTAATAATATCTGTTTCCTGAAAGGCATCTGTTCCTAAAAGGTGAGAAGCAACTTGACCTGTAATACAAACCATAGGTGTAGAATCTATTTGTGCATCGGCGATCCCCGTTACCAAATTAGTAGCTCCAGGCCCCGAGGTTGCAAATACAACTCCAGTCTTTCCGTTAACTCTAGCAAATCCTTGAGCAGCATGAGTTGCTCCTTGCTCATGACGGGTTAATACATGATGCAATTGATCCTGGTACTTATATAACTTATCATAAATTGGCATAATTGCTCCTCCTGGATAACCATATATTAAATCAACACCTTCTTTCAATAAACATTTTATAACAGCTTCTGCGCCCGAAATTTTAACGGTAGTATTTATTACTTTTTTTGTCTGAGTTTTTGTTTCCATACTATTTTTATTAAAACTCATCGGTTACACATCCTTTAGATGCCGATGAAACTGTTCTTGCATATTTATAAAGCACACCTCGTTCTGCCTTTAGTTTTGGTGCTACCCATTTTTGTTTTCTTTCTTGTAATTTTTCTATTGAAACCTCTAGAGAAATCATATTTGATTCTGCATCAATACTAATAATATCTCCATCTTTTACTAGGGCTATGACTCCTCCATCTTGGGCTTCAGGAGTAATGTGGCCTACAACAAACCCATGGGTTCCTCCAGAAAAACGACCATCTGTGATTAATGCAACTTCCTTTCCAAGTCCTGCTCCCATAATGGCAGCTGTAGGTTTCAACATTTCTGGCATTCCTGGCCCTCCCTTAGGTCCTTCATATCTAATTACAATAACATCTCCTTTCTCTACTTTTCCATCTCGAATTCCATCATTTGCTTCAAATTCTCCATTAAATACTTTTGCTTTTCCCTTAAAGTAAAGCCCTTCTTTTCCAGTAATTTTTGCAACACTCCCTTCTTTAGCTAAGTTCCCATAGAGCATCCGTAAATGCCCAGAACTTTTAATAGGATTTTCAAGTGATTTAATTACTTCTTGACCTTGGGTTAGATCCGCTACCTCTGCTAAATTTTCAGCAAGTGTTTTTCCTGTTACTGTTAAACAGTCCCCGTGAAGTAATCCCTTTTGAAGTATATATTTTAATACCGCTGGAATGCCTCCTACATGATGAATATCTTCCATTAGGTATTTTCCGCTGGGTTTTAAATCTGCCAAGAATGGTGTTTCATCACTTATTTTTTGAAAGTCTTTTAAACCAAAATCTATTCTTGCTGCTCTAGCGATTGCTAAAAAGTGAAGTACAGCATTGGTAGAGCCTCCTAAAATAGTTACTAATCGGATTGCATTCTCAAGAGATTTTCTAGTGATGATATCGGAAGGTTTAATGTCTTTTTCAATTAAATTTCTCATCGCATTTCCCGCTTCGACAGATTCTTTTATTTTTAAATCGCTTTTGGCTGGATTTGAAGAGTTATAAGGTAAGGACATTCCTAAAGCTTCAATTGCTGAAGCCATCGTATTAGCTGTATACATACCGCCGCAAGCACCTGCTCCTGGACACGCTTTCTTAACGATACTTTTAAATTCAGCTTCACTAATTGTTCCTGCAACTTTAGATCCCCAAGCTTCAAATGCAGAAACCACATCCAATTTTTCACCTTCATGACAACCGGAATCTATAGTACCTCCATATACCAAAATCGATGGCCTATCCAAACGAATCATCGCCATTAATGCCCCTGGCATATTTTTATCACAACCTACAACTGTTATTAAGCCATCATAACTCATTGCTTGTACAACGGTCTCCATAGAATCTGCAATAATATCCCGGGAAGGCAAAGAGTATCGCATTCCTGGGGTTCCCATAGAAATCCCATCACTAACTCCTATGGTGTTGAAAATAAGTCCGATTAGATCTGCTTCCTGAGTTCCTTTTTTTACAAATGTTGCCAAATCATTAAGATGCATATTGCACGGATTTCCTTCATAACCTGTACTTGCTATCCCAATTATTGGTTTTTTAAAGTCTTCTTCAGTTAACCCAATGGCATGCAACATTGCTTGAGCTGCTGGTTGGCTTGGGTCCTGAGTAACTGTTCTACTGTATTTATTTAATTTTTTCATGTTGTTACTAGTATTTTAAAAAAAGGCTTTTTTATTTTTATAGCAAACTGTATCAACTAAGTTGAAATATTAATAATGTTGCTATAGGTTTTTCATCTATTCTATTTTTAGTTTATGACCATAAAAAAAGCCTTCCGATTTGGAAGGCTTTTTAAAAAATTATTAATTTTAATAGCATCCCTTCATCATTGTGAAATAATCACAATAATAATTATAATAGAAATGATATTTATAAGTTGTTTCTTCATATACAGTATAACCAACTGTTTAAATTATGTAACAAATAATCAAATTTAAATTTAAAAAAGCAAATTTTTTAGGAGTTTATTTTAAATAGTAGCTAATCAGGAAATTAAGCCCTGATTTTTAATAGAATTTTTTCAATTTGTCTTCGGTGTCGAAGCACAAGAAAGATGGTATGCTCCATCAATTGTTCCAAATCGTATCGTTGATCCCAACATACTAAAATTTTATGTTCATTTTTATATTCTTCTAGCTTAATATTCGGGTAATCTTCAAATAATTGGACATTATAATTGAACATTTTAAGTAATTCATCTTGATATTCTGCTACAGAATTAAAAATTAAAGCGTCTTTGTAATCTGTTTTATCTCCAACTAGTTTTTAAATAATGATTGCATATCCATAACCTGAAGTAATCACATGATACAAAGCTGTTTGTATGGATTTGCATTCTGGATCTTTAGTTAATTCATCTGCAATTATGGTTAATTTTTCAAGAGATACGCCTTGAATTATATTTTAAAGTTCAAATATGGTTTTTTCATATTCATCTAATAATGAACCAATCGCTCCATTATTTCTAAAAATATCCATTATTTTTAATTTATAATTTCATTTAATACGGAGAGATAATGCTTTCTGTTAATAACGAAATCCATTTCAGAAATATCGATGACTTTAATTTTGTCGTTATGTTGATTTCTAATAAACTCCATATATCCTTCATTTATTTTCTGAAGGTAATTAGCTTCTATTTCTTGTTCGAAATCACGCCCTCTATTTTTAATATTTTCTAATAGCCGTCCTGTATTCTGATACAAATACACATAAACATCAGGCTTAGGCAATTCTTTATGCATAATGTGATACAACTTTTTATATAATATAAACTCTTCTTCTTGCAATGTGATTTTTGCGAAAATTAAAGATTTATAGGCATCATAATCACCAATAACATTTTCTTTAAATAAATCGTATTGTGTTAAATCGTCTAAAAGTTGTTGGTATCGATCTGCTAAAAATGACATTTCTAACGGGAAAGCAAACCGATCTGGGTCTTTATAAAATTGAGGTAAAAAAGGGTTTTCTTTAAAACGTTCCAATACTAATTTAGCATTAAAATCGGAAGCCAATTGAGTTGCCAAACTTGTTTTTCCAGCACCTATATTTCCTTCGATAGCTAGGTATCTAAATTTAGACATATCATAATCTAATATTGGGTTTCGCAACCATTTAGATTGGTTAATAATCTCGTCACCATCACTGGTTTCTACTAAAAGTTCAGAAATATTTTTGTTCAATTTTGGGTGAACAAAATCGGGTGAAATTACTGCTAAAGGTGCTAATACAAATTTTCTGTTTTGTATTTCTGGGTGGGGAATAATTAAATTTTTTGTGTTTATAATCTCATCATCATAAAACAAAATATCAATATCTATGGGTCTAGATGAAAATCCGGCTTTTTCGTCCCTAACTCTTCCTAATTCCGTTTCGATTGAAAAAATAGTATCTAGAACAAGATCTGCTGATTGATTACTCTCCACTTGGATGACACAATTTAAAAAATCGTCACCTTCAAAACCCATTGCAGGGGTTTGAAAAATGGGCGCAATTTTTTTAATAGAACCTATCTCTTCAAAAATTGCATTTACTGCCAATTGAAGGTTTTCAAATTTATTACCTAAATTACTTCCTAATGAAAGATATATTTTGTGATTTGTTTTAATGGAATTCTTTTTTAACTTGAGTTACGAAATTAAGTAAAAGCTTTATAAGTATCTTTAAAAAACTTAAAATCTTGTATCGAATCTTAAGTTCAAAAGATCAACTTTCTACTCAACGTATTTATCTCATGCTATCTGCATTAGACGCTTCTTTTTTAGATCTAGCAATTTTCACCTTTAGAATATAGTTTGGATTAAAAGTATGCGAAGAAATTAAACCTATTTAGTTAACCGTAATAGTTACTACAAAACCTTCATTACTTCTTACATTAAATATCGTGTTGTCTTCAAAGATTAAATACTGCCCTTTAATCCCTTTTAAAACTCCCTCAAAACTTGGTGTTTTTACTAAGTTTAAACTTTTGGGTTTCTGAGGATATTGAAGAACTGGAAAATCCATATGAGTTTCTTTATTGTTTTCAATAAAATAAGATTTTGCTTCCTCAGGGATATATTGTTTCAGTTTATTTCGCCATTCCACTAAATCTTCATCAGCTATTTTATTAGTGATCATCGTACGCCAATTGGTCTTATCTCCTACATAATTTTTTAATGCGACTTCAGTAATTCCTGCTAAATACCTATTAGGCACTTCAACAATTTCAATTGCTTCATGAGCACCTTGATCAATCCAACGCGTTGGAACTTGAGTTTTACGGGTAACACCTACTTTTACATTACTACTATTAGCCAGATAAACAATATGCGGTTTTAATTGCACCGCTTTTTCATATTCTAAATCTCGGTCTTCAATATTAAGGTGTGCCTTGCTAAGCTCTGGGCGCATAATCCAATCTGCTGCTTGCGGAATTTCATAAAAACAATCATAACAAAAGCCTTGACGGTATATCTTTTTAGCTTTCTCACAATTTAAACACTGATACCCTTCAAAACTAATAGCTATCTTTTTATCAAGTAATTGATTGACATTAAGGAAGTCATCCTTAAAAACTAAATAGTATTGTATTGGGGAACCTAATTCGGTTTGCATTTTTGTGAGTACTCCGTGATAGTTCATAAGTCTTTACTAATTAAATAAATAGGCTATATGGAACATCTTAATTCTAGGTTTCATTTAAAAACAAGTTTTAAATACGGATGTTTGATAGCAATAAAATGATTATTTTTATTGCTTAAAGATACATTTTAAAAATGTCGTTACCAATAGTAAATTCGATAGCATCATGGTTTTTAAAAAAGAGAATTCATCAAATAGATTTATTCTTAAAATACCCTATTGATGTTCAAGAAGAACTTTTAAAAGGCTTGATAACCAAGGCTAAGTTTACTGAAATTGGTAATCAATACGATTTTAGTACTATTAAAACGTATGCCGAATTTGCTGAAAGAATTCCAGTAACTACTTATGAAGACAATGAAGCTAGTTATGAACGAGCAAGAAAAGGTGAAAGTAATATTTTCTGGCCAACACCCATAAAGTGGTTTGCCAAATCTAGTGGGACTACCAATGCGAAAAGTAAATTTTTACCCGTAAGTAATGAGTCTTTAGAAGATTGTCATTATGCTGCAAGTAAAGATTTGTTATGCCTATATTTAAATAACAATCCAGATTCCGAATTATTTGTTGGAAAAAGTTTGCGCTTAGGTGGAAGCAAGGAATTATATAAAGAAAACGGAACTGTATTTGGCGATCTTTCTGCCATATTAATAGACAACATGCCTTTTTGGGCTGAATTTAGTAGCACTCCAAGTAATGAAGTTTCCTTAATGCCTGACTGGGAAACTAAAATGCAAGCCATTGTTGATGAAACCATAAATGAGAATGTGACCAGCCTTTTAGGGGTTCCTTCTTGGGTATTGGTTTTATTAAACCAAGTGATTGAAACCACTGGAAAAAACAACTTATTTGAAGTGTGGCCCAATCTAGAAGTATATTTTCATGGGGGAGTAAGCTTTGATCCCTATTTAGAACAATACAAAAAATTACTACCTAAAAATAACTTTCTGTATTATGAAACCTATAATGCTTCGGAAGGTTTTTTTGCAATACAGGATAGAAATACCAGTAAAGAATTATTATTAATGTTGGATTATGGGATTTTTTATGAATTCATTCCAATGGATACGTACGATAGTACTGAAGAAATAATCATTCCCTTAAGCGAAGTACAATTAGGTAAAAACTACGCCATCGTTATAACTACAAATGCAGGCTTATGGCGTTATAAAATTGGAGATACCATACGATTTACCTCCATAAATCCTTTTCGAATAAAAGTAACTGGCCGTACCAAACATCATATTAATGTTTTTGGAGAAGAATTAATTATTGAAAATGCAGAAGCTGCATTGCGAAAAGCATCTAAATTAACGCATTCTGAAATTGTAGATTATACTGCTGGACCTATTTTTATGGAAGGAAAAGAAAAGGGTGCTCACGAATGGATTATTGAATTTAAAAAACAGCCAGATGACATTTCTACTTTTAATCAATTATTAGATGCTTTTTTACAAGAAGCAAATAGTGATTATGAAGCAAAAAGATATAATAATACAACCCTAAAATTTCCAAAAATCCATATTGCAAGAAAAGGGCTATTTAAAGATTGGTTAAAACAAAATGATAAAATTGGAGGCCAACATAAAATACCTCGTTTATCTAATTCTCGAGAATTTTTAGAAAAATTACTAAAAAATAATTAGCTAGTTTTTTTGAACAATATTCACTAAAAAGTAATTTTAGTTATAAATAATCTACAAATTAAAAAAATGCCGCTTTTTAGCATCAATTACTTAAAAACCAAATAAAAAAGCACCGTTTAAATACACAATCTATCGTTAAAGTATTTTGTGGTTTTTTCAACTCTAGATTCATAGAAAAAAAGCACACTTTAACGAGTAATTCAATGCTTACAACTAATAATTTTGGTAGTCCTTTTCTTACTCTATATGTTTGCACTGTAATAAAGAATTAATAACTACAAATGAAAAAAATTATATACATAGTAGCAGTTTTATGTTTTGCTATTTCTTTGACCTCTTGCCGATCTTCTGTAGCAATACAAGAAGATTCTAAAGCTTCATTTGCAGGTTATACTTTAAAGAACAAAAAGGAATTAATGGAACAAAAAATACTTAATAAAAAAAGTAAAACTATTATTGCAATTCCATAAAATTTTATATTTGAATTAATTTTAAAAAGCCTCCAAAGTATTAAACTTTAGAGGCTTTTTTTTTATAAATATTTGATAAAAATAAAATTAAGAAACTGCTTTTAATTTTTTAATGGTAGATTTATTAAGTTTCTGTTCTACATATTCTCTAGAAACTTCTAAACTTTTATCATTTCCATCGGGCATTTCAAACATGGCATCGGTTAATACGGCTTCACAAAGTGATCGCAGACCTCTAGCTCCTAGTTTATATTCTACTGCTTTTTTTACGATAAAATTTAAAGCCTCTTCATTGATGGTAAACTTAATGTCATCCATCGCAAACAATTTTTCGTATTGCTTGATAATCGCATTTTTAGGTTGCGTTAATATCGCTCTTAGAGTTGCTTCATCTAAAGGGTTCATATACGTTAATACAGGTAGACGACCAATAATTTCAGGAATCAATCCAAAGTCTTTTAAATCTTTTGGAATAATATATTTTAATAAATTATCACGATCTACGACATCTTCTTGCATAGAAGCACTAAAACCTACAGCTTGTAAATTTAAACGTTTAGATATTTTACGATCTATACCATTAAAAGCACCACCTGCAATGAATAAGATATTTTCTGTATTTACTTCGATAAATTTTTGATCTGGATGCTTACGTCCTCCCTTTGGCGGAACATTTACAACGGTACCTTCTAATAATTTAAGTAAAGCTTGTTGCACTCCTTCACCACTAACATCACGAGTAATAGAAGGGTTGTCTCCTTTACGTGCAATTTTATCTATTTCATCAATAAATACAATCCCATGTTGTGCTTTATCTACATTATAATCGGCAGCTTGTAATAAACGAGTTAAAATACTTTCTACATCTTCACCAACATATCCTGCTTCCGTTAAAACGGTTGCATCTACAATAGCCAAAGGTACATTCAACATTCTAGCAATGGTTTTTGCCATTAATGTTTTTCCTGTTCCTGTATCACCTACGATAATGATATTACTTTTTTCTATCTCTACATCATCGTCCGTATCTTGTTGTAGTAACCTCTTATAGTGATTATATACAGCGACCGACAATATTTTTTTAGAATAATCTTGTCCAATAATGTACTCGTCCAGGAACTCTTTAATCATTCTTGGTTTTTTAAGCATCAGCTCATCCGACAAATCACTAGTTGACGAATGTGTTGCCTCTTCTGAAACAATTCCATGAGCTTGCTCTATACAACGATCACAAATATGCGCGTCTAAACCAGCAATTAATAAGTTGGTATCCGGTTTTTTACGACCACAAAATGAACATTCTAATTCTTCTTTTGACATAATCCTCTTCTTAATTATATTTCTGCGGAGGCAGAAATCTTATAAATTTTACTGTTCTATTTTTCAATTATCGAACTAAAATCTCATCAATCATTCCATATGCTAGGGCTTTATCAGCTTTCATCCAATAATCACGATCACTGTCTTCATGTACCTTATCGTATTCTTGCCCAGAATGCTTGGAGATAATATCATATAATTCCTTTTTCAAGGCAAGTATTTCTCTTGTTGTAATTTCTATATCACTCGCTTGCCCTTGTGCTCCACCTAATGGTTGGTGTATCATTACTCTTGAGTGTGTTAATCCACTTCGTTTTCCTTTTGCTCCTGCACATAATAAAACGGCTCCCATAGAAGCTGCCATACCCGTACAAATAGTTGCTACATCTGGCTTAATAAATTGCATCGTATCATAAATACCCAAACCTGCATACACACCTCCACCTGGAGAGTTGATGTAAATTTGAATATCTTTAGAAGCATCGGTACTTTCTAAAAATAATAATTGCGCTTGAACAATATTGGCAATTTGATCATTAATTCCTGTACCTAAAAAGATGATTCGATCCATCATTAAACGAGAGAACACATCCATTGCTACAACATTCATCTGGCGTTCTTCAATAATATTTGGTGTAAATCCCATTGGATTCATACTACTTGTAATAGTATCGTAATACATACTATTAATTCCTTGATCTTTGATTGCGAATTTTTTAAACTCTTCTCCGTAGTTCATAAATTTGATTGTTTTATTATTATAAAAAAAGCGTTGAAATTCAACCATTCAACGCTCTAAATATACTGATTTTATCGTTGAATTCCGAATCAAGTTCGGAACGGAAACTCCAATTATTCTCGAATTATTTTCGAGAGCGTTTTTTAATTAGCTCTGCGATTCTTTGATGAATTTATCGTAAGTAATCTCTTTAGTTTTTAATTTTGTTGTTTCCTTAAAGAAATTTAATAGTTTTTGACTATTTAATTGTTCTGAAAGACGTTTTACCTCTTCTTGATTAGACATAATACGAGCAGCTATAGAATCCAATTCCTCTTCAGAAGGGTTTGCTTGACCATACTGCGCCATTTGTCCTTTTATTAAGTTTTTTGAATGGTCTTTTAACTCATCAAATGAAACTTGAATGTCATTATCTTTTCTAATCTTTCCTTCGATTAACTGAAAACGCAATCCTTTTTCACTTTTATCATATTCAGCTTTAGCTTCTTTTTCAGTCATTGGATTTTCACCAGAGTGCTGTATCCATCTTGTTAAAAAGGCACCAGGTAAATCGAATTTTGTATTGGTGATTAAAGACTCAACAACCTCATCCATTAATTTTTGATCACTTTGCTGAACAAATTGTCTTTCTGCGTCTTCTTTAATTTTTGCTTTTAATTCCTTTTCAGTTTTAACCGCATCTTTTCCAAATATCTTATCAAAGAAATCTTGGTTTA
>CEWR01003898.1_pt1 | contig 13423 bp, 9 predicted proteins | sample 356321 | NCBI WGS metagenome assembly CEWR01 (sample SAMEA2621551, study PRJEB7988) | marine metagenome | biome: marine biome (ENVO:00000447); feature: mesopelagic zone (ENVO:00000213); material: "saline water (ENVO:00002010), including plankton (ENVO:xxxxxxxx)" | depth 790 m
CGCACAGATAATCTGGAAGGATATGCTGTGCTTGCCCGTGAGGCACCAATGCGCATTGCTGCTGGCGAATGGTTAACTACTCGATTTGAGTTTGCTGAATTGCTTGATAGAGGACAAATCGAAGTTGCCCAACCAGATGTCGGACGTGTTGGTGGGCTTACTGAGGCTATGCGTGTGTGCCACCTTGCAGAGGATAAGGGAAGACTTATTGTTCCGCACTGTTGGAATTCTGGAATAGGTATTGCTGCTTCTGCACACTTGGCAGCTGCCGTTCCCCATTGTCCATTTATCGAATATTTACCAGCAAACTTAACTGATTCTCCTTTGAGAATTGAGCTTGCTGATGATGGTTTGCATATGCAAAACGGTTTTCTTCATTTGCCCGATAAACCTGGTTTGGGTGTTGAGTTAAACATGGATGCACTGGAAAAGTACAAGGCTGAACCGTTGACACTTTAAGCTCTGCATCCATGACATTCAGCAGTTCAAAATGATGTCTCCAAAGTGTTTTGCTGAAGATGGATTTTGGCTGGATGTAGGTTGTCCTCAGCTAAGTAGTTATAGCCTATCCTACTAACTCGTGGGAGTAAGATTAAAGACAAATGTGTGCTATTGGGAGTGGGGTTAGAAATTAAATTAGAATATTAGTTTCTAACCGTGACCACATCCAAAAAACAGGGTTATACGCCGGTCTGTTAACTTGCTGTTTCGTTACCTCTGACCAGGTATCCTCTATAAAATTTTATTTGAAGTAACAGTAGTAGCTTCGCGCAGGCTTGTAAGAAACCGAATTTTTCTATTTTCTGGTTATTGTTTCAAATTCGGCAATCGGAATTACAGAGGAACCATTCATGGCAGATTCCTCCGCTTCGAAACAAGCGAGGTGGGTGTTCACTGCGACCTTCAAACTATTGTGAGATTCTGTATCGGTCAAGATACAATCGATTAGATGATCTATTGTATCTTGAAAGGGATGATGCGAAACAGCTCCACTGTCAGGCAAAATGGTTGGAAACGATCCAAAATCCCGTTGTCCGGGAACTTGTTTTGAATAGAATTGGTTGTTACGAATGACACCTTCATCTCCAAACACCTCGATATTAAACACGTATGGCATGAAGAACGTGGTTGAACCTGATATTTTACCAATAGCACCGTTTTCGAATTTTACCGATGCCATCGTTAGTGGTTTGACAATGTGCGATGGTACTGAATAAGTAGGTGTAGTACCACTTACCTGCACAATTTTATCGTTGTCTAGAACATATCGCGCAGCATCCATGGCGTGGCAGCCACCATGAACTATCGCGCCAATATCCATTGGATTCCAATTCTTTTTATGAAATCTTTTGGGATTTGTATTAGTAGGGCCATGCCAGTAGTCTGCCTGTACGAGTAGAGGTTGACCAACCCAACCTTTGGCAACTACCTCTTTAACCGACAGAATTAGTGGATTCCAGCGTAGGACAAAGCTAACGACAGTTTTTATTTTTGCATCTGATATAGCTTTGTTCATTGCCCGCAGTTCTTCCTTGTTGATTGCAACAGGTTTTTCTATCAGTAGGTGTTTACCTGCTTTTGCCGCTGCGATACTTTCTTCAGCGTGTCGATCAGGAGGCGTACAAATAGAAATGATGTCCACCTTTGGATGTTCCAGTAATTTTAGATAATTATCAAAGAGGTCGCAGCCTAGGTTGAGTTGCTGTGCTTTTCTTTGAGCACTCTCTAGTGTGCGGCTACCCATAGCGACTATTTGAGTATTTGGATTGTTTTGATAGGCTTTAATATGTTCTGTTGATACATTACCTGCTCCTTGAATGGCTACACCAAGCATTTTAATACTCCTTATTTTTATAAAGGTTTTTATAATTTATTAATTATAGTTTATTCAGATACCCAGTAATAGTAAGAAACCCATGCACCAAACAAATAAATTGTGGTTGCTAAGAGGATAACAGTATTAAAACCAAAGGTGATGGCCAGAAAAGTTGCCAGAATTGCACTAACGACCGATGCATATCCGTTTATTCCCCAGGCCCAAGTGATAAAGGAAGGGTGGCATCTTCGCAATAGATCAATGCCAAGAGGAAACGGTATGCCCATGAAAAAAGCAAGTGGCCCAATTAAACATATGGAAAAGATAATTTTGATGATATTTGAATTTATTGTTAATTGAGAGAAAATGAAAGGTAAGAGTTGCAAATACAGACATGTGATTAAGGATACTATGCCTATTGCAAAGAGGATCGGGTTTCTCTGTTGCAACAAACAGCTGTTTTTGAACTTAGTTGAAAATAGGCTTCCGAGTCCAGAGAATACGAGAAAACCGCAGAGGACAGTGGCAACGGTATATGTCGGTTGACCCAGAAACAAGAGAAACTTCTGGATGAACGCTATCTCGACGAACATAAATCCTGCACCTAGGCATGGAAAATAGAATAAAACTAGATATAGAGGAGATCCATGTGTTTGGTCAACTGGAGTTTTTAAACGATGTCGCCATAGAAATAACGGTAAGAAAATCAAGCCTAACCCAGCTAGAGTTGCTTGAATGAGTGTTGCTATCAAAAGAGGGTATTCCCATTCAATGAACGATAAGTTGTTTCTGTGGTTCGTTCGCATCATATGGAGAAGAGAGCTCAAACGTAGAGACTGGAAGAAATATGGGCGGTTATCCGTTGCTGGATAGATATTAAAAGGAGACTGCTGGAAAAATTGCTGGCGATCACCAAATAGAATTGATTGTGCAGCACGAAAATATGTTGGTTCTGTCAGTTGATTGTAAAAGTTGGCCTCTGACTCAGGCATGTTTGGATAATAAGCAGTGTCAAAAGACCTCTGGTGGCAAAAATGCCGAATTGTAGTGCAGTCTTTAATGTCGAATTGGCCGTTTCCAATCAAGAGTGTTGCTGTTTGCCAACCACGGACTAGAATTAGTTGGTCATTGGGAACTTGGTCTCCAATTGTTTCTAAGGCTTGAACGGCCATAGCAAACATTCGAATCATATCTCGTGGTGGTGTCCTCAGCCATCTCGTTATTGAGATTACTCCGCCAGGTGCGAGGTGCTGAAATAGATCAGAGATAGCTTCCACTGTATACAGGTAATTCTCGCTTAGGGTGTGAGTTCCTGTTCCAGAAGCACTAGTGGAATCAAGCATGGAAATTTGAATTAGATCATATTTTTTCGTTGACGCGTTTATGAAGGTACGAATTTCTGCGATATGAACTTGAACCATCGAGTCTGGGGCATAGATCTGACCGGAGAAATCAGCATGTTCTTGTTGGATTAAACTTACGACTTGAGGGTTCATTTCAACAGCGTCAATGGTGTTAGATTGATGGTAAAGAGCATTTAGAATATCTGTACCTCCTCCGGCACCAACGACTAAAACATTTGGCTCCTTCATAAGGTGATATGCCAATGCTGATATGGTATCATCCAAATAAGCGAGTTTGGAGAGGTCTCCGTCAAATTTAGTAATGGTGGTCATAGCATCCGCGTCTGTAAATAGTCCGAGTTGTGGCGGAATTGAATGTTGTGAACTCAAGCTTAAGCCTGGAACCGCACGAATTGATGCACTTTTTACTACCTGCAATAATCCTAGTGGGCTGTATCGAGTGCTTTGGACTTTTGCATCCGGAAAATTTAGCGTGCTACTTAATCTTTTATATGGGGAAACTACTATAGAAATTGGATTGAGCAGAAAAAAAATTGTAAAAAACAACGCAAATGTTAAATGACATACAATTGTTTTCCGATTTTTCGTTCTCTTATTGTCTAAATTGGTAACTACTACACTACAAAATCCGATTGCGGTAACCAGAGTTAGATTTTGTGCTGGCGGAATTATGTACATTATAAAGATGCTTCCGAGTGCGCTTATGCCTGAACCGAAAAGGTCAAAAAAGTAGAGGCGATCAACCCTGTCGGGAAATTGAAGTAAAACCATGCCAATACAGGCTGACCCGAAGAAAAATGGCAAGGATAAAATTAAGTAGATGATCCCAGCAAGCAAAAACTGTGTTGGTTGCCAGTTCAACATCAAGGGATTGAACGGTATATATTGGTGTAGGATGTAACATCCTATTACACTGATTGAATAAGTTGATCCGCATACTGTATACATGATATGGAAGTGCCGTTTTAACCATGTTTGAGTAAGTGAAATCACAGTCCCACTGAATCCAAACCCGAGCATAGCTAAGCTAATGATCATATGTGCGAAGTGATGCCATTGTGAAATAGAAAACAGTCGTACTAAGACAATCTCATAGCCGATAATTGAACCGGAGAGTAAAGCAACTGAAAAGAAATATCGGGTCATGGATAAATGAATTCGGTTGTGTAATGAAAGTTGAAAAGGGTTTTTGTCAGATGCTTCAAGCTGGAATTACATCTATCAGTTCGCCTTTTTCATGAGCAAGTGCAGTCTCAAAAACATGACTAATACTACCCGATGGTTGGTATCCAAGTAGTGATTTTACTTTGCGTGTGTCTGACCAGTAAACCCAGCGAACAGGCAATTCGATTTCAACAATGGCTGTATTTAGGTCGGTATGCTCAACAAGGTAATTGGCTACTTCCTTAAAACTGAAAGGACGTGATAGCGCGACATTAAACACTTCGCCTACTGCCGCTGGATGTTCCAAAACACAGAGGCATGCATCTGCAACATCGCGTACGTCGGCAGGCGAGTAAAGCCAAGGATGTCCTTCATTATCATAAGGAACACAGAGTTGGTCTGTTGCGCCTGCCGATTCAAGATGGCTGATATGCTCTTGGAGATCGGGATGAAACAAGCCACTGCTGGGCCGATTCATGGCAGATCGTAACAATCCTGTTACAAACCCTACTGACCAGCGTGATAGAATCTCGTTTCCTGCGAACATACCAGCTGGGCGGATCATCGTTGTTTTCAATCCATGTGAGGTGTAATAATTCCTGATTGTTTCTTCGTTAATCATCTTAGTCAGGGCGTATAATCCACTAGGTTTTTTTGGATGAAGTTCATCAACAGGGGTATAGGCGTTGGCTATTAAGTGGTTTCCCATTGGGTAAACTGCATCCGAGCTGATATGTACGAAGCGCTTAATGGTATCGGCGTATTGAGCGACGGCATTCAAAAGATTGAATGTACCATTGACATTAATGTTAAAGAAGGTGTCTTCGGACATCCCGTCGCTGGGGCCGAGAAGATTTGCCGTGTGGATGACAGCGTCGATACCCACAGCAAGTTTTGAACATAACTCCGGATTACGCAGGTCTCCTAGTATGATCTCGACATCGAGATTATCGAGTTTTGATTGTTTCGGATCATTCGGTATGACAAGTGCCCTGACGTCGTAATTTTTTGCTAATAATCTGTGAATGACATTTGCACCAAGCCGACCGGTGGCGCCTGTCACTAGAACCTTATTCATTGGATTATCCCTTCTTGGAGAAGTGCTTACATGCTTATGGAGTGTTTGTTTGTCATATTTTTTTATTGGCGCGTCTTTTTTTTGCTGAGGTGCGAAATTCCATGTTTACAGGCATTATAGCAAACCTTATGATCAATATTGTAAATCGTTGTGTTTAATAAGTAACTTTCATCTATTTGAGCCTTTTCATATAGTATAATATTAATATGTAAATCAGAGTTTTCTAGATCTTGGCAGCTAGGTGAAAACCGATATTTTATTACTTGAATTATGATAGGTCATCAGATTGATCTTGGCTGCGAGCGCTTATCTTAACTATGAATTATCCTAAGCTTCGTTATGTAGACATTTCACCGATACAAGCAGAGGGGCGTCAGTTTTTGTTTCTTAGAGATCCGTTTCATTATACAACTGAGCCTGTATTTGTTCCTTTAGAGTTACTTCCTGTTTTACGTTGTTTTGATGGCGCCCATTCTGTCACAGATATTCAAAACAAGTTTCGCCAACAGACTTTACAGGATTTACCACTTGAGGTGATTCAGAGTTTTGTTCGAGAACTGGATTCGTACTTTCTGTTGGAAAACGAGACGTTTTATCAGCACCGCCAAAAGGTACAGGACGATTTTCAGGCGTTACAGATTCGACCATCATCACTAGCAGGTACATCGTATCCGGAAGATGCCAGCCAACTGAAAGAGCAGTTACTCAGTAATTTTTCTGATTCAGGTGAGCCTGGTGTTCCCAATAGAGCTATTCCTCCGGATCAGGAATTGGTTGGGGCGATTATTCCGCATATTGATCTCCGTCGTGGAGGATCATGTTTTGCCTACGCCTACAAAGAAATTGTGGAAAAATCGGATGCTGATCTATATGTCATCTTAGGGGTAAAGCATGCTGGTTTCCAAGGAGTGTTCACTGTTACCGAAAAGGATTTTGAAACACCTTTAGGGATAACTAAAACTAATCGTGAATTTTTGGGGCTGTTACAGGACGATTATGCCTTTAACCTATTAGAGGATGAATTTGCTCATAAAAATGAGCATTCTATTGAATTACAGGTTGTGTTTATGCAGGCTGTTTTCGAGAAAAACTATGAAATTGTGCCTATTATTTGTGGCAGTTTCGATCAGGAGTTGATTGAGGGAAAGAATCCGGCTCAATTGGATGAAGTTCAGCAATTTATCGGGAAATTGCGTTCGGCCATCAAAAAAATTGACAGAAAGGTGTGTTTAATTGCTAGTGTTGATGGTAGCCATGTGGGAGATCGGTTTGGCGATTCTTTGCCAATTGATGAGTCCCTTCTCAAACGGATTCAGTATGATGATTTGGAACTATTAAGGTATATTGAGAATCTCGATGTCAGCCGTTTTCTCAATCGCATTCAGGTGACACGAAACCAGAATCGGGTCGATGGGGTTTGTCCAATCTACGTTTTATTGGAAATTTTGCAACCTTCCTCTAGTAAATTATTGAAGTATGATCAAAGCGTTGAATCGGAAGCGAATTCGGTTGTTACTTTTGCCAGTATGGGATTTTATGCCTGATATTTTTGCCTGAAATAGCCAGACATTGTTTCTGAATATAAGTGATGATTTGACGTTTTTTGTGATTTCGGTTGAGGTGTTTTCGGGCATTGAAAACGTGCTTACTGAAGTAAGAGACATCCAAAAAACCACGGCTAGGAAGTGTCATTTATTCTGTCAAGGTAATGCTCCATTTGAAAAACCTCCGCATGAATGAAGGTTATTTTGGCGTCATATATCGCTGATCGCTGGCTGAGTCCTCCAGCGCCTAGTTGTGGATTAGTTCTCCTTTGGTGACAAAGGGGTAACTAAGCCTGACACGCATCGAAAACCACCAGTATTGAATCTGTGATCCGTATTGGCATAGTCGCGATAAGCGACACTCACATAGCATTTACTGTAAGTCCAAGCCCCGCTACGTAACACCCGGGCAGGTACAATGTCTTTGTTATAGTTGCTTATAATTTCTTCTATGCTCAGATGTCCAGCAATGGGGTTTTTCTTTATAACTTGGCTATAAAAGGTCGGATCAAATACGTCTAGGCACCATTCGTGGACATTACCTGCCATATCGTATAAACCATAACCATTCGGCTCAAAACTCCCCACTGGTGCCGTGTTTTCGTCCCATATATCCTTACCGCCAATGCCTGCATAATTGGCGGTATCATGACTGATTTCGTCTCCCCATGGGTATTGCTTTCTCACTAATCCTCCACGGGCGGCATATTCCCATTCTGCTTCAGTCGGTAACCGTTTCCCTGCCCACTTTGCGTATTCCATCGCCTGATACCAATCGACGTAAATCATTGGGTGCTGATCCGTGGGTGAATATTTTGGCACATCATCCCAGTGGTTGTAGGTATATCCACTTTCTTGTACAAACTTCTTGAACTGCTTTACTGTTACCTCTCGAATGTCCATGTAAAAAGGATCTAATCTTACCAAATGCACGGGATGAGCATAGGTAATGTTTTCGTCACCCATCTCGAAACTGCCAGCAGGAATCAAGACCATCACAGCTCCATCTTTTTTCCAATTGACCCGTTTTTTTACGTGTTTTTCTATAAGATCTTCTGAAACTGGATCACATCCCACTAAGCAACATAGCACCAATAAGGTGAATTCTTTAATACCACGTGAAATCCTTTTTTTAATCTTCATGTTTTTCAATTTATACCTGGATTTAGCTTATAAGTATAGCGGTGAGTTAGATAGAGAAGACAATCTGATATCGGATGGGGGACAAGGTCGTGCAATGTCGGAGGAATATTTCTCTCATTAGGTACGCTAAATTGGAGATATATAGGCTGGAATTAGAAAGTTTTAATCCATATTAACAACACAGCGAAAACCGACGTAGCTTGTGTTAGCTCGAGGAATACTGTTGTAGCGGTAGGCAACACGCATATTCCCAACTGCACTATGCCAGGCTCCCCCTCGCAATATGCGATTTGATGTTATTCTCACATGATTTTTGGTGATTCCTTCTATATTCCAGCGGGCAGATATAGGATTTTTCTTTGGGCTCTTATAGTAAAATCGATCGTCATAGGAATCCAGACACCATTCCCATACATTGCCTGCAACATCCAGTAACCCAAAACCATTGGCAGCAAAACTGCCTACTGGAGCTGCCTGTTTATACCATTTATGTTTACTATCAGGATTCAAATAATTGGCATCATCATGGCTTACGTTATCTCCCCAAGGATATAATTTGCCTTCCAAATTGCCGCGGGCTGCGTATTCCCACTCAGCTTCTGTAGGCAACCTCTTTCCAGCCCATTGAGAGTAGGCCATGGCGTCGTACCAAGTCACAAAAACTATTGGATGATCATCTGTGGGTGAATATTTAATGATATCCTCCCATCGGTTGTAGTTGTATCCACTATCTTGCACAAACTGCTTAAATTGTCCCACGGTGACTTCGTGAATGTCCATATAGAAGGCACTTAACTCTACTCTGTGGACTGGAGTGGCATTTACCATGTTACCCATGTGGTCGCCCATTTCAAAGGTTCCAGATGGGATTAAAACCATCTTTGCACTATCTTTCTTCCATATAATCTCTTTGGCATGTATTAGATCAACTACAATCCATACAAACAACAAGTAGGATAATGCGATGATACTGATTGGTTTTTTCATTAAAACCTCTGTTGGGTTATTTTAACAGGATATTTGGAGTGTGTCTTGAAAACTTAAGTGGCGAAATTAAGAGTGCGGGGAACATTTGCTGCGCACCAGAAACTGGGTACAAAACTAAAGTCAATTTCTGGCCGCCGCTTATCGCACCGAGTCGCATGTAGGCCAATGGCGTAAAAGAGATAAAGCCCACTCCTCATTATTTTATGGGTGCCGTTTTTTCTTGATCTTCTTTCTCACAACCTAGCACACAACAGCATACTAATAATAACACTAGCGCGCTTTTTAATCTTTTTACAAAATACCATCTATTTCTATTATTTATTTCGTCGTGGTTCTTAGATTTACTCGGCTGAATCCACAGATTGAGCGAGGCGGAAACCAACGAAGGACACTCTTGAAATAGGGTAGAGTTGAAGTCTAAAGGTGGTAGAACACCGATTAATATTATCAATCCAAGATCCTCCGCGAATGACGCGCCAACTTCCGATTTCAGGTCCTTTTGGATTTTTGTTGGAAGTATAAGTATAATAGACGTCACTATACCAATCTGCTGTCCATTCCCAGACATTTCCTGCCATGTCCATGGCGCCATAGTAGCTTTTCCCTTTAGGGTAATGTCCGACGGGCGCAACCATATCATCATATCCATCACTTCCATTCCATACATTGGCATATGCTTTGAGGGCATTTCCCCAGGGCCAAAGTCGGTCGGTTGGACCCGCTGCGGCCTTTTCCCATTCTGCTTCTGTCGGGAGGCGCCCGCCCGCCCATTTGGAGTAAGCCGCTGCATCATACCAGGAAACACCTGCCACAGGATGAAGTGGATATTCTAGAGCCCGATCCGGCCATAAGCCGACTCCATGAGCAGGTGGAAAATTCTCAGGTGCATGTGTTCCTGTAGCTTTCCAGAATTCATAGTATTCTTGGTTGGTAACCTCGTATTTCCCTATTTCGAATGTATCGAGGTACACTCTATGGGATGGTTTTTGATCTGCGGCTCGATTGTCGCTGCCCATAGTGAACCAACCAGCGGAAATCCGTATCATATTTTGGGGGTTGCTGAGAGTATTAGTGGCAGTCAAGAGTAAAACCAGCAGGGGGGTGAGGCATATGATAGTGGGCTTGTTCATTGTAATGTTTATTCTATCAGGCTTTCGTAGGCTTGATAATGTTCATTGGCCCTTTTAATATTGCCGGCTTTTTCGTATACTCGCGCTAGGTTGAGATGATAAAAAGGAATCTCTGGGGCCAGTCCTACCGCTTTTTGAAATGATTGGATCGCTTTGGATATGTCTCCCATCATTACGTAGGCAGATCCCAGTGTATTGTACAAAATCGATTGGTTTGGACTTAGTTTAATTGCATGCAATAATGTGTCTCTGGATGGAATGGGATGGCCGAGGTTCATGAAGGCGCGACTAAGACCAAGATAGTGGGAAATATTTCGCGGGTCAAGTTGAATACATCGCTGAAATGTCTTTACAGCTAACGGATAGTTTTCCCTCTTCATGGATAACTTGGCTAATTCATCCAAAGCTTCGATATTTTCTGGTTCTGCTTGTGTTAAACGGGATAATCGTTCATGTTCGGTAGAGTCCTTCTGCAGTTGTTGAAATTGGAGCATTTCCACTTGGCCTTTTTCGCGTTCCCCAATGCGAAGGTAGGCTGTTCCTAAACCATGGTGTGACTGTGGAAAAGTAGGTGCTAACTGAATCGATTTCTCAAAGTGTGGTATGGCCTCTTTGTAATTTCCTTGGTTAAGGTTTGCCATACCTAAGTGATACCAAGTAATCGTTGATAGGGGATTCAACTTGGATGCCTTTGTTAATGTAGAGGAGGCTTCAACGAATTGGCGGCGTTGGATTTGAGCCTTGCCTAGTGTTTTTAAGGCACGTACGTGCTTAGGGGCGTAATCAACAGCTTTTTTTAGTGTTTTGGATGCTTCTTCCCATTTTCCAAGATTGAAGAGAGCTTTCCCACGCGAATATAAAGCTTCTATATTATCTGGTTTTAACTCAAGTGATTTAGTGGTTGCCAAAACGACACTGTTCCACCGTCCATCCTCCTCGTACGCCATACTAAGATAATGATGGACTTCGTAGTGATTTGATTCGATTGCCAGTGCTTTTTCTAGTTCCTCGAGGGCTTTGGGAGTATTACCCTGGAACATAAGCATAATTCCTTGATCGAGGTGCTCAACATACTTTAGGTGCTGTAACTCAGTATTGGTTTGACTAACACCGAAAGAGTAGATCAATACAAAGTTAAATAAGAAGATCGAAATCATCTGTTTCATTGTACTAAGCGCCATCATTGTTCTGGGATTTGACGCAACCAAGTTCTAATTGGAGATTATCATACCCTTAATCTGTCTGTCAATGACATCATATTAAAGGGTGTTAAAAACATCGGAAGCTAGGAATTGATTCTAGTAATCTCGTCAAGCCTTGATACCATTTTGATCTCTTGAGTGTTACACGGGACTCCTGACGATTTCAACCTCTTATTTTTTTTAGGTTCTATTAGTAGGGAGAACCTAAAAAAATAGCGGCACACAACTGACGAATGTGTGCCGCTAAAAAATCACAACTGTTTGGTTTTGGGTTAAATTACTTGTCTGACTTAATATCTCCCCAAATGCTCGACACTCTATCGCGTGGCGAAACCGCTGTTCCCAAACTACCTATCTGATCAAGGAACGCAGCCTTAGATTGCCCCGCTTTCGGGTAGATTTCTACTTTGCCCATTGTTGCATCATCAAAGTGGAGGTTGGCATAGTCGTGCCCACCACCTTCACCACAACGATAAGACAAGACGTTTGCACCTTTTTCGAGCGTAACTTCAACATCAAAGTCGACATCTGTCGGATGTCCCGTCCATACGGAATCGTTGAACCACTTGGCCCCATTAATCCAGATTTGTGCATGGTCATCCTGCGCTGGAGACATAACGGCTTTCATTTTGCTTGGTGCTTTGATAACAATAATTTGATAGGTATCGAAATTATTTTGACAGGGCATCCCATACCTGGAAGACATGTTGCGTCCTCCCGCATCAGCAGGCCCTTTTCCTAAACTGACGACTTTCCAGTCACCTTTGGCTGGTGGCTTTGCTCCGGCCATGAGGTGTTTTGCCCATTTGTCAAGCGTGACGGTCTTGGTTTTCATTAACCCTGCCATGGTTGATAATTCGGCTTGGGTCAACTTACCTCCAGACCCTTCTGAGATCAGGTCTAGAGGAGCCGACACAGCAAACCCGCCATTATCCATATAACCGCCATCAGGACCATACCAATCCATAATCCAAGGGGCGTCCGGACGCCTTGAGTCCAGTCTTTTTAACCCAAGTTCTTCCGCAGTCTTCATTTCGTCCGCTTTTTTGAGAGGGCCACCTGTAACATTTGGTGGTGCAGCTATGACTGTTTGCATAGCTATCAAAAATGTGACAGCTAAACATAACGCGAAAACTTTTTTCATATTCTAAACTCCTCCGAATGAAACGCAATTGATTTTTTGCTTTTCAAGTTGTAATTTTGAACGATTTAATATTAACCAATAATACTCAAACGCCTTAATTCAATCACGTTTTTATGAAAAAGTCAAAGTTTTTTCCGGTTTTCTGTAGCTTAGTGGTCTTAAATTGCGTTATTTTTATAAGAAGATAGTTGATTTGTGTCTAATATGGGATAGTAATTGGCTGTTTTGCAAATTGCAAATACAGATAAGAAATTTTGTTGTTGATAGTGTTTTATAAAGTTAACTTACGTGTGCTGAAAATGACAGTTGACTTTTATGAGAATTTTGATATAATCTTCGTAGAACGAAGCTAGATCCTGCTTGCGTAGAGTGCGATTGGGATTGTAAACTAAGCTTTGTATTTCATGTGTTTTTTTGTAAGGGAGGGATTTGTACATGCGAAAACTCAAGATTTGCTCTTTGTTTGTGTTTGTAGCGTTTTTTGTTACCATGCAACTGGTTATGGCTGGAAAGCCGAATATCACGGGCGGTCCCATCAAAAAAGGTGACGAGATGAATGAGGCTGGTGCGGACGCTGCTCGGCTGGACTCAAGGCGTCCTGATGCCCCTTGGATCACCGAGTGGTTGATACCGGATGGCGGTTTCATGGCTAATGGCGGGTTTGCTGTGTCGGCTCCAAACGACCTCATTGATAAAGCAACAAAAGGGAAACTGGATCAGCCTAAGTTATCAACTTACGAAGGTTTGTTGGAAGCCCAGAGGATCGGAATTGACTTTCCAAAAAAGAACCATATGAAAGGTGCAGTGGGTAAATTTTTAGTCGTTAGTTTTGAACCGGGTGAAGCTGGTGG
>CEWR01031166.1_pt1 | contig 13409 bp, 7 predicted proteins | sample 356321 | NCBI WGS metagenome assembly CEWR01 (sample SAMEA2621551, study PRJEB7988) | marine metagenome | biome: marine biome (ENVO:00000447); feature: mesopelagic zone (ENVO:00000213); material: "saline water (ENVO:00002010), including plankton (ENVO:xxxxxxxx)" | depth 790 m
TCGCGCGTGCCGCGTCCACCGCTGTCGACCACGACCTCGACCCCGTCGAACTGGGGTGCAACCGGCTTGGATGCGTCATATACCGACAGGTCGTGGCGATCACCCACCTGCTCGATTATATTTTCCTGCCAGAACGGATCGCAGTACAACTCGGGCACGTAAAGCGTTTTGACTTTTCGCATGTTTCAACTTTTCAACGAGTCTTTCGACTGCTCACAACACTCGATCACGTTCTTGCACGCGGCGTGCAGCATCCATTCGTCACCGTCCACGAGCAGCATCTTGTAGCCCTCTCGAATCGGTGCATCAAAGGTTTCGGCAGTACAGGGAATAGCATCGACATCCGTGCCGGGCGGTTTGCCTGCGTTGTGCGCGGCCGCCAAGACGGTTTCTACCGCTTCCTTGAAGCGGGGGTGTTCAAACTCTCGAGGGATGCCGAGGGAGATGGAAAGGTCGAAGGGACCAACGATATACGAATCCACACCTTCGACGGCAAAAATCTCGTCGATGTTGGCCACGGCCTGCGCCGTTTCTATGATCACGAGACAGACGACGTTATCGTTCGCCTCGTCGAAGTAGTCCGCATCAAAACCAAATCCCGAAGCCCGTGCCGGGCCGTAACCGCGCGTGCCCTGGGGCGGGTACCGGCAGACCTCCGCAGCGCAGTGGGCTTCTTCCGCACTGTTGATGAAAGGCACCAGCACGCCTCCCGCTCCCATATCGAGGTAAAGCCGGATCACATCCGGGTCGTTATTCGGTACGCGCACGATCGGTGTCGCTTCCGACGAGGCAAGTCCCTGCAACTGTGCCTGAACGCCAATGGGCGTCTGCGGCGCATGTTCAGTGTCAATGACCACGTAATCAAATCCCGCCTTGCCAAAGAGCTCGGCGATGGCTGGCACACCAAATCGAAGTTGTGCGCCAATCACAACTTCACCGGCACAGAGCCGCTGCTTCAGTCGGTTTTTCATAAGCTCCTCGGGAAAAGTCGATGGCACTGTTTCACGTTGGACAGTCAAGCCATTGTTTCTACGGACACGCGACGCACGGAAAAGCCGTCGTCGAAAACGGCGACCAGCTTGAATGCAGTTTCCTCGGGGTACTGCAGCTGGCGACACGTTCCGATGCTGGTGATCAGGGGAACACCCTGCCAGGTAACATCGATATCCTGATGCCAGTGGCCGGAGAGAACACAGGTGATTTTGCTCTCCTTAAAAAACTGCACCAGTTGATGACGGTTTGGCATATTCCAGTAACATTCTTCCTCGTCCGGATGCTGTATGAACAGCGGCCAGTGCATAATCACGAAACGATGAGTCGCGTCTGCCGGCACCGCCGCCACCGTCTCACGCAGGTACGCCCATTCCTCCGCCTGCGCCGCTGCCTCGAGATCGCCGCGCAATGCTGCGGCATTGAAGCCGACGAAAAAACAGCCCTTGTGGTTTAACGTGAACCGGTTCGGCGTCGCCTCGTGCGTCATGTAGACCTCGTGCTGGTCGTGGTTCCCCGACACACCGTACCACGGTACCTTCAAACGCGCGGCACCGGCCAGGAAAACGTCACGCTGCTCTACAGACTCGCCGTGATTGACGTGGTCGCCGCCGAAAATAACGAGATCGACATCATCGTTGGCATTGATAAAATCGACAGCCTTGTCCAGCCGTGCCCGGGCGGAGTCATCGGTTTCCAGCCCATTCGGGCTCGCCATGCCGATCTGTGGGTCAGTGATGAATGCAAAGGTGAACATGGGTAAACGTACGCCATCGATGGATGGGTTCAAAGTCGCCGATACAGATTACCCCCTTCGAACAGCACGAAGCTCGAAAACCGCGAACAAGCCATGGAGCAGTCCGTGTCCTCCCTGGCGTTTGATTTTTGTCATTGCCCCATTTAGTATTCTGTTGGTTCAAAATTCAACATACCGGGGATTCTTGTGAAGAGCAGCACACTGAAGATCAAGAACGAGACACTGACGAAACTGGATCACTACGTATTGACGCGCGGTGTGCCCCTGCCGCGGGGAGCGGTACAGGATGCGAAGGGCACATCGGTCAGGGATGCCAAGGGGAAAGTGCTGCCGAGCGAATGCAAGGTCCTGCAGCACCGGCCCGACGGCAGCGTTGAGTGGATGCTAATGGATATTCTGCTCAAGCTTGCCGGCGAGGAGGCGACGACGATAACCGTCAGTCCCAAACCCGCGCGGCAACCCGCCGTGACCAATCCCGTAGTCCTGCGGAAGAAGGGGCAGCTGGTAACCATCTCCAACGGCGTCAGTAAAATCACCGTGAACGGTTCGGGCGGGTCCCTGATCCACGAGCTGGTCATCGACGGGAAGACCATCGTCGACCAGTCGACTCTCGTGGACCTTCACGTCGTGGACGGTGGCGGGAAGATCCATCGTGCCAGCCTGAGCGGCGCGTACAGCGTGACCGTGGTGCATCAAAATCGATTGCGCACCGAGATTAAAGTGGCAGGCAAGCACGCCGCACGTGACGAGACGACATTCATGGACTTTGCGCTGCGCTTCACCATCACAGCGGGCAGTCCGGACATCAAGATGGAGCACACCTTCTATTGCCGGGAACCGAGCGAAGACCGGATTCACGTTCGTTCCATGTGCCTGGTCATGCCGACGCTGATGGATCGTGGCGCGACGAAGCTTCTGGGCCAGCGGCATCACGGCGAGGACATGTCGCATCGCAACCTCAAGGTCGAGGAGAATGTCGAGATCGTCGCGAGCAGTGTCGGTGACATAGACAATTACGCCCAGAACTTCGAGGGTGCAGCTGTCGCGCATCCGTCCGCGGGCGGCGAGGTTTTCATCCGCAACGTGGACAGCCTCAGGGAAGATTGGACCGAGTACCCGGTTCAAATGCGGCCCGATTACACGGGTGGATTCCGGGCCCACTCGTGGGTCGGCGCGCAACGTTCCGTGACACCGATAATCGGCTGGCGGGAAAAAGGCTTCACGGTCGCCACGGCATTCGAGCATTTTCGCCAGCTCCATCCAAAATCCATCGCCATTGATGAAAACGTCATCACCTACTCGATCTGGCCGGGGTGGTCCCACCCGATGGTGGTTGTCCAGGGGGTCAGCAAGAGTCACATCATCTGGTTGACGGGTGCGGCCAAAGCGATGACTATGAACCAGGTTTCCGATGTGCAGGGTCGCTGGGAATACGGCTACGTGGAACCGGTCGATGTCTCCTTCGATCCCGCCTGGCCGGCCTTCTGTGAAGTGTTGGACTGCCAGCATTTCCTCAAGTACCAACCCGAGAAATATTCATTGCTCGAAAACCTCCTCGAGCCGGCATCGCAAGCGGGAAACCCGAATCGACATTCCTATGACCGCCAGTCGGCGATCGGCATGTTTCACTTCGCCGACCTGGTCAATGCCGAGGGAACGCAGTGCGAGAATAACGAGGACGACTGCCAGGTCCTCTTTCCGCTGCAGCATTTCCTGCGGACCGGTCACACGTATGCCTGGGATTTCGGGAAAGAGGCGGCTCGGCACTACATGGAAGTGGACTTCTGCGAGTGGAGCACCCGCCCACGCCAACGGGGCGGGCTGATTCCGCATACCTCGCAACACTTCATCGGCAACGTCTACCCGAGTCACCAGTGGGTCGAGGGCCTGCTCGCTTATTATTACCTGAGCGGCGACGAGCGCGCCCGCCACGCCGTGGTCAGCGTCGGCGATAATCATGTGTGGTGGGCAGCCAACAAGCTCGACTGCTTTTCTGACGGGCGCGAGGCCGGCATGCCGCTCGTCAACCTGGCGCTGGTCTACGGGCTGACGCGCGACAAGAAATACATCAAGGCGGCAAGGCAAATCATCGACGGCTTTGTTCTCAAATGCGTGAAGAAGCACGGGTCATTCAAATACCCCTACCCGCAGAGCAAAAGGAAACACCCGGAAAAGCTGTTTACCGGCTACGGCGACTGGTCTACCTTTTCGGGACTCTTCCGGCTGTGGCAGCAGACGGGCGACGAGGACTTTCGCGCGCTGGCGGTGAAGCTGACCGAGCAGGCATTTTATCCCGGGTCAATCCCCGTCAACGACGATCGACAAATGGACTTTTTCTCGATCTGGGCGCTGGCCGTCATGACCGGCGACACGGACGCCGCCATCAAGCGCGTTGAGCCCGCAATCCCGATGTTCCTGCGACGGGGCGGCAACGCCGTGCGGCGTTTGCATTTCTTGAAAATACTCGATGAGCGCGGCATGATTGACGAAAAGTGTGTCGGCCATCGACCCGGAGATATCCCATGGGAACGGCATCCGGATTGATGTTTTTCAGGTGCCGCGAGGAATCAAGCTAGGCTTCCGTGGGCAACACCAGCACCAGGTAGTCGTCGTCTGATTCCGGCATGTCGATGACGCTCGACCCGTGGATGGTTTCGGTTCGCACACAGCGTTTTTCATTCAGCGAAAAGACCTGGCACAGCAACGGCTGCGCCGGGAGGTTCTGCAGATCGATCGTGCATGCAGCCGGCTCCGGCATCCGGTGGAAGTTGCCGGCGAGATAGACGTGACCGTCACGGACGATGTGGTTCGTGCAGTTATAAAAGTAGGCGATCAGCGTCTGCCGGTCTGCAGACCACAGGTAGCTCGCCCGATAGTCCGCTGAAACACGCAACGGCCCGGATGACAGAACATCGTCGGGCAACGTCGGTGCCGTGTAGGATTCGGTCGCATCGAGCATCGTGACACCGGCAGGCTCCGGGTCGCCCGGTTGCACGTAACTGGTCATCAGCGGCAGTGCCGAAAAGAACGCCTCGTATTTCTCCAACACCAGGCGGCCGTCGAAACCATCCGGCCCGCTCCCGACATTCGTGCCATCGACCCGGATCGCGACCGGTGCCTGGAGGAACGCCTGCGACCAGTCGACGGCGTCGCGAACCTGCCGGAACACAATCCGTTCGTCTTCGGCATGTTGCTCGCCCCAGGTGATCAGCAGCGGTATACGATGGACCAGCCCGATATAGAGATTATCGCGCAGCCGCCGACGATAGTGCCCGGTACCGCACCAGGTATCCTCCTGGCCCATGAACCGTTTGTACAGATGCGGGCACGGCCAGCTGCCTTCGCCCATGAAGTAGTCTCCGAGCTGCAGGAACTTGAGCTCGATGGCGAGATCGAGTTCCGGCTTCAGTTCCATACCCATCCAGTACATGCGGCTGCCTGCCAGCTCCGCTTCCCAGGCGACGTCGGTCCGGCAGCCCTCGGGGAAGCCGGCCGTCCACTCATGGACGATCCACGCCGCCCGGTGTGCGTCCGGCAGATCGAAGAGGCGGTGGATCGGTTCGATTATGTAGATGTGGTTCGGCATCTGTTTCTGCATGAAACGATACGCGTCATTGACCCGCTCCGGGCCGGCGGCAATGTCACCCTCGCCAGAGGTCGAGACGCAGAAGAGTGCCGTTTCGTCGCGGTACATGTCGGCGAAATCCTGCAGGTACCCATGAAAGAGTTCATCGAACCGCGACCCGTTACCGGGGTGCGTCCAGTCCTCGTCCTTAAAGCCCGCCTCGAGATACTGGCGCAGCACTGGTGTCTGATTTCCCTGCGTCTGACTGGTGCCGTATGGGTAGTGGGAAACGGCCTGCTCCAGAACGAGGCCGTGGCGCGCCGCCACCCGCATGACCAGCGCCAGCTGCTCTGCAGCGCGGGGTATGATGTGCCCGCAAGCGTCTAACTTTTCCCAGATGCCCCAACCGACGAGCAGGTGAATCAGATCCCAGCCGCACGACTGCAGGTATTCGAAGCGCCAGGTCAATTCCGCCTCGGTCATCGCGTCCCAGTAATGCCAGTGCTCAGCGTCCGGATTAGCGTCCAGCTCGGCCTGTCCCTGCACCAGTGTTTCTTCCGGCGTACCGATGTCACGGACAAATGCCATGTCCGCGGCAGAGCCGCTGAGCGGCCCCTGCACCTTGCCGTCCCGGACCAGGCTGTGAGCGTCCGATTCATAGCTCAGGAAAATGCCGTCCGTCACCCGGAGCACGAGGGTGCTCGTCGCGTCAATGGCACCGGAGGCTGTCAGTTCCGCCTCGTATTCACCCACCGGCAAGTCGGTAAAGGACCCGCTCCACACACCGTCGGCCGCAATCAGCTCGGCGACGTGGTCCCCTGACCTGGCCGTCACCTGCACCGTCTGAGGATCCGGGATCTGTCCGTCCGCGTCAATGACAACAGCCGAGATCGGCATGCCCGTTTTTTCGACATTCTGTGCCGTTCGCACGACCGGCAGACAGGGCACCAGCGCCGCGTGACCCGCCATCGATGCGGCAAAAGTGATGGCTGCTTCGGCTTCGGGCGTTTCCGTCCACAGGCCGACTGCTATATGCACCGCCGCGAAGTGGAGCGCGTAACCTTTGGCTGCCATGGCGGCAGCCAGATCCAACGTCACGGAGCCCGACTCGGTGTGCCAGTTACTGGCCAGCAGGGGCGGACCAGTCCGGCTCTTGATCAGCACACATACCTGCCACTGCGCGGTGGCGTCGCTGACCGTGACACTCAGAATCGGATGCTGGTCAAGGTTGACCTGCAGCTCGGGCAACGCCACAACTTCCCGCTGCCGTGCCGAGCGCTTTTCGAACGTCAGTTCGGAACCGGCATGCTGCAGCGGATTGGCCGGATCACTGAACCAGTCGCTGACCCGCGCCTCGCCGGTGAGCTCGAGATTGCCGGCGGCTTCATACGCCAGAACAGTACGATTGGGCGTCGCAGCCCAGCGCATGGCACGATTGAACGTCCGCGACTGCCCGAGAAAAGCGCAATACTCCGGCTCCGTTTGCCGTCCAGGTATACGCGGTTCATGGTAGACTTCATCGGCGTGCCCCCCGAGCGCGAAGTCCGGGCGCTCCGTTGAAGCGGTACCGTCATCCCACTGCACGGTGCCCCATGAGCCAATGCCGGCAGCCCGGCGATTCTCCGACTCATTTGTTTCATCATCACTCATGTCGATTCCTTCACGTTTCTGTAGGGCTTCAAAGTAGTGCGGCTCTCCGTTCGCGCCAAGTAGGACGGACACGGAGAGCCGCCCTGCTGGTTACGCCTCCAGCACCCGGATTTCGTAAATGCCCGCTTCCTTGTCTTCGTGGAGCTGCGCGAGAATTCCGAGAGCGCTGGTGGTTGGACGAGCATCGATCTGCAGATCACACCGACGACGGTGTCCCGGTGATCCGGTAGATCGTGTAGGGTTCCGTTCTCAGCGTCCCGCGGGCATCCTCGGGTGTGGCGGATTCGCCGGAAATGCGCTCGACGCGAGCGCTGTCCGGCAGCTCATAATCGAACGCCGCGTAGGCGAACAGAGCGCGACCGGCCTCCGCCTGCCACTCGACCCCGCGGTCGTCGGGCAGCAACCGGCGAGTCTCCATCAACGACTTGACCTGGTTGAAGGTATGGTAGTAGCTTGTCATCGCATCGAGGTTGCTCGGCCACTGGTCAATGATATCGTCTTCGTGTTCGCCGAGCATGAGCAGCGAGTAATTGGCCAGCGCGCGAAAACACTGCTCCTTCACCTGCTGCTCTGTCCGGCTCGGATGTATGTGTACCATTGGCAGTGTGCCGATCAGCATGTCCTCGTGGCCGACCCACCAGGACCAGTCGTTCTGACCGGCTACGGCATGCGTCGCGGCGGGGTTGTCCGTGATGTTGTCGCCCATGCCGAAACGACCGACGCCCATGGGACCGATTCCTTCATTGGATATCGCCTTGACGCCCATCTTGTTGAGGCCACCGATGAAACGGGCGACGCCCGCGGTATTGGGCTGCATCCCGGCCTGGTAATCGACGCCCATCATCGCGAAATTCCCGATCGAGTCGAAGAAGACATAGTCGAGCCCGTGCCGTTTCCATTCCGCAAACGACTCCAGCAGCCAGTCACAGGCGGTGTTCCAGTTGAGGCCCCAGGTGACATTGATGATCGGGCCGCCCGAGTGAGGCCGCGTGTTGACGGCACGACACGCGAACTCGGGATGCTCCTTGAAAATCGGCGCATTCGGCGAGAGCTGCCCACCGACCCATTGGCCGACCTCCAGCCCGGCAGCCTTACCCGCCGCGTAGAACGCTTCCCACGCCTCCCAGCCGCCCCAGAATTCGGCCATTCGATAGTGCCAGCAATTGCAGGTGGAGCTGGTCACCAGGTCACCGTGAATCCCGCTCTGCAATTTGTACGTATAGCCGTTTTCCGATATATCTGATTCACCCATCGGCTCAGGGAACACGCGGCGCACACCGGCCGCTGCGAGGGCCGGCAGGTGTTCCGCCCAACCGGCCAGCGCGTTCTCCGGGGCATACGGTTTGCCCGCGATATATATCAGCAGCTTGCCGTCGTCGTCAAGCTCCGGCCGGTATGCCAGCCCACACTCGGGCAGGAGATAAGGCGTGTTGACATCGAACGCGGCGCGCACCACCCCCTGCGCATGCTGCAGGGCCCGCAGCCAGCGGTCATGCATCAGATGCGCCTGCGCGCCCTCGGGCGGGGGCGGCGCCAGAAGGATGCATTTGCGCGGGAACGTCAGGTCCTGCCCCAGGGGCTGCAGACACTTGTCGAGCACGAAGACGACGTCCTCGCCTTTGTTCTTTTGGATCATGGAATGCACGTCCACGAACTCCGGCCAGTAGCCGAGCAGGGAGCCTGCGGGCCCATACTGGAAATCGAAGCACTGCATGGGGCTGTAGCGTGAACTGAACTGGAACGACACGCCGTGCGGGTTACCCGCCTGCCCTAATTGCCGCCAGCAGGTCGTGGTAAAGTCGGTGTCCGTTTCACAATGGTACACGGGCGGGTTCACCTGCCCCTGGCTCAGGAGCGTATTCCCCGAGGCGTTCCCACCCAGCTCCCAGGTCGCCGTCATGGTGATCTGGTGGATCGACCGCTGATCGCTGCGGAAGCTCAAGGCGTAGGAGAAACCGTCGTACTGCACCCCGTCCAGGGTAAGCTGTTCGGGCTTGAGCCGCCATTCGACGGTATCCTCGAAGGGCCCGCCTTCGACCCGCGGCCAGGCCAGCTGACTGTCGTACTCGTCGCGATATTCCCCGAACAGTCCCTGCCTGCCGAAGGCGGTGGTCAGCAGCACGACATCGGCACCGTCGGTTTGCACGTCATCGAGGCGGAATGAGTCGTACCGAATGCCATCCGGCGTCATGATGTCGGGTCTCAGCGGGATGGTTGCCGACCGTATTGTGACACCGTTGACTGTAATCTTGCCCAAACCAGGGAATCGGCCTTCCCGGGACAACAGTTCAATGGTCGCTTGGCCCACTCTGACTTCCGCCGGAATCGCTGACGTTGCGCCTTCCTTCATGCTGTTTTTCTCTCTCTGTGGTCAGTAATGCATTTGAAATAATGCGACTGTCGGCTTTTGTAATCCGTGAGCCGTCCTATGTCAATCTCTTTCCCGGATTTGGCTGACGATTAGGTTTACGAATCCGGGTCGCTTTTCCCAAGACCCAGATCCCTGATGACCGCATGCGCGGCATTATGCCCCGGCGCACCCGTGACGTCACCGCCGGGATGGGTACCTGAACCGCACAGGTACAATCCTTCAATGGGCGTTCGATAGTTCGATAGAAGCCGGTTAGGACGTTCCGCCAAAAGCTGTTCCCCGATCAGGTCGAGATGGCGGATATTGCCGTCCGTCAGGTTCATCCGGCGTTCCAGGTCCAACGGCGTAAACAGGTCCCAGTCGATCAGGGAATCCCGAAAATTAGGTGCATGTTGATTGATATGGTCGATCAGTGACTCGCCGACCTGCGGCTTCACATCGTCCCAACTGCCCTGACGCAGGCGCACCGGCGCATAGGTCACCCAGGCGGAAACGATATGCTGCCCGGGCGGGGCGATACTGTCATCGTACACGGTGGGGATCTGCACTTGGATGATGGGACAACTGGAGGGCAACCCCCGCCTGGCATCATCCCAGCTCTGTTCAAAATATGCCACCGACGGGCATATCCTGATGCTGCCCAGGTCATGGGGATTCGAGTCGCTGCCCAGGTACCTTGAGAAATCCGGCAGTGCTCGCACGATGCCGTGGAATTTTAGACAAGAAAGATTGGTTTTCAAGAGCTGGATGCTGTTGACGAAATCAGCGCCAAGGTCATTCGGGTCCATCAATTTCAGGAATGTGCGCTTCGGATCGGCATTCGAGAGGACGAGGTCCGCGTCCAGTTGCTCTCCGTCCTCGAGGGTAACGCCGACGGTTCGGCCCTGGTGAACCCGGATTTGTTTGACTGGGGTATTCGACCGTATCTCTACACCGTGTTCCCGGGCGGCCTTGGCCATCGCCTGAGTAATACTCCCCATGCCGCCCTTCGGGATCCCGACCCTGTGCGGGTCTCTGAGCATGTTGGCTTTCAGATAGGCGATCGGCAGGATATTGCCTGGCGCCGAGGTATCGCCTGCGTCGTGCGCGTCGATGAACGCTGCCCGCATGTCGGCAGACCTGAAATGTTCCTCCACCAGATCCTTCATGTTGCCGCTGAGCATCCGTTCGAATACTGTTTCGTCCGGTGTACCGGCAACCTTCGCGGCAAGCTCCGCCAGAGAGGGTGGCTCGGTCAGAAAATAAGGGGCGAGGATTCCGCAGGCTCGCCGCCAGAACTGCACCCAGCGGAGGTAGCCGTCGGCGTCAGGAGCGGCAAGTCGTCGAATCTCTTCGGCCGTTCGTTCTTCGTCGTGCCAGATTCGCAGGGCGTTGTCTCCACTCAGTGGCTGCATGCGTCCGGGATCGACAGGATACACCGAGAACCCGTGGCGCTCGAGTTCCAGCTCGTCAATAACCTTGTCCTGCAGCAGATGACAGACGTACGAGCAAGTGGAGACCTGGAAGCCGGGGAAAAGTTCTTCGGTGACGCAACACCCGCCGATCGGGCCTCTGGCCTCGAGCACGAGCACCTTGGCTCCTGCCCGGGCAAGGTAACTGGCGGCCACCAAACCGTTGTGGCCGCTGCCCACGATGACGATCTGGGGCGCGGTTGGCATCATGAACCTCCGTTCTTGGTGATGGGTGTTTGCGTCACTGCTGGAGAGCCGGTTTTTTCATTCTCATCAATCTTGCCATTCTTGTTTCTATCCAAGGCATGATTGTACACCGTACGCCACTGGGAACCATTTTGTCGTGTTCCTATTCATGCTTTTCTGGTGATTCGGTGAAGTTTATGAATCATTCACGTTGGGTCAGTCCAGATTCGCCAGAAACCCGTCCGGAATCTCGGCCTTGAAAACGTGGGGAACGCCCTGGGGATTGGCATTGTATATCACGTGCCGCGTGTCCGTCGTGAAATAAGCGTGGGGGTGTGTGTACTGCGCCCCCGAAAGGAACCCCGTTACATCCTCGACCAGCAGAGCGTACTTGCCGGTCTGGAGGTTGCCGACCACCAGGGGAACCGGGCCCGGCAAACCATCGGGATAAGAATCGCAAACAAAATACCTGCCGCACCTGGAGACGCAGAGATGGTTGAAATAATGTTCGGGCGTCGCAAAGACTGTTGGTTTTTCATCGCCCGGCGCGGCGGTGAAAAGATTCCCCTGCGGATAACGGGCATCGAGAGAACCGTCGGCATTGGCAACTACTGTGAAAGCTACCCGCCCCGTATCCCCAACAAAGCACTCATGACCGGTGAGACCGGCACTTGTGGGTTCGCCGGCGGGGATGGAACGCTGGTTGCCGCCCTCGGCATCGAGGACGAAGAGGGTCGTTCCCTGCTTGCTGTCGCCGGGGCTCGTGACCGTCCCGTCCGGGGCCATCTTCGAGCCGCGATTGTGTTGAACCAGGATATCTTTCCCATTCACCGGATTGTACTGGAGATGGGTGTTGATGATCTCGGGATGCTCGAAAATAACCGCCCATTCACCCGACTCCAGATCCATACGCACCACCCCGATAGTCGGGCCGGAGAGCACCGCCTGGCCTATGAGGTAACGCTGATCCGGCGAGACCGAACCCGTGCTCATATCCCGGGGAAAACTGACAGAAGTGCTGATGATCTCTTTCTCGAGGGTGTCCAGCGACAACCGCACCAGCTCATGCCCCTGGCGCATATAGTAGATGAATCCGCTCCATGCGGCTGTGCAGGGCATATCATCGATACATTCCTCGACCAGCGTGCTCCGGAGGGTATTGAGATCGGTAACCAGCAACATGCACTGCGTGGTTCGGCACGAATCCATCCCCGACTGGCGCACAATCGTGACGCGATTGCCGTCTTTGGAACAGTAGGGTTGCTCGCAGTAAATGTTGTTGTTGTGGCAAACCGCAGACGTCAAGCGGGTGATCCTGGCGCCGCTTTGGGGATCGGGATTCTGATCACTTGCTTCTGTGAACCACGTGAGCATCATTTTTCTCCCAATTGTCGAAATTACGTTATTTGTAGGCAGGCGATGAAATGGGCACTATTATACCCGACAATTTAGCCGAAATCACAGACCCCTAAAAAAGAATGGCAGCCGAATGGGCTCCACCCACCCAGCCTGCTTAATTCTTGATAAGTGAACGACGCCCAACACGCCACCCCCAACACGCCACTCCAACCCCCAATCATCATGTTCAAACCCGTGACGTTATCCGCATCGATTGTCGTTTCGATGATCGCTTTGACCGCGCTGCCGCAGCTTCAGGCGGCGCCACTCACAATCGTCGAGAATGGCACGGGCTTGGCCGTGATCGTCGTCGAGGCCGAGCAACCCAAGGCGATGAAGGCGGCGCAGGCATTACAGACATACATCGAGAAGATGAGCGGCGCCAAGCTTGCCCTTATCGAGGAAGGCGCGGCTGTGGAGGGCGATCCCGTCCGCCTGCTGGTAGGCCAGACCGAGGCGGCACGAAAGGCCGGCGTGAAGATCCCGTCGGGCTACGACACGACGATTCGCCCGGACATCTTCGAGGAGGAGGGGTACGCGCTCAAGACTGTTGGCCGGGACCTCGTCATCGGCGGCAACAACGACGGCCACTACAAGGGTACTCTCTACGCGGCGTACGCCCTGCTCGAACGTCTGGGCTGCCGCTGGTACTTCCCCGACGAATGGGGCGAGGTCGTGCCCGAGAAGAAAACGATCACCGTGCCCGATCTTGACGTCGTGTCCCGCCCTGATTTCGCCGTGCGCAACGTCAATCCGTCGGGCTGGGTGCCGATGACGGGCAAGGAGCGGGAAATTTATACCGAGTGGGGCGAGAAGAACGGCTTCAATTTCCATCGGTTCTATCCGATGGTGGGCGACGGATACATCGGCTACCTGGCCCCTCCCTTGGAGTACTTCGAGACCCACCCCGAATTCTTCGCGATGAACGAGCAGGGCAAGCGCCACCATGCGGAGCAGCCACGGGTCACGATGCTCTGCCTGTCCAGCCCCGGCCTCTACGCGGAGAGCGTGAAGAACCTGCGAGCCGCCTTCGCGGGCGAG
>CEWR01039975.1_pt1 | contig 13408 bp, 8 predicted proteins | sample 356321 | NCBI WGS metagenome assembly CEWR01 (sample SAMEA2621551, study PRJEB7988) | marine metagenome | biome: marine biome (ENVO:00000447); feature: mesopelagic zone (ENVO:00000213); material: "saline water (ENVO:00002010), including plankton (ENVO:xxxxxxxx)" | depth 790 m
ACATAAAGAATCAGCAGAGCAGGACTCCTTCTCTAACGGTTTACTCGATTGTCCTCATTACACTCGGCCAGAAGTAATGATAACTCCTCACGGAGATGAAGTGTCAGTACCGAAAGTATTGCTTAGTGGTAATCACGAACATATACGCTTATGGCGACAAGAACAATCTTTGCTAAGAACGTGGACTAGAAGACCAGAACTATTAACTAACCTAGCTCTGACAGATGAGCAGGTGAAAGCACTCGCTTTAATTAAAAAACAAGCGAAGCACACCACTTAGACTGTGCACACTAGGAAGAAGGTACTATGAGTAAAATTCTTGAAATGCTCGAACAAGAGCAAATGAAAAAAGATCTACCAGCATTCGCCCCAGGTGATACTGTTGTAGTTCAAGTTAAAGTTACAGAAGCTGATAAATCACGTCTTCAAGCATTTGAAGGCGTAGTTATCGCTGTTAAAAACCGCGGTTTACATTCTGCTTTCACTGTTCGTAAAATCTCGAACGGTGTTGGTGTTGAACGTGTATTCCAGACACATAGCCCAATTGTTAACTCAATTGAAGTTAAACGTCGTGGCGATGTTCGTCAAGCTAAACTTTACTACTTGCGCGAGCTATCTGGCCGTAAAGCACGTATCAAAGAAAAATTGGCTAAGAAATAGAAATATTTCTCAACCCATTTTCTGTAAAGAAAGTTTGAAAAAAGGCCTGAATAATTTATTATTCAGGCCTTTTTGTTTTTATTTTCTGATAAGTATTCCAATAATTTATTGCCTAGCATAAACTCCTAAAAGAAAGCTTATATTTCTGAACGACAATCCCTTTGCTGACAAAGTAATAATTATCAAATAATTATCAAATAATTTGTAATTTTTTCATCGAAAACAGTGTCAACTAACTAACAAGTTGAAGTTTCCCAGAAACAAGGAGCCATCATGGTATCAATGAGTAAACCTTATTTAGTACGCGCATCACTATTAGCTAGTTTTACTATTTTTATGGGACTGGTACTGTCAATTGTCGTCTATCAGTCAATAGCGAATGTTAAAAGTAATGCTATTGATTTAGTTAGTAACCGTATTCCTATTTTGATTAGTATTAATGAATTAATCGCTGATTTGAGTGAGCAAGAGCGAATAATATATGAATACTACCGCTCACAAGATGATGATGTTTTTATTACCTCCTCAACTCAAGTTCAAAATACTTTTGATATGCACTTAGCCGTTGTATTATTACAAGATCCTTTTGCCAAGGAAGCGAGTATCATCGTTAAAAGCCAGCAAGACATAGTTGCTTTATTTGATAACTTTTATCAAGCAATGCAAGTTGATGAAGATAATTGGGATGAATTGCGGGTTATTTTAACGAAAGTATCAACGGTGAGAAGGCAACTCTTACCAACACTTAGGTCTATTGAGCAGCAAACCAAGCAGACGGTTGATGAAGGGCACAAAGCGACCTTAGAGCAGATGGCTATATCGCATTGGTTAGTTATTATTTATGGTATTTCTATTGTACTTATTGCGAGTGTTATTTCTTGGTATATTCGTCAGTATATGCTCACCCAAGAAAAAAATACTCGCTTAGCATTATTCTCACACCAAAATCCTAATCCTATATTAAGTATTAATAATTTAGGTGAAGTTGTTTTTGCCAATCCAGCCAGTAAAAATCTACTGCTTTGTGTGGGACTTCAAGCGAATGATTTTAATCACTTACTTCCCAGTAACTTCCTCTCTATAAGACAGCAATTAACCTCGCAACAAGATTGTCAGGTTACTGTAGAACAAATGCTTAACGACCATATCCTACAAATTAGTGTTTATTGGCATGAAGAAGTCGATGCTTACGATATTCATATTAAAGATGTTACTGAGCGTAAATTGGCCGAAGAACAAGTAAAAAATCTAGCCTTTTATAATCAAAAGACTAACTTACCTAACCAATACAAATTTAATAAAGATATTGATAGCGCTATTACAACGGGTAACAATTTCTCTATCGGTATTTTTGCTATTAGGGCTTTTGATGAAAAAGTTAGTACATTTGGTTTGGAAGCGACTGAAGCTTCAATTAAAGTATTAGCGATAAATATTTCTCAAGTATTGCCTGCAGGTGTCTATTTTTATCAAACTAATGATAGTCAGTTTGGCTTGTTGTGTTCTAAAAGTAATACTTATCTCGCTTTACAAAAGCTAACTAAGATTATTAGTAAGGCTGCTAGTCAATCTTTGATAACCGAGTATGGGGAGTTTTTTGTTGAATTAGATTTTGGCTACAGTTGTTATCCCTCGGATGGTGTAGACCATGATTTTTTAATCAAGTGTGCATACAGTGCTTTAGCGGTTGCCAATGAAGAGCAACACGATAATTTTTGTTTGTATGAGCCTATTTTTTCAGAAAAGAGACTGCATAATATCGAGTTAATTAATAAACTTCGTCATGCAGTTGCCAAGCAAGAATTATTTTTAGTTTTTCAGCCACAATTAGATCTTGAAACTAATCGCGTAACCGGTATTGAAACTTTGGTACGTTGGCGGCACGAGGACAATATAATTTCACCGGTAGATTTTATTCCCCTAGCTGAGCAGTCAGGATTAATCATTTCTATTGGGCAGTGGATATTAGAACAAGCTTGTCGGTTTGCTAAGCAGTTAGTTGATTTAGGTTATATTGATATCGTCGTTGCGGTAAATGTATCGCCCCGTCAATTTAGTCACCCACAGTTTTATCATAGCGTGCAAAGTGCTTTGAAAACGATGAAGTTACCACCAAGAAACCTTGAGTTAGAAATAACTGAAGGGTTCTTTATGCATAATGAAGAAAATACGCTAGCCGTATTGCAAAAGCTTAAATCACTAGGATTACATCTATCAATTGATGATTTTGGTACCGGCTATTCCTCACTTTCTTATTTGAAACGTTTTCCTATTGATAAGTTGAAAATTGATCAGTCTTTTATTCGAGATTGCCATCAAAATGATGAAGATAAAGCCATCATAAAAACCATTGTCTCTTTAGGGAAAAGTTTAAACTTATCGTTAATTGCTGAGGGAGTAGAAGAGGAGAGCCATGTTGAATTTTTACGCAGTTTAGGCTGTGATGAAATTCAAGGATATTGGTTTAGTAAACCTGTGCTACCTGAGCAGTTAATTACTTTATTGGTTGAGAAGGGCGGTGATATTCGGGTTGAACCGCTAAGTTACTTACCTTCAGCTTAACAGCCTTCATTCTTGTGATGTCTTAATAGTGGATTCAGTTTTTAAGCGTGATGACTCAGGCGAGTCATCACTGTGGTGTATTAAGCTAATGTTCGATTAAATAGCTCAATGGACATGCCGTACACTCTTAGCGCAAGCTGAGGATCATAACGTTCGCCTTCATCACGCATAAACGCATGCGAGGCATTAAACTCATGCCATGAGAATACATTACCTGAAGCCAGTAAATTCTGATGAATCATCATACGACCTGCATCGGGAATATGTGGGTCTTGCTTACCCCAAATCATCAGTAGTTCGGCTTCAATATCTTTAGTACGTGTTAGAGAATCATTGCCCTCATCGCTGGGTAAATCCCCTGAATGAATATCGGTGGCATACAAGCAAGCTGCGGCTAGAATGCTGTTATTTAAAGCAGCGCGATAGGCGAGGTGACCACCAATGCAAACCCCCATAGACCCTATATTACCAGTGCAATAATCTTGCTGTTGGACAAAGGTCACTAAGGCTCGTGTGTCGCTGTCGTGATGTTCTAAGGGCTTAGCCCACTTATCTTGGTTACCTTTGTCTTTACCAGCATCATCGTAGCCTAAAACGGTTCCTAACGGGTTTAGTTCATGAAAAACTTCGGGTACGAGTACAACAAAACCGTGTCCTGCCATTAGTGCTGCGGTTCTTGCTATGGGTGCGGTTTGTTGGAATATTTCAGAGTAAAAAATAATAGTAGGAAACTTACCCTGTGCTTGTGGACGATAAACATAAGTACGCATAGTACCTGTAGGGGTTTCAATATCATGGCTGTGCTGTTGAATGATCATTATTATTAACGTGTCCTTGTACTTGATAGGGAAAAAGGGCTATTACTTTACATGCGTATGTAGTTAACTCAGGACCTTGCTATAAACGTCATCTTCGAAGTCCCTGATTGAAGAACCATCACTTTTTAGTGACTGGCTCACCGATTAATACATCACGGGGATGACGCCTCTGAGACATATACATAGGCATGTTACTTTATTATTAGAATTTAGTTTACGCGTAGAGCGATAAGAAAAAAAGTATCGTCTTACTATTATAAATTTAAAGCGTATAATACAACGTAAAACTATGGCGTTATAACTAAACTATTTTAAAGGATAAATCATGAGTAAGCACAATAAGCCATTAGCTAAAGCTGGCACTGCTAAAGTAAATAAAAGTGAAACAGAATTGGGTAGAGGAAAAATTACTAATAACTTTTTAGCGGCATTAGTCACTTCAAAAGTTTATAAAATGCAGGTGGTGAAAGCGAAAAAAGGTAAAGGTTCATACCAGCGTAAAGCTAAGAACGTAAGAGGAGAATCTTATTTAATGGCGGCTTAATAGTTAACACTAGCTATCATTAAATAATACTTTCCCCGTAAATATCAATAGAATATTACTTTAATACCTTTAACCAATCTTTTGGACTTAAATAATCCGCTAATTTAGCTTCGCTACTCCCTTCATCTGCTTGGAAGTTATACTCCCAACGAGCAAGTGGTGGCATAGACATTAAAATTGATTCTGTTCTACCGCCAGATTGTAAGCCAAATAGCGTGCCTCTATCGAATACCAAGTTAAATTCTACATAACGGCCACGACGATAAAGCTGAAATTGACGTTCCTGTTCACCATAAAGTTCATTTTTACGGCGCTGCATAATAGGTACGTAAGCATCAATAAGCCCTTGACCAACGGCTTTAACATAATCAAAACAGGTGTCGAAATCCCACTGGTTTAAATCATCAAAGAATAAACCACCAACACCACGTGTTTCATCGCGATGTTTTAAATAAAAGTATTCATCACACCATTTTTTATGATCGTTATAAACATTGTCACCAAAAGGCTGACATAAATCGAAAGCTGTTTGATGCCAGTGTTGCACATCTTCATCATTAGGATAAAAAGGCGTTAAATCAAAACCACCACCAAACCACCAAACGGGTGTTTCACCTTCTTTTTCAGCAATGAAAAAGCGTACATTAGCGTGTGCTGTGGGAATATTTGGATTTTTTGGGTGGATAACGAGTGAAACACCACACGCTTGCCAAGTTCTACCAGCAAGCTCTGGGCGATGAGCGGTAGCAGATGGTGGTAATTTATCTCCTGATACCACAGAGAAATTTACCCCACCTTGCTCAACAACTGTGCCATTGGTCATGACGCGCGTTATACCGCCACCACCTTCTTTACGCTTCCAGTTGTCTTCAATAAATTTTCCAGTGCCGTCAGCTTCTTCTAAGGCCTGACAAATCTTATCTTGTAGGCTCTTGAAAAACACAATGATTGGTGTGATTTCAATGTTCGTTTTCGAACTAAATTGTGAGTCCATCTTCTTACCGTCGGTTAGCCATAAACTGTGAGGAAGTCATTGTAGGTAAAGGGTCTTAGGGTGGCAAGTGAAGCTGAAAATAAAAGACTCACTTATTTTGTGCAGTCTTGCACTTTTTTAGGGCGAGTAACGCAGTTACTTGACTCCTTATGGTGCAAAAAAGCACTGTATTAATACTTGTACTTCTTAATGTATTGAAAAACATACTGTTATTTTTTGGCTTGTTTTGTGCTTTATAGAGTCTAGTTATCGAATAATTAATTATGGAAACGACTATGAGCAAAACCTTAATCTTGTGTTTAACTTTACTAAGCCTATTTTTCCCCACTATGGTGTGGGCGGAGGAGGCTCAACTTAATGGGGCAAATACTAGTTGGATATTAACATCCACCGCATTAGTTTTATTAATGACCTTACCAGGCTTAGCGCTTTTTTACGGAGGGTTAGTCCGTAAAAAAAATGTACTTTCAATTTTAATGCAATGTTTTGCTATCGCCTCAATCTCTTCAATTTTATGGTTGTTGGTTGGTTATAGTTTAGCTTTTACTGAAGGTAATGGCTTTATTGGTGATTTCAGTAAAGTGATGATGCAGGGTATTCCTAAAGATGCGTTATCAGGAGATATTCCAGAAAGCTTATTTATGCTCTTTCAAATGACATTTGCCATCATTACGCCTGCACTTATTATTGGTGGTTTTGCTGAGCGAATGAAGTTTTCAGCGGTATTACTTTTCAGTGGTATTTGGCTACTTGCTGTTTATGCACCTATTACCCACTGGGTGTGGGGCGGTGGTTGGTTAGCACAAATGGGTATTTATGATTTTGCTGGTGGTATTGTAGTACATATTACTGCAGGTACCGCCGCTTTGGTTGCTGCGCTTGTTGTGGGTCCTCGTCGTGGGTTTCCTAAAACACCTATGTTGCCACATAATTTAACCATGACAGTTACTGGTGCGGGTATGCTTTGGGTTGGTTGGTTTGGTTTTAATGGTGGTAGTGCTTTAGCTGCTAATGGTGATGCTTCTATGGCTATGTTAGTTACGCATATTTCAGCCGCCGCAGGTACCCTAACTTGGGCAGCCATTGAATGGAAAAAATTTGGCAAACCTAGTGTCTTAGGCGCAGTTACCGGTATGGTCGCTGGTTTAGGTACAATCACGCCAGCCTCGGGCTTTGTTGGTCCTGGCGGCGCATTAGTTATCGGTATTAGTGCGGGTTTTGTCTGTTTTTATTCAACAGTTTATATTAAGCAAAAATTAAAAATTGATGACTCCTTAGATGTATTTCCTGTTCATGGTGTTGGTGGTATTTTAGGTACGTTATTAGTGGGTGTTTTCTCAGCAACAAGCCTAGGTGTGTTCAGTGGTTTTGGTTTTGCAGAGGGTATAGCTACTATGGCCGAGCAAGTTGGTGTTCAACTTATAGGTATACTTTCTACACTGCTTTATACAGCAGTAGTGACTTATATTATCCTTAAAGTGGTTGGTTTAATTACCGGTGGTTTACGTGTTGATGAAGAACAAGAGGTCAACGGTTTAGATCAGTCAGCTCATGAAGAGTCAGGTTATCATTTATAAATAATAGACCTAGTTAGTTAACTCTGCATCTTGCTGTAAATGTCATCTCCGATGAATACACTACTGGGATGACGTCACTGAGTTAGTTGTATATGCTCGTTAAATAAAGCGCTTCGGCGCTTTTTTTGTACCCATCAAACTCTGTCACTGTCATTTTTATGACATATTAACGACATCAAATAGTCACACTTCTAAAACATTTCTGTCATTTATTAACCTTACTATGTAGTCAAATTACTTTATGCGAACAATTGATTACTTAGTGATGGGCAACTTAAAAAAATAGTTGCACTTGTTAGGTAACAATTAATCCTTCATTAATTGCTACGGAGCAAATTAAATGCAAACTAAAAAACTTTTTAAATACAGTGTAATTGCTACAGCGTTAACTCTTGGTCTAGCGGCTTGTGGTGGTGATATTAATTTAACCTCTGATGTAGATAACTCAGTGGGTGATACAATTATTGAAAATCCAGCGCCAGTTACACCAGTCCCTGGTAATGTTGAATCATTACCGGGTAAAGCAAATACAGCATTAAGTGCAGAAGTATCAGCTAGCCTTGGGTTTGATGTGCAAGTTCAAGTACTCGATAGTATTGTTAATGAAAGTACCACTTTAATCGCAAATTTTGATGGCAAGCCCGTTATGTACGCAATTAGTGGTGCACTTGAAGTGGGTGGCACAACAGTACAAGCAGCTCAATCACGTAGTATTAATGGTCAAACAGCTAAAGTACGTAACCCTGATACTGATGTTGTGCTTACTATTGAGCCTGGTGCAGTATTATTTGGTCAATCTGGTAATGATTACATCGTTGTTCACCGTGACGCACAAATCATGGCTGAGGGTAGTAAAACTAAACCAATTATCATGACCTCTATTCAAGATGTTAAAGGAGAGGCAACATCGGCAGGACAATGGGGTGGTGTCGTTATTTTAGGTAACGCTCCATCAAACAAGTGTCCAACTGATGGCAGTGATTGTGCGCTACAAGTTGAAGGTGTAGCCGAAGGTGCAGTATTTGGTGGTACTGACTGGGAAGATAACTCCGGTGTTTTAAAGTACATAGTGGTTAAGTATGCAGGTTTTGAAATTGCACCAGATAATGAATTAAACGGTATTACTTTTGGTGGTGTTGGCTCAGGTACAACGGTTGATTACATTCAAGTGCATAGCAATGCCGATGATGGTGTTGAGTTCTTTGGTGGTGCAGTTAATGCAAAACATTTAGTCTTAACAGCTAACAAAGATGACAGTGTTGATTGGGATAATGGTTTTAAAGGTATGCTTCAACATGTTTATATTGAACATGCTAAAAATGCAGGCGAAGCAAACCGTGGTATTGAAGGTGATAATGACGGTTCAAGCCCAAATAAAGAACCACAATCAAGTCCTACTATTGCCAACATGACCATTATTGGTAACAACTTTGATACCGCCGACAAAGACTCTGAAGGTATTTATTTACGTGAGGGTACCGCAGCTAAAATTTTCAATACGTTAATAACAGGCCCTAGTGAAATGGGTGAATGTTTAGAGATTGAAGGTGGCACAACCTCATCGGTAACCGTTGATAATGCTAATAACGGCAAAATTGTTATGCAAAATATGGTGATGGCTTGTAATAACGGTGAAAATTTTAAAGATGCGAAAGCTGAGGATAAATCAGTCTTACTTGATTTAGCTACTTGGTTTACCGCAGAAGCATCTAATAGTGTAAGTACTTCCATCCTTATTGGCGAATCTGGCATACCAGATATTGGTTCACCATTGATTGCCGATGGCGCAGGCCAAGATGTAGCGACTACACAAAATGCTTGGTTTGACAGTGTTGATTACATTGGTGCACTTGATGGCGCCGATGATTGGCGTCAAGGCTGGGCATTTGGCTATGGCGGCGGCGTGATTACTGCTCCTGCAGAAACTGAAGGCTGTCCAACAGGTACTAGTGCTATTTCACCTGCGGACGGTGTTACCACAACGTGTCAACTAAGTGGTGATATCACCAGTGACATAACGTTAACCGCTAATAATTTATACGCCTTAAGTGGTCCTGTTTTTATCGGTCAAGACAAAACGACTTCTACAGAATCTACACCAGCTAAAAGCGCAACCTTAACCATCGAAGCCGGTACAACAGTGTTTGGTCGTTCAGGTGGTGACTACTTAGTAGTAAGTCGTGACTCAAAAATTGAAGCTAATGGTAGCGCTAGCGCACCGATTACCTTTACCTCGAGTGAAGATATTACCGGTGGTGAAACTGGTGCCGGTCAGTGGGGCGGTATTGTTCTTTTAGGTAATGCGCAATCGAATAAATGTCCTACCGATGGTAGCGACTGTGCTCTTCAAGTTGAAGGTGTTCAAGAAGGTGCGGTATTTGGTGGCACAGATGATACCGATAGTTCGGGAACTTTACGTTATGTTGTCGTTAAACATGCGGGTTATGAAATTGCTCCAGATAATGAGCTTAATGGTATTACCTTTGGTGGAGTCGGCTCAGGTACTAAAGTTGAATACATCCAAGTACATGAAAATGCTGATGATGGTATCGAGTTTTTTGGTGGAACGGTAAATGCTAAATATGTGGTACTAACCTCAAATCAAGATGACAGCGTAGATTGGGACAATGGTTACCGTGGCAACTTACAATACGTATTAGTTAAACACGCACCTGATAATGGCGCAGCTAACCGCGGTATTGAGGGTGACAACGATGGCTCCACACCAAACAAACTACCACAATCTAATCCAACAATTGCCAACATGACTATCATAGGCAACAGTTTTGATACGGCAGATAAAGATTCTGAAGGCGTTTATTTACGTGAAGGTACAAGAGCACAACTGCATAACTTTGTTGTAACCGGTGCTGCAGGAATGGGTGAGTGTTTTGAAATTGAAGGTGGTACTACGGCTTCAGTTTCAGTTGACCAAGCGATTGCTGGCGAAACGGTTATTTCAAACTCGGTCTTTGCTTGTGAAGAGAACTTCAAAAGTGCTAAAGCGGAAGATCAATCGGTATTACTTGATACACAAGATTGGGTACTTAATCAAAACCCAACGTTGAATGTGGAGAATAGTACTGCACTTGATATGCCAGCAGTACTAAACGGTATATTCACGATTGACACTACGCCAGCCAAAGACTTCACCGGTAACGCCTTTTTTGAAAATGCGAACCACATCGGTGCCGTATCTGCGGATAATAACTGGACGGCTAATTGGACTGTTGGTTTAGATGATTAGCGGTTAAGTTATAATTAATCTAGTCATTTATTTAATCAATATAACCGCTGTTAGTAGCTCATATACTACAGCGGTCTCTTGATAAATACCCTACACCCCGGTAAATCTCCTGTTAATGAGGTTAACAATGAATACAACGTTGAAACGTTTGAGTCTTGCCATCGCAGCAAGTCTATCTATCAACTGCGCGTATGCAGAAACAACGGCACAAGACATAGCAACTCAAGAAAACGCTGATGAACAAGCTATGGAAGAGGTGATTGTCAAAGCGAGTCGCTTAAAAGGTACCGCGAGTGCGGTAATGCAAGAACGTAAAAGCCAAGCTTTTATAGCCGATATTCTTGGCGCAGAGCAAATAGCACGTACCGGTGATTCCGATGCCGCTGCGGCATTACGCCGAGTAACTGGTATCACTTTAGTTGATGGTAAATACATTTATGTACGTGGTTTAGGTGAGCGTTTTTCAAGTACGCAATTAAATGGTGCAGCAGTACCTAGCCCGGATCCAACGCGAACCGTCATACCGCTAGATTTATTTCCATCATCAATTATTGAGTCTTTGTCAGTACAAAAATCATATTCTGCATCGATGCCTGCACATTTTGCTGGCGGTAATGTTGATGTCCGCTTAAAAACAATTCCGTCTGATTTTGTTTTTACCATGCAAGGTAAGCTGGGTGGTAATACCAATAATTTTGATGATGGTTTATCTTATAATGGTGGTGGTGATGACTGGTATGGTAAAGATGATGGTACTCGCGCTGCGCCACAAGCATTAACCGATTTATGGCAAAATCATTCACCATTAAATGACTTATCCCAGCAAGATAATCGCGAAATTGCAGCGCAGTTGAATCGTGATTATGATCCACAAGTGAGCAGTATTAATCCTAATACTGGTTTTGACCTTACCTTGGGTAACCGCTTTGACTTTGATGATTTTCGGTTAGGTTTCCTAACGGCTATCTCCTACGATAATAAATGGCAAGTATCAGAAGAATATGAAGGACAAGATTTTACTTTCCAAGAAGGCAAGGATGGTAAATATAATAGTTGGTCAATGGTTCGTGGTTTTGATGATATTCAATCAACAGAGCATACAGTTAGATTTTCAGGCATGTTTAATGTTGGTGTAGAGTTTCAACGTGATCATCGCATTGATTTCAGTTCATTAATTTTACATGATACCCGTGATGAAATTCGCGATAAGCTTGGTAATACTAATAATGTCACTATTAGTGATGGTTTGAGAATACGTGACAGCGAAGTGATTTATGAAGAGCGAGAAATGATCGCTAATCAAATTCGTGGTACACATAACTTTTCACAACTTTGGAATTTAGGTACTGATTGGTTTTACTCGGATGCACGTTCAAATCGTTATGCACCAGGCAATATTTCAACACGCTATATCATCGCTGATGGTTCAAACAGCCAAGCGGAAGATGGTGTGTTTGATGCAACTAACGAAAGCTCATTGCGCAAAGCGACTACTGCTTCGCGTTATAGCTTTCAAGATTTGGATGATAAAGTTGAAAATTACGGTTTTAGTTTTTCTTTACCGCTTAATTTTACTGGTGTAGAGGTTGAGCTTAAAGCCGGTGGTAACTTTGTTGAGAAAACACGTGATGCCATGGCACGACGTATAGATGTCAACACGCTTGCTTTTGATAACCTAGATTTATCAGGTGATCAAATGAATATTATCTTAAATGATAATGTTATGCTCAATCATCCATTAACAGGCAATGACTTGATTATTCGCGATACATCGGTTGCTGGTGACGATTACTATTCAGCACAACTAGTTGATGCATACTTTGTTGAAAGTGATTTTTTCTTCGCGCAAAAATGGCGTGCAACCTTAGGTTTCCGTTATGAAGATTTCCGTCAAGTAGTTGCACCATTAGATCCTGCGACTGGAAAATTCGATTTACCGGCACAGCCAACGGTTGATGATCTAGCAGCGCTTGCCTTTAAAGATGATGATGTCTTTGGTGCGCTAGCGTTGACCTATTTACTTGATGATGAAATGCAGTTTCGTGCTTCTTATGCACAAACTACTATTCGCCCAGATATTCGTGAAGTGGCGCCATCAACCTATATTGATCCCTTAACAGGCTTCCCAATTGGTGGTACGCCCAGTGTAAGAAGTACCTTAATTGATAACTTCGACTTACGTTGGGAATGGTACTTACAAAGTGGTGAAAACCTATCCGTTGGTTTATTTTATAAGGATATGGATCAACCTATCGAATCGGTACAATCGCCTGCACAAGATGGTCCACCATTAATCCGAATTGCTAATGCTGAAGACGGTTATGTCTATGGCCTAGAGTTTGAATTTTTAAAGGATCTTAACTTCTTAGGGAGTTACGCAGAAGGTTTCTTCTTATCGGGTAACTTTACCGTCAGCGAATCAGAAATAAATATTGATACCCAGAAAGTGGTTGAGCAAACGGGCGTGTCTACGACTATTACTAATCCAACACGTGCTATGACGGGGCATTCACCTTGGGTAGTTAATATGAATCTAGGTTGGGATGCTGATAATGGTAACCATAGCGCGACATTAGCTTATAACGTATTTGCGGAGCGTATAATTATACCGGGTATTGATGATAAAGATGATGCTTACGAGCAACCTTTTCATTCCCTTGATATGGTCTATACCTATTATCCTACTTACTCTTCAACACTGAAATTCAAGGTGCAAAACATCTTAAATCAAGATAAGAAAATTGAGTTTGAAGACACCTTAATGCGCAGTGAAACCAGAGGTGTAGCTTTTGAAGTCGCATTGAAGTGGGACTTTTAGCAAGATAAATATTTTGTTATTTTAATTATATACGCAGTATAGCTTTCGAAAGTTATACTGCATTTTCACTTTATTAATCTAATTTTAATAAGCACAAATTTTTTACTCAACTCTCAACTTTTTTCCTTAATTACTTTAAGAGAATAATTAAGTATCATATTAAAAGCTCAGTTAATAAGCTTAAGCTT